>Ga0102831_1000783_pt1 | contig 14085 bp, 15 predicted proteins | sample ColrivemetaGS747_FD_84508 | JGI IMG/M metagenome (GOLD analysis project Ga0102831, IMG submission 84508) | Estuarine microbial communities from the Columbia River estuary - Freshwater metaG S.747 | ecosystem: Environmental > Aquatic > Marine > Intertidal zone > Estuary | place: USA: Columbia...
AACTTTGGTAGTTGAACATTTTCTAATTTTAAAGTATCTGAACCAACATAAGTACCCTGAATTGAACCCCGAATAGACATGAAATCAATTATATCTGAATATTCGTTATACATTTTTTGAGTAGTTGAACTTTGATTACCACTACCTCCTGTCATATCCAATTCCATACCCCAAACCACTTTCTTTGGTGATAATGATTTTTTATGAGTAAGTTCATTATCAAATTTTTCGGGTAAAAGGTATGCATTAACCAACATAGTGAATGAAGTTCTAACAATTCGTTGAGAACCTTCACCAACTTCGGTTGTATTATCAAAAGAATCTATTTTTACTCTAAATTTAAACCCACTTTTATCTCCCCAATACTCATCAGTTGCATATTGGAATGCCTCAACAATTTTATTCATATGTTCGGTAAAATCAGTCCAAATCATTACCTCGTAACTAACTGTTACATAGTCAGGCATAGTAACACTTATTTGTTCTACCGGTCTTTTAGTACCTGTCATCTGTGAAAACAAATCGTACTTGTGTTTTTTAGAATATTTAGTTACGGTTGGATAATAAAGGTTACGATTCATAGAAGAAGCCATTGCCTCATCTCTTGCAACTGAATTTCTCTTAAACATTATAAGAGGAATTTGTATTTGACCTTGTTTATCTCGCAGATACCCATCTTTTCTTACGGCAGTCCATCTTTCGGGGTTACCATAAATCACAGGAACCTTTACTTTTTCACGAAATACTTCAACAGTAGGAACAACGACATCAATCATATGTTCAGCTATTGCTAAATCAATGTCATATAAACGAACACCCTTACCCATATCGGTGGATTCTCGTTTAATTTGTTCTCCCCTATTAATTGGAGTCTTTTTTAATGGGTCAATACTCATTAGTAAATCCTATCCTCTATTTGTACTTGACTTCTTCTTACTTTATGTGCAATTGCAATCAAATTCATTCTTGAATCTTCAAATTCACCTGTTTCTTGGTCATAAATTTGTGGTGAACCACCTATAAGTTGTGATTGTCTTACGTTATCTATTTCATAATACGAACCATCAAACAAAATTACATCACCAATTTCAGGGTAACCGAACTGTTCATTTTGAATTGCACCAGCTGGAATTAACGTTCCATTTATATCTCTTAATTTCGGAATAGTTTGAGTTCTTAATCGTTGACGATTAAAACGGAACTCTACTGCCTGTGTTTTATCTGGTCCGAATCCGTCATATTGAACATTATTTGGTTCTCTATCTACAATTGCCATCAAAACAGCAGGTGCATGCCAAACTTTACCTAAAGATTCTCCATATAGATTGGTTTTTGTTTCACCAACTGATACTTTGAATAGGACAATAGATTGTTCTACCACATAATCAACCACTTCTTCAGCGATTGATTTGATAAAATCTAAATCTCTTGCGTTAAAAAACTTTGGCATAGTATTATCCTATATAAATTGCTAATGGAACCTTACCAATAATCTTTTGTTGTTGTTCAACCATATTGGATTCATTCTCCATTCTTGTTTTCTTACTCACTTCATTAAGGTTTTCTCTTAATTGTTCAATTAAGTTATCCTTTTCTGTTTGTGCTTCTGCTCTCAATGCCGCACCATCTAAAGAAACTTCAGAACCGGGAATCGGAACTGTGTTATATTTCTCTCTAATCGCACCTAACATTTCTTTTGCAAGAGCAAGTGCATATTTTCTAATCCATTGTTTACCAACATCGTTGATTCGTGAATAAGTTGCAAAATTATATCCAACATTTGAGTAATCTGATACTACATTTGGAGTAATAATAGTTGAATTTTCTCTAAATTCTTTTTTAACTTGATATTCAAACCACAATTCCGATACACCGGTTGGTAAAGGGAATATTTGTAATTTATTATTTACAATATTGAAGGTATGAGCAGATTTTCTAAATTGGTCATTGAACTCAATTGCTTGAATTCTCAACATATCTTCATATAACGGCATTAAGATAAATTGTGCAGCAGGTGAGAACGAACCAAACCCAAATTCATCAATCAAATTAAGAGTTCCCTGTCCACTTACTGAATAAGGGTCAAAGAATCTATTGATTGCTGGAGTTGCCTCGTAATAGACCTTGGTTACATCGATTCTTTCACCACTTTCAGATACATCCGACCATAAAGTTTGTAAATCATATTCTTGTTGTCCTGCAACTAAAGTAATATGTCCTTTTTTAATATCAGTTCTACCACCAACATTAGCAAGTGTACCATATCCTTCTGCAATAGTGATTACATTGTTAATTTCGGAACCTAATACTGAACTACCTTGGTAATTAGAACCAGTTGGTTGTCCTTCTAATGAACCGAGATTGTTTCGTATGTTAAATTGGTTAACTTGTGCTGAATATTCAGAAACCGATTCTTCAAATACTGCGAAGAAGTTTTCTCCTTGTAATTCAATATCAATGATTGGATAACCTAATCGTTTAGCAGCCCAAGATGCAAATTTTGGTGCTTCATCTTGAAATAATGAATCAGAATCATAAGTTCCCCATGGAGTGGAAGAGCCTGATGTAAATGATGCTGAACCTGTCCAAATTCTTGCTTGAGACATATTTGTTCTCTCCTTATTATACAATTATACTAATATAAATATAGGATTGCAAAAAAGGAGGGTATAAAACAAAAAAAGAGGTAACCTTACGGGGTTACCTCTAATTTTATTTACACTTATGTAAATCTTACTTTAAATCAGTTATTGATTAGATGTTACTCAAATCTTTAACATAGATTTTTCCGTAGAATTCAGGACGAACCATTTTCTTAGCGTAACGAGTCATAACTCCTCTACGTGGAGTGAAGTTAGTTGGGTCGTACACCAATGGAGTCATAATAAGTGGAACGTATGGAGCATAAACAGCACCTGTTTCAAGGAAGTTAGAACCTTTGAAACCTAACAAGATTTCGTTAGAAGTCATGTAAGGGTTTTTGTAAACAGTGTAGCGGTTAGCGATAGCACCAACAGTAGTTACACCAGCAGCGAAAGACATTGCATCTTTATCTGCAGAAACTGTAAATCCTGGGATAGATTCCAAGATAGTACATACGTCTGGAGAAGCAACAACGAAGTTAGCTCCACCACGAAGTGTTAATTGGTGAATTTTGTTAGATACTTTGTTCAATTTAGTTCCTAAAGTTTGGAACCAAGAGTTTTTAGTGTAAGCTGCAGCAGCTCCACTAGCAACCCAAGCACCTGTTGCAGAGTTGTACTCTTCACCTAAAGTTACTGACCAGTATTCAGTAGTCAATGCGTTAGCTTTCAACATATCAAGGATTTCAAGGTCAATCTCTAAAGAGATGTACTCTGATAACATTGCAGTTAATTCAGCTTCTGCATCGATTGAGTGGTAAGCATTTAAGTCTTGAGCCAATTCAGGAGTCCATACTGCTTTCAACTTACGAGTTTTAGCAACGATAGCCTCTGAACGTAATTCTAAATCAACTTCAGGAATTCCTAAATCAGTTGCTGGTTCAGATGGAGCAGCATCTTCGAAATCACCACGAGTGTTAGCGGTTGGTTGTTCAGAATATTTAACTTCTACTGCAGCTTTTGGTCCACCATCACATTTAGCGAAGAATACTACATTAGCACCATCGACTTTAGTGTGAGCTGGGTAGAATAAATCTGCACCTGCGAATGCTGAAGATGAGAAGTAGAATGAACGAACTGCATCTAAATCAGGACGAGTTAGACCTGAATGAGCGAAAGAGATTTTTGCAATTTCATCTGCAGCGATAGAAGCTGATAATGAAGAATCAAAACCTACTTCATCCCAAGAAGCAGAAGCGATAGTTACGTTTCCTACTGCGATAGTAGAAGTTGAATCGTTAATAGTGTAAGCAAATCTACCTTCACCATAAAGACCTTTTACAGCTGCTTTAGTTCTACCGAAGTCACCATCAAATGCAGAAGAACCATTACCACCAAAAAGTGAAGTTCCGTTGAATGATGGGTTACCTGGTTGTGCAGTACCGTATTTAAAGTCTAAATAGAAAATAAGACCTGATGGTAAGTTCATTGGTTGTACAGAAACGAATTCTTTTGATGCGATTTCACCAAAGATACGTCTTACTAATGGTAAAGCAACGCCTGACCATTCTTCTGAACCTGCTGAAGTACCTGTTGCGGTAGCTTCATCTAATAATTGTTTTGCTTGGTTCTCTAAAAGAACTGCGATTTGAGATTGCTCTCTACTTTTTAAACCTTCAAGAAGACCAGTTTTTTCCCATTTAGATTGTAATTGGCGAGTTTCAGCCAACATTACTTGTTGTGGGTTTTTGCCTTCCATAAGTTTAGATAAATCAAAATTTGCCATTTTATATCTCTCCTATGAGTTTTAGTTAATTGATGTTTGCCAATTGTTTGAATCTTTCAGCTAAAGAATTGCTTTCTGCGATAATTTCCTTTTTAGGAGCAGTAGAAGCAACTGGTTTAGATGCAAATGATTCAGTTAATTTAGCGGTTTGTTTTACTTTTTTAGATGTACCACCCATTTTAAGTGATTCAGCTAAGGTTGAGAATACTAATTTTACTTCTCTAACATTACCAGTTCTGTCTAATGTTTCAACAACTTTGTGTTTTTGTTCGTTGGTTAAATCGTAAGAACGGAATAATTTGTTAGTGTAAAGTAATTTTGCATTCAATAAGTTAACTTCGTTGATAGTTTTCTTTAATTCTTTAATAGTAGAAATTGCTTCACCAAGTTCAGCTTTTACTTCTTCTAATTCAGAATCTTCTTCTTCTGATTCTTCTTCGTTAACTTCTTCTTCGTCCTCACCGTAACCCATCTCGCGAAGGATTTCTTCAAGGTCGATTTCTTCGTCATGCATTTCTTCTTCACCTTCTTCTTCAGATACTTCTTCAGCATCTTCTTCAGATGGTTCTTCTTCAGATGATTCTTCATCATGCATTTCTTCTTCGTGTCCGTCAACTACATCATTAGCGATGTCTTCAACTTCTTCTTCTTCTTCATCATCAAGTTCTTCTTCAAGTTCTCTAATGATTGCCTCGAGGTCCAATTCGTCCTCGTCTTCTTCTTCAGCATCTTCCATTGCTTCTTCTTCAGCTTCTTCCATTGCTTCTTCTTCAGACATTTCTTCTTCAGATTCAGCAGTGATTTCTTCTTCACCTTCTGCATTGTACTCGCCTTCAGATACTTCTTCTTCACCTTCTTCAGATTCTTCTTCTTCAGTTACAGTTTCTTCAACTGCTTCCTCTGAATCATCTTCTGCTTCAGTTACGTTTACTTCATTTTCTTCTAAATCAGCTTCTTCTTCTTCGCCTTCCATTTCAGCTTGAAGTTTTTGTGATAAGATAGATTGTAAACGTGGAGTAAAAGCTTCTTCAAGAGCGATTTTAGCATTAGCGATAGCAGTTTCACGAACCGCTTTAGCATCAGCAATTGCTTCTTTTAACAATTTTGAATTACTCATTGTTATTTACCTTTCGTTTGTTTTTTCGTGAAAATATTAGGGATTTTCAATAATGATTTTTTTAAAATCGGTTTTTCGGTGACCTCACATAAGAATCGTGGGTATTCATCGACCAATAAGATAAAAACCCACATTGAGGTGGGTTATTTATAATAAGTATTATCTTTCAAGTTTTAAACCATAATTTTCTATGGTTTTTTCTGAAGATTTTTCAGTATTTTGGATTTTTTGTTTCTTTTTATTAAATAAAGTGATGGAATTATCCCCACTTTCCCATTTATCAAACAAAACTTCCTTTTGGTTTCTTCTTATAGCATCAAGTTTTTGTTTTCTACGAATCGTTTTAGGTTTCGTATATTCTTGATTCTCTTTTAACCATTGAAGGTGTCCTGAATCCATTACCCTTCTTTTAAAAATTTTAAGTGCCTTGTTAATGTCTCCTTTTCTAACTTCTACACTTACTTTAGTTGTATGTTTTGCCATTATAAATAATTTAGATTGTAACTTTGTTTATATAAATATATACTACGAACCTTTTCCGGTTCCAGATTTTTTTCCACCTGTATGAGTTGAAACATTTATAGGTTTTTTTCCTTGACCTCGTGAATTTTTACCACCACGATTTGCTTTGTTTTGTGCTGCCCTTTTTCTACGAGTTGCAGATTCTTTTTCTTTTTTGGACATTGTTTTGGCTTTTGCAGCAGGAACACATTTAGCATACCCACTCTTATCACCACTTGTTCCACAAGGTGGATGTTTTCCACCAACCTTTTTACCAATGTTTACCCATTTAGCTTTGAACCAATTTTTTAAATCCTCATTCACTATGTTTCCACAATGGATACAAGTGTTTTCTTGAATGATTTCGTCTATTAGTTCGTTGAGTTTCATTATTTAATAGATTTTAAAAGTGAATACATATCAATCTTGAAACCATATCCTGCACCTTTGTGGTCGAAATCTACATCAATTGGAAGTTTAGTTTGTTTTTCAATTTGACCAGCAAGTATCTTACCAATTAAATCATCACCCCGAACCCCAAGTGGAATTGCTCGTTGTAATGTATCTAAATCTTTTGATGATTTTGCAATTGCAGAAAATCCACCACCTTTAGTAGGTACTAATGTGAAATCTACTTGGAAGGATTCACTTCCCATTTTGAAATTTACTCTCATACTACTTACTCAATAAAAATAGAGCCTCTTGTGCATCAGCTGGGTTTTTAATTTTAGGGTCTTTGAACATATCTACTCCATATCCCCTTAAAGCATTTGAAATAAATAACATTGTTTTTGAATGACCAAGTTTATCTTCCATTGCTTGTAAATCATCGTAAAACTTTTGTTCATTCCCTTTATTCATTTTTTCAGCAATCTTATATTCGTTGTTGTGTTTCTTGATATAAGAAGCAGTTGAATCTTTATAACCGAATTTCGCTTCGTTTACTGATTCGTATTTAGATTTTGGAAAAATCTTTCTCATTTTATCTTGGAATCCATAAGATTTCCATGCTCTACTTGCTTCAATTGAAGTAGGTTCTATACCTTTAGCAGAAAGGTATTTTCTAAATTGAGAATCTAATAAAGCAACTGCTCTTTCTTGTTCGGCTGTCCAAACTCCTTCGTTTACTGATTCACTTTTACCTTTTTTCCAACCACCACCTGCTTCTTTATATTTTTTTGCTGCCCAACCATTTGCATAAGCAGATGGATATACATCAAATTTCTTTTTAGCTTGTGCTTTGTAGTAAGACCATTTACCTGGGTCAGTTGGAACATTTTCTTCCATTATTTTTTCAACTTCCTCACCTAACTTAATCATTTCTTCTTCGTTAACTGATTCGTTTACTGATGTAGAACAACCACCTACGGTCTTTCCACCACATCCACAACCACAATTAGAATGAGATTCGTTCATTCCTAAACGTTCTTTCATCTGTTCTTCGGTTATTTCACCTATCTTGTAGTATCTTGATAAGATATGTCCCATATCTTCGTATAAACCATGTAATCTTTGGTCTAATGCATTTGCTTCAACTGCACACTTATCAAATTCTTTACCTAACTTATCTAACTCACTCATGTTTCGTTTGATAGTTTGTTTATCAAACCAATCATCACCCTCGTGGATAGCAAGAGTTCTTGCAGCCTCGGTGATTCCGCCAAGAGTTTCAGCAACTTGAGATAAATCGGATTTTCTATCCATCATCTCTTGATATTTGTTATATGTAGAAACAATTTCCAAGAAGTGTTTTTTAACTTCATTAGAAAGTGGTCTTTTCTCTTCGCCTTCGTTCATTAGTTGAATTAGTTTCATTATATACTCCTATTAGAATAATTTTTTTAATTTAGTATCATCGTATGTTTTAGCATAATACCATTTTTTATCAGCTGTGTTGTATAGATACACATAATCTGCACTAGCTTCATTACCAGCGTTTCTCACATAATCATCTATATTTTTTACATCACCTTTCATTGGTTTCATGTTTCCATAATACTCGATGTCTTTATCATCATAGATACCACGTGCACCACCCTTTTTAATAAGGGTCATCACATCCTTCTCATCTTTCATGTGTTTTTTAAGACCATCTTTCATATTAGATGGATAACCATCATAGTGCACATATACAGAAATAATCTTTCCACCTTTAATCACACCAACTTGAGAACGAGTTCCTTCGTTGATTATTAAACTTTCTGGTAATAGAGAATTTAAACTTGTTGATTTATTTTCTTTTATTACCGATTGGATAGTATCTGCTAATTTATGGAAACCTTTCATTCTTAAAGTGTACGCAATTGAATCAACTGCATCATCACCACTCCAACCAGCCTCTTGAGAAGCAGTTGTTCCCAACTCCCTTGCATCATTGTCAACATCATCTGTGTATTTAGAAGCATATTTTGCTTTAATAACACTCATCTTTTCATTGAATTTAGGGTCCCTCACATCTGGATAATCAGGTTTCTCAGCTAATTCAGGTTTCCCTTCTAATTTAGCAACCAATTCTCTTGCTTCACTATGGAAGTTGGAATCTGTAAGAGCCTCAATAGCTGCTTGAGCCATTTTTGTTTGATATTCTTCTTTACCTAATTTTTCAGGTGTAATACCAAATGAATCTGCCTTTGCTCTTACTGCTTTATTTACTTCAGGTTTTCCAGCTCTACCACCACTTGAATCTTTTACAGGTTCTGATTTAGGTTCTTCTTTTGATGGAGTTTCTTTTGATTGGTTAGAAACTAATTCTACTCTTTCTTTTGCCCATTTTTCTAATTCAGCAGTTGAGTAGTTGTTATTTCTAAATTTTTCTTCATGTTCACTTTCACCACCAATTTTAGCCAATTTTTTTAATAAACTATCATATTGTGAGTCTCCCAATCCTAAAGATGTTTGTGGGTCTTTATCTCCTTTTAAAAGAGAGTTCATCAACTTTTCAGATTTAGTTCCTTTTATATCTTCTAAATCATCTTTAACTTTTTTAGGTGATAGGTTAGATTTTGGTCCTTCTTTCTCACCACCAAACATTGCTGTTTTTAAATCTTTTACTTTAGAAATTAAAGTATCTTTATCTACACCATGTTCATCTGCCATTACATCTTGCATGAACTTGTTATTCAAGAATCCATCTAAATCTTTTTCAGATGCAATTTCAGAATCAAAGTTTTTCTTAGCAACTTTTTGTAAATCATCAATAGACAAATCTCCTTTAAAGAAATCTGTCATAGTTTGAGATTTGTTATTGTATTTATCGTAATCAGGTTCTGATGATTTATCTGATTTAGGTTCTTTTTTCGGTTTATCAAAGATGTTCACTTTAGGAACGTCTTTACCGGCAGAGGAAACACCTCCCTTCGCTGCCTTATCATCAGATGAAATAGGTGTAAACTTATCATTATCATCTTTTTTAAATGTTTGTGCGTTAGGGTCTTTCTCTTTACCCTTTTCTTTATATTTACCATACCCAACGTGAACGTAATCCGCCTCGTTGATTGGTTTTAATGATACTAATCCACCTAATTTTATCATGGTTGTAATATTATTTAGTTGTCGTAACTTTCTTGTGTGTGTATAAATCAAGTTTACCATCTTCGGTAATCTTAACTTCGTAATTTGTTTTACGAATATCATTATGTCCACCTTTATATGGAGTATCACCCACTTCTTGGGTAATAGTACCAGTAGATATTTTGTTATTCGCTAAATAATCTTGTATTGAAAATGCCATATTATTATGTTAATTCTGTTATAATTTCTCTCATCAAATCTTGTGCTTTACAAAAATCACTGCAAACATTCGCTTGTTTATTGTTTACTGATTCTTGTAATGGGGTCATAAATGCACCATGAGTTGATGGGTTAGATACAAAATCCCAACCAATCAATTCAAAGTCTTCACCAACTTGAACTTTACCACTATCGGCACCTCTCATTGGAGTTACTGAACCCATACCACGTGATGATATACCTAATAGGATACCTGCTCTTAAAAGTTCTTTAAGGATGTTTCCACTTGGTGTAGGTAGTATCTCTACTGTACCAACTAAATCATCACCATCCCAATGAATCTCTCTTACGTTATGAGATACGTTCTTTAGGTTGATTACAGAAGAATCAGGGTGGTCTAATTCACCTAATGCTCTTCTTTCTTTGATAAGTTGTTCGTATTTTTTAGCTTCTCTTTCCAAGATTGGTCTTGGATAAACTCTACCGTTTTGGTTTTCTGCACCAGCCCTTTGTAAGATACCCTTAACGACAGTTCTTCCACTTTCGTCTTCGTTTATCTTGCCTTCAAATAATCTGGTTTCAATTAATAGTCCCATTATGCTCCCCAAGTTTTTCGTTTTTTAAATAAATCAAAGAAAATTGCAGAAACTTCTCTACGAATGATTTCACGGATTTTCTTTTCATCCTCACTCGTAATTTCTTCGTTGATAATCCCCCATTTTGCATGTTGGATTTCTTCGTCAATTATTTCTAATAATCTTTGTTTAGTCATTTTATTTTTTAATATATTTCATTGATGAATTAGAACCATCGGTAAAGAATACATTATCATCATAAATTGCTTTTACTTTTCTTCTACATGGTCCTTTTTTACCTAAAGCACCTTCCCAATGTGGGTTATCAACTTTAACCATATCACCAACTTTAATATCAATTGATGCTTCGTTTACTGATTCATTAAAGGATTTTTTGTGTTTAACATTAATACCACTATCGGTATCTTTGAAATCAATAGATACTTCTTTTGTATCACCACCACGATTTCCTTTTGTAGATAATCTTTGTTGTAATACTTTTACAATTTCAGCAGGAGTTTTTTTGTAGTGTTGAGCTGCCTTTTTAACCATTGGGTGTTTAATTAACTCATCATTGAATTTTTCAACTGCATCTTTATATTGTATTTCGTTTACTGATTCTTTAATACCACCTTTGTTGATATTAGATATCCAACCATTTTGAATAAACCAATCCATAGTTTGTTCAAAAGATGGGTTATTTTTTTTAGCCCACATATTGAAATCAACTTTCTTATTGAACTGTTTTTGTCCTTTAAGGATTGCTTTGATTACTCGTTCTTTGTTGGTATCGCCTTTAGATACATCTTTGAAAGAAAGTTTCTTCCAAGTTTTGTAATCTACAAATTCAACTGCATCATCAGTTTTATAATATCCAAAGAACAATTTACCTTTACCATCAGAGAATATAGTTTTACCAACTACATCAGCCTCGTTGATTGATTCGTTTTCTTCTTTAAGTTTAGAAACAATATTTCCACTTGGAGTTCTTTTATGAATCATTACTGCAGTTTCTTCGATTTCATCTTCAGGTTGGTCTGCAGAACCAAAAGTTGGTCCAACACCTGCTCCTCTACCAAATCTTTCATCTTTCTTTTTACCAGCTCTTAATGCAGCTAAATCAGATGCGTCAATTTCACCATCACCATCAACATCTAATTTCTTTTGATTGCCAACTAATTCTTCATTCTTCTCTCCTTTACCTTTCCAAGCAGCATCAATTTTATTAAAGAATGATTTCTTTTCTTCATCAGACATATCAGGAATAGATTTTCCAGTTTTCTCTAAAGCTTTCTTGAAGAATTGTTGGTATTCATTTTCTTCAATCATAGTTTCGCGAACTATATTTTTAAAGTTTTCTCTTGTAATTTTCATTATTTTTCTATCTCCTGTATGGTTTTAGCTATATTTAGGATTCTCTCCTTTATCTTATAAATATGATTGTTAGTTCTTTTCCAATAGTCAGAAGAATCTAACTCATTCATTGTTTTTATCTTATTATACCAAGTGAAAAACTTTTCAACTTCTGCTAATTGATATTTTAATTCTTTCAATCCAACTGCCAATTTTTTATTAGCATGCATTGATTCATCATTTTTTAATTCCAACCAACGATTTACAGGTCTTTTTGATTTAGTTTCGTTAAGTCCTTCTTTAATATAGGATTTCCAATCTTTTAATTCAGGTGCCTTATCAACTTCTACAAAGTTTCGTTTCCATCCTAAATCACTTTGGTCTTTTATTTTTAAGATATTATATGCAATTTTAGCCTTCATATCTAAATAGAATATATTATCAAAGTAATCAATAAGGTATGCACCTTTTTTACCTGTAATATATCTTCCTGTATCTACTTCTACTTTTGCATCTTTGGTTAGTTGATAGAACTTATGTCCCATTCTTGGTCTAACCATTCCTTCGTTTACTGATTCGTATAAGCCAACATTGATTGACCCTTTTTGGAAATCAACTAATTTAGCTCCCATAACATCACCAAGTTTTTCCCATGCATCTTTGTTTGACATATAAGATGACATTCTTACTTCAAACCCTTTTCCTTTTTTAGAAATCTTTTTGATAGCTTTTGGAGAAATACCAACATTGTCTAAAGCATTTACAATATCAGTCTTAAAATCAGATTGATTACCTTTGTATGCTTCATTAATTTTAAAATCTTTAAATCTGCCAATAAAACTTGCTAATGCAGCAGAGTGATATAGTTTTCCTGACTTTGAATCTTTAAATGAATTGGAGTGTGTCTTTACAAAAGGACCATAACCACCACCTGAAACTTTTGTTCCCTTTGGTAATTTTTCTAGTTGTTTTTCTCGGTCTTGAATGATTCCTTCATTTACTGATTCGTTGTAAAATGATTTTAGGTATTTATGGAATTCTTTATCAGTTCTAACATCTTTAAATTGTTTATCTGATAATACTCTTTTAACGAAATCGGTAATGTCTTTTGAACCTTTTTTAATAATATCTAAATCAGACATAAAAGATTCATCCATCTTACCGACAATCTTCATTCCAAATTGAGTAGCAATTTTCTTTTTACGATTCTTATCTTTACTACCACCATCTGAAAATGCATTAGGGGTCTGATAACCATCAATATTACCGGTTACATTAGATTCATCCAATTCAGTTTCAACTTCTTTGATGAGCTCTTCTATAAAATTTTTAAGATTTGAGTGTTTCATTGACATTTTTTATCTCCTTAATCAATTCATAAGACATCATCAAAGCAGAAACTTGCTCATCGGTAATTTTTTTACCAACTTTTTGTTTTTTCAAAACATTGATAGTTTCTCTTAATTTGATTTTTGTAATTTTGTCCTTCATTCCTTTATACATGTTATTAAGTTCGTTAATTGTTTTGATAATTTCTTTTTCAAAATACTCACCAAAATTGGAGGTGTTTGTTACATTGTTAATATACTCACGAAGAAGATTCTTCTGTGATTCATTTAAGTTTGTATATTTTTTGTTAAATGTCTCAACAAGTATTTTGTAGGTCAATAAACGAAGGTCTTTTTCTTGTTTTTTAAATTCTTCAACTAACTTATCTTCTTTTTGTTTAATAGAAGGAGTTGAAGTTGAAATATGCTCTACTAATGTTAATTTAGAATCAAATACATCCTTAACATCAAGAACATCCATTTTCTTTGCTTCAAATAATTTGTGGATAGAAGCCAATACTTTATAGTTAGTTACAGGAGAAGACATAAATGAATCTATATCTAAAGATTCCTTGATTGATTTAACAAGGTTATACTTTTCTCTTTGAAGTTTCTTTTGGTCTAACTTCGTGTGAGCTTCTAATATAGCATCGATAAATTTTTCGGCTTTATTTTCAGAGTTATATCTCTCGTTTATTAATAAATTAAATAAACGAAGTTCTTTGGCAAGTTCAGTCTTACCACCGAAAAATTCTCGGATGATTTTCTTTGACTTTTCTTCTCCGCCATTCAACACCTCAAGGGTGATTTGACGGGTTAATAGTTCAAAAAGAAAACCCGTATTTTTAAATTTTGAATGTCTAATCTTTCTCATTTTTAATATCTTTCAATAATGATATAGTAAATTTACTCTATTATAAATATAAATTTATAAAAGTTAAATTAATTTTATGTATCTTGGAGGATATTATCCTCGTCTAACATATTTTTAGTTTCGTGTAAATACTTTCGTTTTGACGCAATACCTGAAATATAAGTATGGGCTTTTTGTTCCGATGTTCTACTTCTTTTTGAGGTTCGTTCATCGTCACCAAGAGGGTCTCTACCATATGGA
>Ga0102831_1000786_pt1 | contig 14052 bp, 9 predicted proteins | sample ColrivemetaGS747_FD_84508 | JGI IMG/M metagenome (GOLD analysis project Ga0102831, IMG submission 84508) | Estuarine microbial communities from the Columbia River estuary - Freshwater metaG S.747 | ecosystem: Environmental > Aquatic > Marine > Intertidal zone > Estuary | place: USA: Columbia...
AATTCCAGTAGAACCTTCTTGAGTTAAAGTAGTTGTTGATGGATCCCAACCTTGGAAGTTACCAGCAACGTGAACCCCATTAGCGCTGATAGTTTCTGAAGACATATCTACAGAAAACTTAACTGTGCGTGTAGATTTTCCAGACTGAGTTGCTTTAGCAATATCCCAATTGTCTTGAACTATTATTCCATCTACAATATAATTTTGGGCTGAGTTGTATTGACGTAGAGCAACTGTTTGCACTGAAGAAATATCTGCAGCAGTTCCACCGAATGGGCCTAAAGTTGGAGTTGCTGGCTCTTTAGAGATATCATCTCCATCAGCAAAAACATATAAACTTACTGAGTCGTCTTGAGTGCCCCCAGCAGAATTGATTGCATACTTAACCACTACCAAATAGGTTTCACCAATGTTTAATTCACCTGTAGTACCATCTGCTGTATTACCGTTGAAAGATAGTCCCAATTTAAATTTAGTTGAATCCGAACCTTCAAATGCATGAGTACGAGCTCTGAAAGAACTTGAAAGTGAAGTGTAAACTGGCGAAGCAGGGTTTGAGTATTGACCAAAATGGAAAAAATAAGCACTCGATGTAACAGGTGCAACTTTGTTTACTTTCAATAAAAAAGATGCATATACATTACCAGAAGTTGCATCTGACGAAAATGGTTTATTTACGTCATAACCAGTATTATTCACTGCAGCAGCATTACCAATACCGCTTCCTTTGTAGCCGGTTTTAGATAAACTCAAACCTCCGTTAGTCACCAATATCGGTGCACTAGTTCCACTGTGGTTGTACCAACCATTGTTGGTAAGTAAGGAATCAGCTGAGTAATCAAAATTCTCAGTCAGATAAACTGTTTGCGCCCTGGTGTAACCCAATGTTGCAACTACAAACAGCATTAATTGTAGGATTTTTTTCATGATTTTTATTCAGTTAAATTAAATTCTTGTACAATGATACAAAATATAGGTGTCTTTTTGACAATTAGTTAAGCAATATGTAGAGGTTATTTATTAATCGTTATAAAAAATTCAACAAATAAAAATATAACAAAAATGGACATCAGATTTAATTTAAAACCCACTTTCATCATTTTCTTAATGCTTATCTGCCCACTACTAAAAACCAATGTATTGGGTGGTGTAGCAACTGGCAGCATAAAAGCTGCAGAAGCTGAGATTGCCGTACCTGCTAGAAAGTAAAAAGGATCGATTCCCATATTTTCAGAAATTGGCAGTAATAATGGTAATACTACTACAGTAGCAGCCAAATTAGAGGTAAGCTCGGTTAAAAAATTCATAAAACTTAACACTAGGATAATAATGATCCAGCTAGAAAGATGATTCCAACTAGATATCCATACAGCCATCCAATTAGCCAAACCACTTTTATCAAACGCTGAAGCCAAACTTAATCCGCCACCAAATAATATCAGGGACCCCCAAGATAGTCTTTGTGTATCTTTCCACTGTATCAAGGATTCTCCATTTTTAGCAGGAACGAGGAAAAGTACAACTGCACATATTAGCGCAATAATAGTATCATCTATGAATGGAAAAAAAGGCTCAATAATCCAAACTCTAGAAATCCAAGCAATTGCAGTCAGGACAAAAATCCACAAAACCCTTCTCTCTTCTGTTGTCATTTTAGTTAAGACCTGAAGTTCCTGAACATGATTGGTTTCAATTTTTGAATTCTCATTCAAAGTACGAGTTAAAAAATACCAAGTAAATAGTAAAAGAATAAGTGCTAACGGAAATGCCCAAATCATCCATTCCATAAATGTTACTGACCGGTTGAGTTTTTGCTCCACGAAACCTGCGAAAACCAAATTTGGTGGTGTGCCAATTATAGTTGCCATACCTCCTATTGAAGCAGAATAAGCAACTCCCAACAGCATCGATTCTGAAAATTTCGAACCTTCTTTCATCGAAAGTGCTTTGATAACTGACAATGCAATAGGCAACATCATAACTGCCGTTGCCGTGTTAGAAATCCACATCGACAAAAATGCAGTTGCTGCCATTACTCCCCCCACTAGTTGTTTAGGCCTGGTTCCAAAAAAATGAATTATTTGAAGAGCTATGCGTTTATGCAAATCCCATTTCTCAATGGCCAACGCCAAAATAAATCCCCCGAAAAATAAAAAAATATAAGGGTGCGCATAAGGGGCTGCAGCAGTTTTGATATCCACTACTCCTAAAATCGGAAACAAAATCAAAGGTAAAATCGCCGTGGCTTCAATGGCAACAACTTCAGTGATCCACCAAAAAGCCATCCAAGCCACAATACCCAAAGTGAATTTACTATTGATATTCATCCCTGAAAAAGGGATAAAACGAGTAATTACAATAAAAAAGACCGGCCCCAAAATTAGTTGAAGCCATTTTAATTGCTTAATCGCTGATATGTTTTTTAGGGATATAGCCATTGCAAAGCCGCTGTTGCATTACCAAGGAAGTCATGTTCAACTCCTGTATTTTCTTTTAGCTTCCAAATCAATGCAAATTGATTTTCTGCAGCCTTTTTTTGACAATCTGCAAAATAATATTTTGCTCTGTCTAACCTATTATTTCCTTGAATATCAGCAAATTCATCATGTCTTAGTGCTGATGAATTGGGATCTATATCTTTACTTCCAACGCTGATTAATACTGATTTGGCAAAAACATCCTCTAAATCTGCATTAGTTAAACCTGTTTGACCCAATCCATAAGGAAAATCAACATTAACATCGGGCAATGTATACCATCCTGAAGCGGCGCTGACTGCCTTCCTAACCATAGCATTGGGACAAAAAGTTATAAATCTATGTACAAACTGAGCGCCTGCAGAATGACCAAACATATCGTAATACAAAACTTCGCTCTTGATTGATTCTTTAAAATCCAAAAACATTCGATCAATAATTGAGAATGTCCAATCTGCAGAAGGTCTCAATTCCGAGAATTTGGCGTTTTCGCCATCCTTAAATATTCCTCCTAATTGATATTCATTGGAACCCGGAAATAATTTGCTGCTAAATTCAGGACAAACTATGATCAATTCACGATTCTCTGATTCTTTTATCAATAAATTTCTTGAATTTTCAGCATCTCTTCCATTTCCATGAAATACAATCAGAATGGGTGATTGTGTGTGGGCTTTGGATGGCACGTGATAATAAACATTCATTTTAGGACTGTTTGAGTCCCTATTGACCGAAATTTGATATACACCTGTTCCAGAAATTTTAGAATCATCCAATGGTGAGCCTGTGTTTTTAGTGCCTTCACAACCAAATAGAATTGAAAACCCACAACAAACAAAAATCAATCTAAAAATGCCCATTATTTTAAAATGCAATTTGTAACATCAACCCTCCAAAGATACATACCAGTTAATCAATATAATAGAGACCACTGTTGTAACTTTTGTAAAATCACCGATGAGGGTACGCTAGAATAGCCTAAAACCAATCCGTTTTTTACTGGTTCATTGAAATACAACCTACTTAAACTTTGTACAGCAATATTTTGATCACTGAGTAATTCTGAAAAAGCAACATCGTCGAACTCTGAATTTTTAATGGGTGATTGATTAAAATATCCCAATAAATGCAACGCGGCGGTATCTTTCATTTCCCAATTCGGCAAGTATTGTTGAGCTGCTTTCAAAAAGGTGGCTTTTCGTTCGTGGGATGTTTGCCAAATATTTTTGATATGAACTTGCAGGAACGATTGCTTAATGAAATCATTCAATACCATTTGAATGGAAGGAGGAACAAATCGATGACTGTGATTCATGATCGCCTTAACCGCTGGGAGAATTTTAAACGGAACAATCATGAATCCAATCCGAATGGATGGGTGTAGTAACCTATTAAATGTAGACAGATAAATAGTATTGCCCTGAAAATCCTGAGAAAACAAGGTAGAACTTTGCTGTTTATAATTCACAATTTCATGTTCGTAATCATTCTCAATTAAATACGTATTATTTTTTTGAGCAAATTCTATCCATTGCTTTTTTCTTTCGTAAGACATTTGGTAGCCTAACGGATATTGACAAGAAGGTGTCAAATGAACCACCTTTGGCTTGGAATCTAAATCTTTCAACAAGGGTATTATTGCACCATTTTCATCCAAATTTAAGGGTTCCAAATTTGCCCTCAAACCTCTAAAAACTGAGACAACATTTTCAAAAGTTGGATTTTCTGCAAAGACCCTATCTCCCGGATTAACAAGGGTGTTTGCAATTAAATATAGTGATTGCAAGGATCCTGAAACCACTAAAATTTGATCTGGATGACATTCAATATTTCGATCAATTCTCAAATAATTGACCAATGTCTCTTTCAATGACTGAACTCCAGAAGTTGATTTATAGTCTAAAGAAGAATACTCAATTTCCTTCCAATATTTCTGGGTCAACATCATCCATCGACGAACAGGAAATAAATCTACTGGAGGCACGCCCGGTCTGAAGGCCAAGCCACTTTTTTCGATGCCATTTTTTTGAGGAAGTGCAGTTCTTGAAACCTCCAAAAAAGATTGGGCAAGGTGCGACAAATTAGGATCTAATTCCTTTATCACTTCTTGCTTCTTTAAATTTAAATCCATCTGATTATCGATCAGATATCCCCTTCCTTGCTTAGCTACGACCAATCCATCGAAGATTAGTAATTCATAAGCACGATTCACCGTACTTCTTGATAAATCAGCTTCAGTCGCTAACAATCGTGAAGAAGGCAGGTAATATCCTGAAGGTAAATCACCTTTTTCAATGTTTGATTTTAACACCTCATATAAAAGTCTATAGATTGGGCCTCGTTTACCTGATTTCAGCTCACTAATTGGTGAAAATTCCTTCCATTGTTTTAATATGCTGGGCAATAAATTCATCTGGTATGAAAAATTATGACTTACTGGTATGGTTTTGCTACAACAATTATAAGGTCATTTGTTTAAAACCAACACATTGGCACGCATGAGAAAATATTTTTATCCATTTTTAACCCTTGTTACAATGCTATCATTTTCCAATTGTAAAACGGAAGATGTAACAGATGAAGGAACATGGACATGGAAATTGAGCAATAACTTAGTCAATGAAAGTGACTCTGTTGTGAAAGTTGAATTCAAATTGAATAAACCATTAAAAACCGCATCCAAAATAACCCTTGAGATAACCGGAAATGCTACGTTAAACTTAGATTATAACATCGATTATTCAACAATAAATATTCCTGCTGGTGATACTTCTTTTACCGCCTCAATCAGCATCATTCAAGATACTATTTTAGAACAATCAGAAACAATAATTCTTCATGTCAAGGACATAGAGGCCCTTGAACTACCCAGTCCTACGCAATTGGTGGTAACAATTGAAGATGACGACCAACCTTTTGTCCCCAATATTTTATTGAATGAAATTCTATATGACCCAAGTAATAATCTATTGGATGGCGATGCCAACGGAGATGGAATTTATGCTCAGGCAGAAGATGAATTTATTGAAATCATCAATTACTCAAGCAAAGCTCTTGATATGAGTGGATTTAAGGTGTACGATACCGAAAATTTCACAGCAAAAACACCGAATCACACTTTTCCGCAAAACACGATAATCCCTGCTGGGAAATGTTTGATTTTATTTGGAGGCGGAAAGCCTACCGGAACTTTTGGTGGTTCAATTGTTCAAGTATCAACCTCTGGAGATTTAAACCTGAATAATGCCGGTGACATCTTATACATAACAGATAAGACCGATCAAATTCTACTTCAATACGATGTAGAACCTTTATCAAATAACCCCAATGAAAGTTACAGCAGAAACCCTGATTTAACAGGTGATTTCATTCAACATTCAGTAATAAACGGAAAACTCTTCTCTCCAGGAACAAAAGCAAACGGCGACCCATTCTAATCAGATGTCTTTATTCATTTCAATAGTATTTCTATCAATCACTATTTTTCTGTTGTACAAAAAAATGCCATCAGTGGCAGTTTTATTTGTCATGGGAACCGCGATGATTTTAACGTCTTATTTGATAAATGACACCGTTGCATTATGGCCCAAATCGCTAATTTTCACGACCAAGAAGATCACCGATATTTTTGTTAAAACAAACCAAAATGTCGGATTGATGATTATGACTATTGGAGGATTTATTTCCTATTCTAAACACATCGGATCTTCACAAGCATTAGTCAATCAAGCTACTAGACCTATCCAATTCTTGCGAAACACTCCTCACCTCGCTGCTGCCTTAATGGTGCCTTTAGGCCAATTATTATTTATATGTATTCCATCGGCTGCTGGTTTGGGAATGTTGCTAATGATGACCATATTTCCAGTTTTAACCAATTTGGGAGTCACTAAACCTACGGCTGTTTCAGCAATTGCATTAACTACTGCTATTGGGGTGGGACCTGCATCTGCACTTTCTGCAAGTGCAGCTAACATTTTAGAGATTCCCGTTGTGCATTATTTCACAAATTATCAATGGGGACTTTTTTGGACATGCAGCCTATTCATGATGGTCATATTTTATTTCACCAATAAGCAATTCGATAAGAAAATGGAACGCACATTGGATGAAAAAATAGAATTGGAAACAGATTCTTCACAAATTTCAATTCCAAAGATCTATGCCATGCTTCCGGTATTTCCATTGATATTATTGATCGTTTTTTCAGGACTCGTTCCCAATATTCCCCTGATCCCCGAACTAAACACTACTACGGCCTTATTCATTGGCTTTGGTGTATCAATATTGTTTGAGACGATTAGAATTAGGAACATTCGAAAAGTATTTGCATCAATCTCTATTTTTTGGGACGGGATGTCATCTATATTTAAAAAAGTAGTAATCTTAATAATAGCGGCAGAAACTTTTGCCAATGGATTAATAACTTTAGGTTTCATTGATAATATCGTAGCCCTAAGTAAATATTTTGAAGCACACACGGTAGGTTTAATCTTAACAATAATTATTTTCATTACTTCTACGCTAATGGGAAGTGGTAATGCTGCATTTTTTGCATTTGGCCCGTTGATCCCAAAAATTGCAAATAAACTAGGTATAGATGCTCCCTCATTATTGGTTCAAATGAACTTCTCAGCGAACTTGGGAAGAACCATCTCTCCTATATCCGGGATATTGATTGCACTTTCTGAAATTTCTGGGGTAGAAATCAATCAAATCGTTAAACGAAATTTAATCCCCATTTCTGCCTCTCTTATTTTTATGTTATTCATCAGCGCCTTGACATTATGATATTATTGATTAAAAACGCTCATATTTATGACCCAGCTCCAAAAGGGATTCAATCCATATTGGTAGTCAACAATAAAATTGCAACCATTTCGCCTAATATTGACTTAGGAAGTTTACCCCAAAATAAAATACAAACTATTGATTTACAGGGATTAAAAATAACATCTGGCTTCATTGACCAACACATTCACTTGATGGGTGCCGGAGGGAAAAACGGATTTTCCTCTATGACCCAAGAACTCAATACTGAGGATCTCTTAAACGTTGGAACCACAACTGCAGTGGGCCTGTTGGGAACAGATGGTTCTACAAAATCTATTCGCTCGCTTTATGCAAAAGTTATGTCTATGAGGGAACAAGGCCTGAATACGTTTATGCATACAGGCTATTATGGAATTGACCCGGTTCACGTTACAGATAGCATCCAAGATGATTTGGTATTTATTGAACCTATTATTGGATGCAAAATTGCCATTTCAGATATTCGTTCATCTTATCCTACAGACTTAGAATTATTGAGAATTTTAAGAGCAGTAAGAACCGGTGGACTCATTGCCAAAAAGAAAGGAATCATGCACGTACATTTGGGTGCATTACCTACCTTAATGGACCCATTGTTCAGATTACACAAAGACTTCGGATTTCCAATTGAACATATTTCACCAACACATGTGGGTAGAACCAAGGAATTATTTGAACAATCTATAGAATTTGCCAAGCTCGGTGGCTCCATCGATATCACCACTGGTGCTTCAAAATTTACTGACCCCTACAAATGTGCTATACAAGCCTTTGAAGCCGGAATTGATTTTTCTTTGGTTACCTTCAGTACTGATGGTAATGCCGGCTTGGATAAAAAAGACGAAAAAGGGAACGTCATAGGAACTAAACCCGCTGACATTGGAGCAAACTTAGAACAATTTAAAGCTTTGGTTAAATCGGGTTTTCCTGAAGAAGAATCAATTAAAGTTGTAACTTCAAATCCTGCAAAAAATGTTGGTTTAAAATCAAAAGGTTTCATCAAATTGGGCTTTGACGCAGACTTCTGCATTTTTGATAGTGACTGGAATTTAATCAGCACCATTTCACAAGGAAAACTAAATAAATCCATTAATTAAATGAAGAAACAGTTTTGGGTAATTTTAGTCATTAATTTATGTCTGAACTCCCTAAAAGTTCAAGGGCAAACAAGCAACATCAATGTTCATAAGTACAACTTTGGTGAGGGTATTACTTTCAGCAATAAACAAGGCTATTCCTGGAAACTACAAAGCTATATTCAGCCATATGCAGAATTAAAATACGTAGAAGACACATCATTCGATCAGTCATTATACCGTTTTAGAATGCGCAGACTCCGATTGAGATTAGACGGCAACTTTCCTTCCAAAAGATGGGATTACCGATTGCAACTTGATCTGAGCGGCAGTTCAGAGGTAGATGAAAATACTAAATTATACTTAATGGATGCCTTTGTGTCATATAATCCATCTAAGAAATTTTCAATCACTTTCGGACAGCGAAGCAACCCAGCAGACCTGCGATTGTTTTCGTCAAATGCCCTGCAATTAGTTGAAAGAAGCAGATTGGTCAGCGCATTTAGTACCATCAGAGAATTTGGAATTTTCGCTCAATCGTCTTTCAAATTCAAAAACAATCGATACTTAAGACCTTATATTGCCGTCACAAACGGTGATGGTGGCAACGTCATGGGGAATGATTTCGGGGGACTTAAATACTCTGCTCGAGTTGATTTTTTACCCTTTGGATTATTCAGACAGTTTGGCCAATTCCGTGAAGCAGATGTTTACCGTGAACCTACCCCAAAATTAGTCATTGGTGCTTTTGCAAATACCAACCGAGGTATGAGCAGTCGCCGAGGACGTGTAAGCGGAACCATTTTATATCTCGATGCACTTGGAAACTACGCGCTTCCTAATTATTCAAAAATTGGAATTGATCTTCTATTCAAATACAAAGGATTTTCATTCATTGCCGATGCAATTCATGCAACTGCCACAGTCCCAAACTCAATTGCTTTTAGAATTCGTGACGATGGAAGCATTGCCAATTCATTTTTAGTAGATGGCCTTCAAAATGTTGATGCTTATGTAAAAGGTAGGATGATGTTAGGGACAGGGTATAATTTACAATCGGGTTATATTTTTCCATCTGGAATTTCGATAGACGCTCAGTACACTAAATTGATAAATGCCCCATACACATTCTTGACCAACGGCACATTTTACAACAGGCCCGAATATTTAACGGTTGGCCTATCAAAATATTTTGGCCGGAATTACGGTTGCAAATATCAAATTTCAGCAACAAAGGTAACTTGTGCTCCAGGTAGTAATTACATCAATTCAATGCCCATTAACGGCAATGAATGGATATTTAGATTTCAAACCACTTTCAGTATATGAAACTCATATTTATCTTCATATTTTCCTTGATTTCATTGATTTTTAAATCTGATTCAGGGATACAGCCCAAGAAAATTTCAGAAAAGTGGTTTCCAGAACCTAATGTGGAAATTAACACTCCTGCCTTTAAAAAGAAAAATGGGTTCACAAAGCACAAGGAAATGATGTTATTCATTGAAACCTTACGGCAAATGCATCCTCAAAAATTAAAAATCGAATGGATTGGAAACTCCCAAAAAGGCAAAGGCATTCCATTGGTTCGCATCAATACATCCTCAGAAAAAAAAATAAAAGTTTGGCTACAAGGAGGATTGCATGGAGATGAACCTGCATCTACTGAAGGTTTATTGTTTTTACTTTCCGAAATTTTCAAACCCGAAAATGCAAAACTTCTCAACCAATTTGATTGGGCCATATTACCAATGGCAAACGTTGACGGATATGAAATACAAGATAGATATGCTTCTAATGGATTAGATCTAAATAGAGACCAAACTAAATTAATGGTTCAAGAAAGTATCATTCTCAAAAAAGCGTTATGTGCATTCGAACCAGACCTTGCTTTAGACTTTCATGAATACAGACCCTATAGAACTGATTTTTTAGAAATGGGCGTTGCAGGATTAGGTAGTGCATATGATGTAATGATTCTTAATTCAAGTAATTTAAACATCCCCAAAAACCAAAGAGAAATCACTCAAAATTATTTCGTCAACCCATTAATAGAGCAATTGTCAGCTCAGAATTTTAGAGTTCATGATTATTTCACAACCGATACACATTTAGATAATTTATTTCTAAGTCAGGGCTCTAATAGTGCTCGATCTAGTGCTACATCATTTGCATTAACAGGAGCAATTTCAACATTATTTGAAATTCGAGGTGTTGGTCTTGGAAGAACCTCTTTTAAAAGGAGAACTTATGTTACGTATTTATGCGCAAAATCATACTTGGAAAGTGCCGCGAAAAATTCAGAACTTGTTCTAGAATCTCTGAAAAAACCAAGTAAGAACAATGAAAAAGTGGTCATTAGTACTAAAAACAGCTTATTTAACCAACAAATTTTAATGGTTGATTTATTTAAGAAAGACACCGTAAGCATTGTGCTTCCAACCAAAGACGCAAAAAACTTAAAACCTGTGATTGAAAGAAAAACCCCAGAATTCTATTGGATCCATGCTTCGCAAAAAGAAATACTTGAAAGACTTTCGTGGTTCAACCTTTTGCATGATACCTTAACCGCCGCGAAATCTGTTTCACTAGAAACTTACCAATTACAAGGCAATTGTGAAATTGATCCAGTTAAGTTTGAAGGAGTCTACAGACAAGATTGCAAATACAAATTGGTATCACAAACAATAGAACTTCCTGCCGGAACTCTTCTTTTCCCTGTTAACCAAAGAAAAGGAAGAATTTTATTGGAATTATTGGAGCCCGATGCCCCCAATAGTCTCGTATCATATTCCGTCATAAAAGCCAATAATTTTCCCATTTTACCTTATTATAGATCTATCACTAAGCAATGAAAAAAATAGTTATCATAGCCGCCTTAGGATTGAATTTTTTAACACTTCTAAGCCAATCATCTGCAAGAATCAATGAAAGCAACCATTTGGTTTTTTCTTTGAACAATGGTGAATATGAATTTGGACTTGGTGGTTTGATTCAAGTGAGCGCCAATCGCCTTACCACAAATAAATCTGAACCAACTCTTCAATTATTTCCGCAACGAACTTTTTTTAATTTTCATGGAAAGTCAAACAAGAACGGACTTGGATTTTTTGTTCAAACTGATTTCTCGATGCCCTCTTTGCTTTTAGATGCTGTGGTTACATACCAACCAAATTCATCAACCAACATAGAAATTGGACAACGACAAAATGTGGGCAATAATCGTGAAATGCTCATACAAGAGGGAAATCTTTTAAATCCCGACCGTGAGTTGTTGAGTACTACATTTTCAAAAACAGGACGTGAATTTGGATTATTTATTGATCAAACAATATCCATCGGATCAATCATCCTCCACCCACAAGCATCTGTAACTTCTGGTGATGGATTAAACTCTTATGGTTTAGATTCTAGGGATGTAGATTTGGGAGGCCTGAAATTCAGTGGCCGTTTTGATATCTATCCTTTTGGATCCAAAATAAACTCAAGGGATATAAAGTTAACTAATACCGGCAATTCCAATCAAAAACCTTGGGCCGTTTTTGGAGTTTACGGAAGTTTTAATCAAGGAGCAAGTGATTCAAAAGGTGAAGGCCATAATAACTTTAATCTTTACAATTCAGCCGGAGAACTTCAATTACCCAATTACCGAAAATGGGGCGTTGACCTATTATTCAAGTGGAACAAAATCTCCATTTTGGCAGAATATGGCATCAATACTGCAAACGGATTGAAGGGCAGTTACATTGATATGTTTGGTAACCAAAAACTCACTGAAACTCAAATTAGCGAATACCTTGCATTGGGCTCAGGATACCAATTGAGGTTAGGCTATGTACTTCCAAAAAATTTCGAATTATACGCTACATATGGAGCTATTTCTGAAGAGTTCTCACAAAATCCATATTCGATAGTACAATCTCAATCCTCTTGGAAAGCAGGACTCTCAAAATACAATAAATCTCAAAACTTACGTTTACATATTGCCTTGGGCACCAACACACAAACACGAAACCTAAATACGGCAACTCAGCTTCATGTAGGTGCTCAAATGAGTTTATAGTATTGGGTCCGGGAGTCGGGGTCCGGGAGTCGGGGTCCGGGGTACTAGGGCGATTATCCAAATAAAAAACCCGGAACTTTCGCCCCGGGTTCATTTTTAGGTTATGTTTTTTGAGTCTCTAGCCTCTCGTCTCTAGCCTCTCGTCTCTGGACTCTCGACTATAGACTCTCGACTATGGACTACCGACTATTGCCCAATAACAATCTTCTTAACCGCTGTTCTGCCCATTTGATCTACGATGTTCACCAAGTAAACACCGTTCAATCCTGAACAGTTCATCTCAACAGTTGAAGAATTGGTGTTCATGCTGCGAACAACACGACCGTCAATGCTCATGATGCTCACTTGAGTCGCAGTTGAACCTGACAATCTTACAGTGAAGCTCTCAGTTGCTGGTACTGGTGCAATGCTCACTTCTGCTGATAGATCTTTAACATTGCTGTTACCACCCATCATACAGCTGTTGAACACGTAGAATACTGTGATGTTATCTCCGTTGGTACGGGTCAACTTACGGTTGAATGCTCCCAATCCGTTATCAACTAAACAGCTGCGGTCTGTTGTATCTGGGAATGTCTCACCGGTAGTCTGTGAATTCATCACTTCGTTTGCAAATTTGTATTCGAAGTAATCTGGACATACTCCTGTTACTGTAGTTTCGTATACGTCTTTCTCAGTTGCTGATGCTGTCATCGCAATCGCGCCCGCCTGCCAAGCTGGAATGGTCATTGATCCCATCAACCAAATGGTGTCTGCTGCGATTTCTTGTGACATATCTACCTTGAATGTTACGTCAGCTGCAGGAATTGGAGTTCCTGAACATGCTTCATCTTTTCCAAAACAACGAGCCAACAATGTAGTATCACCGTGAGCGAAGATCTTACGGTCTGATCCACCTTCCCATGATACGATGTCTGATCCGTTTGCTTTTGTAATCTTTCTGAATTTGTGTGCTACTTCTACTCCTGAATCCAATACGATAGTGGTTGTCCATACTGAAGATTTAGACGCATTTCTATCGTATTCAAACTGCCAGTATCCACCACCAAAGTTGATGTATGTAGTCAATTTGTTTCCAGTGATTGAATATTCATAAGTAATTGAATCACGAGCATCTGCATTGCTGCTGATTTCTGCTCCGTTTACTACCTTAGGAATACCGACGTGACTTCCTTTTCCGTATACTGTGAAAGTTCCATCTCCGTTGTCTTTCCATGTACCTGGCATTGCTCCATCAAATGGTGCTACTGGTGTTCCACATCCGTTTGCACCGGTCAACTGCCATCCTTCTATCCAAGTCTCTGAACCCATTACGTTATAGAATGATCCGTCTCTGTTTAAGATTACGCGATCGTCTTGCATACACTCACGTGTGCTTGCTGTGATCATCTCGCTGAACCAGCTGATATCACCTTTTGATGGACCTACACCAATTTTGGTGATCTTCCAGTCTCCGCTCAATCCTGATTGGTCTGAAAGCATGTTTCCTCCAGCCCATCCGTTGATTTTTCCGCCTGCTACATCAACGTCATCTACGTTGCACTCGCTTGCCATATCAACTTGGAAAGTAACTCTGTACTTTGGTGATGGTGCTCCTGGACATGCTGCGCATGATCCGTAGCAT
>Ga0102831_1000790_pt1 | contig 14010 bp, 10 predicted proteins | sample ColrivemetaGS747_FD_84508 | JGI IMG/M metagenome (GOLD analysis project Ga0102831, IMG submission 84508) | Estuarine microbial communities from the Columbia River estuary - Freshwater metaG S.747 | ecosystem: Environmental > Aquatic > Marine > Intertidal zone > Estuary | place: USA: Columbia...
AAGCGAAGAAGCGCGATCACCGTAAATTAGGCAAGGAGTTAGAAATTTATACTTTCGATGACGATGTAGGACCAGGTTTACCTCTGTGGTTGCCCAATGGCGGTATCATCATTGAGCAGTTAGAAGCCTACGCCAAAAAGATTGAAAAAGAAGCGGGTTACTTCAGAGTAAAATCGCCTCATATTGCTCGCGAAAGCATGTATATCAAGAGCGGACACTTACCTTATTATAAGGATAGTATGTTCCCGCCCATGGAAATTGACGGCGTGAACTACTATTTGAAGGCGATGAATTGTCCGCATCACCACAAAATTTTTGCTGCAACTCCAAAGAGTTACCGCGATTTGCCCATTCGTTTGGCAGAATACGGAACTTGTTACAGATATGAGCAAAGCGGCGAGTTATTCGGTTTGATGAGGGTGAGAAGCCTTCAGATGAACGACGCGCACATTTACTGTACTGAAGAGCAATTTGAATCGGAATTCCAAGCGGTGAATGCCTTGTATTTGAAGCATTTTGAACGCTTTGGTATTGAAAAGTACGTCATGCGTTTTTCAAAACACGATCCAGCGAAATTGGGACAGAAATACATTGACATGCCCGAACTTTGGTTGAAAACTGAAAGCATGGTTCGCCGGGTTTTGGATAAAATGGGTGTGAATTACGTGGAAGTTGAAGATGAGGCAGCTTTTTATGGCCCGAAGATAGATATTCAGGTATACAGTGTTATTGGCAAGGAGTTTACTTTGGCTACAAACCAAGTAGATTTTGCTCAAGCCGAGCGTTTTGACTTGAGTTATACCAGTGAAAATAATGAGAAGGTTCGCCCCATCATTATACACCGAGCACCTTTGAGTACCCACGAACGGTTCATAGGTTTCTTGCTAGAACATTCCGCCGGAAACTTCCCGGTTTGGTTAGCACCAAAACAAGCAATTGTTCTTCCAATTTCAGATAAATATGCAGAATACGCAGAGGAAGTTGGAAAATATCTGAAAATATCCGATATTCGCGCCTCCGTAGATCATAGGTCTGAGAAGGCGGGCAAGAAAATTAGAGACGCTGAGGTAGCGAAAATCCCCTACATGATTATAGTAGGAGAGAAGGAGCTAGAGAGCCAAACCGTTTCAGTTAGAATGCACGGCGGAACTGATTTAGGCTCTATGGAAATACAGCAATTGGCTGAAAGAATACTGAATGAATCCAAACTTTAAACCAAGAGGCAGACGCCAGGAAGACCCGCACAAGATCAACGAAAAGATCTTGGCAAAAGAAATTCGTCTTGTAGGTGACAACGTCGAAATGGGCGTTTATCCAACAGAGAAAGCAATTGAAATTGCTTTTGAACTAGGCTTGGATTTAGTAGAAATCAGTCCAAATGCAGAGCCTCCGGTTTGTAAAGTGGTTGATTACAAGAAGTTTCTTTATGAGCAAAAGAAGAAACAGAAAGAAATCAAGGCCAATGCTATCAAACAGGAGATCAAAGAAATCAGGTTTGGTCCTAACACGGATGAACATGATGTGAACTTCAAATTAAAGCATGCTATTGCATTCTTAGATGAAGGGAACAAGGTAAGAGCTTATGTGTTTTACAAAGGTCGTACCATCATATTTATCGAACGCGGAGTGGAACTGTTGATGGGATTTGCAAATAAGCTCATCGAAGGTGGTCACGCCAAACTAGAAATGGAACCCAAAAGAGAAGGTAAGAAAATGGTTATCTTACTTGCACCCAAAGGAAAAAAATAATAAAGAATTAAGTATATGCCTAAAATGAAAACAAATTCCAGCGCTAAGAAGCGTTTTAAAGTGACTGGAACCGGTAAAGTTAAGCGTCTGAAAGCATTTAAAAACCACATCTTGACCAAGAAGTCTAAGAAGCGTAAAGAAGCATTGGCAAAGCCAGCTTTGGTTCACGATTCAGATATGAGCAACGTAAAATTCATGTTGCGCTTAGGAAAATAAAAGAAAACTTTGGCCGGAGCAAACAAGTGCCTTGTGCCGCTCAAGCCATTAAACTAATATAATATGCCAAGATCAGTCAATCACGTCGCCAGTAAGGCGCGCAGAAAAAAGACCCTGAAGTTAGCCAAAGGTTACTTCGGAAGACGTAAAAACGTATGGACGGTTGCAAAAAATGCCGTTGAAAAAGGTTTAACCTACGCTTACCGCGATCGCCGCGCCAAAAAACGCGAATTCCGCGCTCTTTGGATCATGCGTATCAATGCAGCTTGCCGTGAGCAAGGTGTAAGCTATTCTCAGTTCATGGGTAAATTGAACGCAAGTACTTTAGAAATCAACCGTAAAGTGTTGGCAGACCTTGCCGCTCACGATGCTGCTGCTTTCAAAGCTATCTTCGATCAAGTAATGAACGGTTAATCCAAACCAAAAAATTAATCAAACAAAAAGCCACCCTTATCGGGTGGCTTTTTTTATTCATAGACCTTTTTGTAATTTCACAGTCAACCTTTTTAAATCCATCTCCGTCTAATTAACATATATGCGCAAACTCATCATTATTGTTTTCTTATTTAATTTCACATCTTCATTCGCTCAACTAATAACCAACAAACCTGAAACTCAGGCGAAAATGCTTGATTCAAATGGAAGGGTAGTTGAACCGAAACTTGAAATTATCACTTCAGGTTTGACTACATATAAAACCATAGTATATCAGAGAATTACTCAACAATATATAACCAATGAAAATCAGTTTTTTTTAGATGTTAAATTAGATACTTCCTACATCATCATAAAAAAGCATCCCGAATATTATTCAGTAAAGTTCTCTGGAGATGATAAAGGCAAAACTCCAGCGAAGAATTTGACAGCCGTTGAGAAAAAGGAATGGCAAATCACATTCAATAAACAAGGTGAAATTGAGACGTTGAATAATTGGAAGGAATTTCGAGATCTTTTTGTTTCGTCTCTATCTGTTCAAGTTCGGGAGAACTTGATAAATTCAACTCTTTTTGCTGAGAGAAAAGAGCAGTTTAACGATGCAGATGAAGTTAAAAAATTGGTCTTAGGTGATATCCATTATCTTTTTTTACCATACGGCGATACCTTTGATTTAAATGTAAAATACCTTAGAGTTAAGCAGGTTAAAGATCCATTCACCCAGGAAGACATTGAAATTTTAGGAGATTATTACGCAGAGTATAAAGAAGGCTCAATCAATACGGTTAACATTTTCGCTCACAATCAAGCAGGTCCAGATCAAAAGCCTTTGTTACTTCAAGAGTGTAGAGAATATTTGATTAGTAGAAATAACACCAAAGAACCTACAACTGAAGTACAGTCTGTTGGATTGAATTCAGTTCAAGAATATCGATACAATAAATTGAAGAAGGCATTTATGTGGGTCACTTTCTCAGATGTTTTAACAATCAACCTACAATCACGAGGAAATTTGAGAACCTATCGATTGTGGGACGCGAATTGAGACAGGTACCAGGTACCGGGTAACAGGGGATCGGGTACCGGGTATCGGGTATCGGGTATCGGGACTATAGTCAGTTGTCTCCAGTCTCCAGTCTCCAGTCTCTAGTCTCTAGCCTCTAGCCTCTAGCTCCAATGTTAACAAAATATTAAATTTATGTTGCACTGTTCTTAAGGTGTTTAATCTTAATTAGTTTTGCGTATTAATAATTTTTAAATGGCCTTAAACAACCTATTCAGTATTTTCCTTCCAAAAGACAAAGTATTTTATAATCTTTTTGAGGAAACCGCAAAGAACATTTCAGAAATGGGACTAAAGTTCAAAGAGTTCGTTTACGAACCTGACGAACAAAAAAGAACGGTAATCAATAAACAAATTGAGGATCTTGAACATAAAAATGATGAGATTACACATCAAATATTTCAGGAATTAGGCAAGAATTTTATTACCCCATTTGATAGAGAGGATATACACTATTTGGCAACGGCTATGGACGATGTTGCAGATTATATTTACGCTTCAAGTAAGAAAATGCAGTTCCACGGAGTAAATCCAAACGATACAGGAATTCAAAATTTGGCAGAATTAATTTGTCAAGGTGCACATGAAGTATCTAAGGTAATTATGCAATTGCGTGAATTGAAGCGTCCTGAGAAAATCATGGAGTCAATTGTCAAGATAAATAGCCTTGAAAATCATGCAGATAATGTATTCGATTTGAGTATTCGTGAGTTATTTGAAAAGGAAGATGATTTCAAACGATTGATTAAACGTCGTGAGGTATATACGGTTATGGAAGTGGCTACAGATAAATTTGAAGATGTTGCCAATGTAATCGAAACCATCATCGTTAAATACGCTTAATATTTTTGCCATGACTTCAATGGTAATTTTAATTATAGTTCTTGCTTTAATTTTCGACTACATCAATGGTTTTCATGATGCAGCGAACTCTATTGCAACCATTGTCAGTACGAAAGTATTAACGCCTTTTCAAGCAGTATTATGGGCTGCAGTTTTCAACTTCGCTGCTTTCTTTATGTTTAAAGATCATGCCGTAGCCAATACTATTTCCAAAACTGTTTCAGAAAATTATATTACTCTTGAAGTAATTCTTGCTGGTTTAATTGCCGCTATTTTCTGGAATTTGTTGACCTGGTGGTTCGGAATACCTTCTTCTTCCTCTCACACTTTAATAGGTGGTTTTGCAGGTGCTGCAGTAATGCATGCATTCATGGTCAAGGGATTGATGCCAATAGGGCAAGTTGTTGAGTCTGATAGCATAATGAAAACAGTTTATTTCATCTTTTTAGCTCCAATCATTGGTATGATTCTTTCCGCTTATATCACTTTGGTGACTATTTCCAAAAAGATGTGGCTCAAACTAAGCTTAATAGTATTTTCATCTCTTTTACTATTTTTCATTTTCGATTATTACATGGGGCAAAAATTGGAAACCAATTTATCGAAATTTTACCGTGTAGATAAGTACAAGAAAGAAATGAAAAAACACCCCGAAGATCTAAAGGTCAAAGCAAATTACGATGTGGCTGTTTTGCATTTCGAACAATCAAAACCATTTTTAGTAGATTATAAAACTAAAGGTTCTGATTTTGTAGTAAAAAACATTATCAATCACGTTGATGTTACTGATATTCAAATCAATAAGCAAAGAGAAGTTGTAGAAAAAATCCTTCGTTTTGGGGCATTAAAAAAAGATGCATTTTTTGATACCTCTAAAATCCCTGCTATGTTAGCGGCAAAAGACAAAATTCATAGTTGTCAGCCAGAATTCGAAAACTTATCCAATGCAGGTGATTCTGTAACGGCAAGTTTAATCGCAGCTAAATTAGCCTTGGGAGATAAAGAAAGAATCAAGTTTATTGACGCTTACAAGATAGATGTTGCCAAATCCTTGAAAAAAGATTTGGAAAAAGCAGACAACAGAATACTTTCCTACATTATGATGTCGATGTTTGGACTTATTGCCCTCATCTATATATATGTTGAAAAAATTCGTGTACCTACTGCTGCTAAAATGAACAATATGTTCAAGAAGCTTCAATTATTGTCTTCGGCTGCTTTTTCTCTCGGACACGGAGGAAGTGATGCTCAAAAAGTAATGGGTATCATCGGTGCTGCAATGATAGCAAGCGGTCAGATTATTGATTTTAAGGAAATACCTAACTGGGTTCCATTGGCATGTTACACTGCTATAGCTTTAGGAACACTCAGTGGTGGCTGGAAAATCGTGAAAACGATGGGAACGAAAATTACTAAAGTTACTCCTTTGGAAGGTGTTGGAGCAGAAACTGCTGGTGCAATTACCTTATTTTTAACAGCGCAAATGGGTATACCAGTAAGTACTACTCATACCATCACCGGTTCAATCATAGGTGTTGGTGCAACTAAACGTCTTAGTGCCGTTAGATGGGGTGTCACTCGTAATTTGCTTTTTGCTTGGATTGTTACTATTCCAATCAGTGCGGCGGTTGCTGCGATTTGTTACTACTTATTGAGTAAGATGTAACGTTAATTCTTAATGATAAAAAGAAAACCGGCACCTTTCGTGTCGGTTTTTTTTGTGCCTAATTTATCGTGTTAACAATATGATAACATAAAAGAAACAATATCATAAATATTAAGTGAATGTTAAAATATTGTTTTGTAGCATAATATTATGTTTACATTAAATAAACCTAAAATCAATTATTTGTTAATTGTAATTTGCTTTTTCAACACGCAATTTTCTTTTGCTGAGAAATCAAACAGCGTATTTTCTGATACGTTTTTCACTCAATTGCATGTACTTTCTTCAGAATTGGAATTTAAGGAACCAGCAACTGTTCAAAATACTCCTGCAAAACAATGGTTTGAAAAAATAACCTTGGGTGGTTATGTTCAATTGAGGTACAACCGTTTATTTGAAACCAACCCTAAAATGAAATGTGAACAATGTGACAAGTCTATTGGAGAAAACGGAGGTTTTTTCATTCGCCGTAACCGACTAAGAGTTGCAGGTCAAATACATCCGCGTGTTTACATGTACATTCAATATGATTTTGCATCTTCTCCATCTTCTTCTGCACAACATTTTGGTCAAGTCAGAGACGCTTATTTCGATTTGGGTTTGGATGAGAAAAATGAATTTCGTTTAAGATTAGGTCAAAGTAAAACACCTTATGGATTCATAAACATGCAAAGTTCTCAAAACCGATTAAATCTTGATCGTGATGATGCATTGAATAGTGGAAACTCAAATGAACGTGAAATTGGTGTATTTGCGTATTGGGCACCTAAAAGGAAAAGAGATTTATTCGCATCGTTAGTGAAAGATGGACTCAAAGGTTCGGGCGATTACGGATGTTTCGCCTACGGTGTTTATAACGGACAATTAGCAAATAAACTTGATGAAAACAATAACTTGCATCAAGTAACAAGATTTACCTGGCCGTTTGAGGTTAAAAATCAAATTTTCGAACCTGGTATTCAAGCATATACTGGACAGTACACATTAACAAGTTTAAATAAAGGTGTAAAATACTCTAGCCTTGGAAAATATCCTGCTGCAACATATTTAGACCAAAGAGTGGCTGGTACTTTCGTAATGTATCCTAAACCATTTGGAATTCAAACAGAATATAATGTTGGTAGAGGTCCAGAGTTTAATAAGTTCACGGACTCAATTGAAGTGAAAGATTTAAAAGGAGGGTATGTATTATTAAATTACATGATCAAAACTCCAAATAAACAAATCATACATCCCTTCGCTAGATATACATATTATAAGGGTGGAAAGAAGCATGAAGTCGATGCTAGAGCCTATGAGGTTAAAGAATTGGAATTCGGTATCGAATGGATTCCTTTCAAAAATTTTGAATTAGTTTGTGCCTACAATATCGCTCAACGCCGGTATGAAGATTTTGTAAAACAAGATAATCTTCAAACCGGACGTTTTATGCGTTTACAAGCCCAATTAAATTTCTAATTTTGGGTAAACTCCAATTCAGTTCCTGCTAAATCTACCTTAATTGGTTTAGCAGGATCTACTGAACCAGATAAAATAAATTTACTTAACTCATCCATAACTTTCTTCTGGATGACTCTTTTAAGGGGCCTAGCGCCAAACTGTGGGTCAAATCCCAATTGTGCTAACCAATCCAAAGCGTCTTCAGTGATGTCGAGTTGATATCCCGCCTCATTCAGTCGTAGAAATAACTGATCAAATTGAATTTGAGCGATCGCTCTTATATTCTCACGATTTAAAGGCTCAAACATAACAATTTCATCAATCCTGTTTAAAAACTCAGGGCGAATGCTTCGTTTCAAAATATCAAATACCTGAATTTTAGTTCTTGCTTGAACTTCCTCAGAATTGGATATGGTTAATTGCTCATAATTTTCTCTTATGACCTCAGCACCAATATTGGATGTCATTATTATAATAGTATTTCTAAAATTAGCAGTCCTTCCTTTATTATCTGTCAACCTTCCATCATCCAAAACCTGTAATAGAATATTGAAAACATCGGGGTGTGCTTTTTCAATTTCATCCAATAGAATAACACTATATGGTTTTCGTCGAATGGCTTCTGTCAATTGACCTCCTTCATCATAACCAACATAACCTGGAGGTGCACCAATCAAACGTCTTACAGTATGTTTTTCTTGATATTCTGACATGTCAATTCTAACCATTGCTTGATCACTATTGAACATGTAATCTGCTAGAGCTTTGGCCAATTCAGTTTTACCCACGCCTGTTGTCCCCAAGAAAATAAATGAACCAATGGGTTTTTTAGGGTCTTGCAAACCAGCTCGGCTTCTTCTAATTGCATTTGATAATGCAGATATGGCCTCTTCTTGACCAACTACGCGCTTATGGAGTTCATCTTCTAATTTTAGTAATTTCTCGCGTTCACTCTGGAGCATTTTACTTACTGGAATACCGGTCCATCGACTCACTACTTCTGCAATATCATCTGAATCAACTTCCTGTTTAACCATAGAAGCCTTTCCACTTTTATTTTCGCGCATCTTCATAGTTAAAGCATACAATTCCTCTTCGTTGTTCTTGATAAGTCCGTATCTTATTTCAGCAACTCTTCCGTAATTTCCTTCTCGTTCAGCCTGTTCCGCCTCTAGTTTTAAACTTTCAATGTTTGTTTTTTTCTGTTGGATTTGAGTAAGGATATTCTTCTCATTTTCCCATTGAGCCTTTAAGTTGGTTTGTCGCACACTTAAATTAGCAATTTCCTCATGCAGCTTATTCAATTTGGCATCATCATTTTCACGTTTGATGGCTTCACGTTCTATTTCTAACTGCATTATTTTACGATTGAGTTCATCCAATTCTTCTGGAACGGAATCCATTTCTAATCGTAATTTACTTGCAGCTTCATCCAGTAAATCAATAGCCTTATCTGGCAAGAATCTGTCACTGATATATCGTTGACTCATTTCTACGGCTGAGATTATGGCTTCATCTTTTATTCTCACTTTATGATGCACCTCATAGCGCTCTTTGAGTCCGCGTAATATTGAAATTGCTTCTTGGGTATCAGGTTCCTCGACCATTACCTTTTGGAAACGACGTTCTAAAGCTTTATCAGTTTCAATGTATTTTTGATATTCGGCTAGGGTAGTGGCTCCAATTGCTCTCAATTCACCTCTAGCTAAAGCCGGCTTCAAAATATTTGCTGCATCCATGGCGCCTTCACTTCTCCCTGCTCCAACAAGCGTGTGAATTTCATCAATAAACAATACAATTTCTCCACTGCTCTGAGTCACTTCTTTGACTACAGATTTCAATCTTTCTTCAAATTCTCCTTTGTATTTAGCACCAGCAACCAAAGAACCCATGTCAAGACTATATATCTGTTTGGATTTTAAATTTTCTGGTACGTCACCACGGATGATTCTATGAGCCAATCCTTCTGCAATCGCAGTTTTACCAACCCCAGGCTCTCCAATCAGAACAGGATTGTTTTTAGTGCGCCTACTCAGAATTTGTAATACTCTTCTAATTTCATCGTCTCTTCCAATAACGGGATCCAATTTGCCTTCTCTTGCTAATTGGTTTAAATTCAACGCATATTTTTTCAACGCATTAAATTGATTTTCGGAGGTTTGGCTATCAATCTTTGATCCACCTCGCAGTTCTTTTACGGCTTTTTTTAGCGCATACAAATTGAAACCTGCATCCTTCAAAATCCGAGAAGACTCTCCATTGTTGTCTAAAACAGACATTAATATATGTTCATTTGTTATGAACTCATCTCCAAATTCTTTCATGAATTTTTCAGATACCGCAAGAATTCGACTGAGCTCTTGAGAGGCATATACTTGTCCGCCGGCTACTTTTGGGTACTTTTTTATCTGTGATTCAAGGACTTTTTCTAAATTAACCAAATTTGCCCCAGTTTTACCCGCGACAAACTTCATCATTTCCTCGTCTTCTTTAATTATTGCAAATATTAAATGAGCCAACTCAATACTTTGCTGCCCCTCAGACAAAACCAAATTTTGGGCCTTGTTTAAGGTTTCTTGAGCTTTTATGGTGAATTGTTGTGTGTTCATGTCGAAGACCGCACAAAACTCATTCCATGTTCGTTTTTGTTGGATTTAATGCCAGTTCGTCAGTCTAATTCGTCTAATTCTACAGGAATTGCGTCAATTTGTCGTCTTTTGGGGCCTCTTAAACGTTCAATGGCCATAGGATGAAGTTGAACTTTGAAATCATTTTTATCAAATTCTAAACTGTCAACTGCTAAGAACCTATTTCTTAATATAGTAAACCTACTCCAGCGTTCACTTGCTGCTCCAGATGAATCAATACTCCATAAAGCCTTGCTCGGTGCAGGAATCAATGAAGCTAAGTAAACACTTTCACCGATAGTCAATTGAAGAGGGTGCTTTTGAAAATAAAACCAACTGGCCTCTCCAATTCCGAATATATTTGGTCCCCATTCAATTAAGTTTAAATAAACTTCCATCATGCGCTGTTTACTGATGGCTTTTTCTCTTTCAATGAGCCAAACAAGCATGATTTCTTCTATTTTTCGCGCCAATGTCTTATGTTGTCTTAAATAAACATTTTTAATGAGTTGCATACTTATGGTACTGCCTCCACGAGCAAAACGTTTGGCTTGAAAATTATGTATCAGTGCACCTCTAAAGGCGTCAATATAGAAGCCTTTATGATAGAAGAATGACGGATCTTCAGATCTAAGTATACTTCTAACTACATAGGGAGATATATCGCTTAATACAGTGTAATTCGGATTGCTTGGTCCGACCATAAATGTTCTAATAGCTTGGTCGCCCTTATAATAGGTATGATTAAAGGAACCATTGATCTTTGAAGGATTTGCATCTCCCCATTGAACGACTTTGAAGTCTTTATCACTGGTAAGTTCACTTTCAAATCTTGTGTTTTTCAAATTATCACCGTCCAAAAAAACAAAGAATCTGTAACCAAAACTACCTTGGGTTTTAATTCCCGATGTAAATTGAAATAATCCTTTTGGTAAACTTGAAAAGAGATATTTCCCTTGAGTAGGTGGAATTTTAAAATTCAACCAATAATCATTTCCCGAGCCCCATTCATAATGACCGCCAGCATTAAAATTCAAGGAGTTTAATTTGAATGAACTATTGCTGTCTAATTCTAAAAGTCCAGAGTGATACCTAACCTTAACATTTCCTGCAATTTCTTGAAGTTGAACGGTTGTGTCTGATAGTTTTGGGTGTGCAAGTTTTAATTTTTCAATGTTTCCATCGGCTTTAATTTCGATTTCGTTATCATTACCTTCGATCAATTCTTTAATTTCGAATTTTGCTCGTCCGAAACCAAAATATCCCCCGGGTAATCGAATTTTACCATTTGGATCAGAACAAACAAATTCAATATTGCCGGTAAGGTCGGTGCGATCTAATTCGCCAGTAATGGTGTATGGATCAACGATAGCGTTTAATTCTTCACCTTTAAAGCTAATTGACTGTATGAAAGCGTTGTATTTCTCAGTGGAATCCTGGATGTTTATTTTGAATTTTCGTACCGTTAAGTTTTTTGGTACTTGAGCGAGAATCTTACGGGCAGCACTAAGAATATTGGTTTTCTCAGAGACTTGAGTAGGTTCATCAGACTTCTCTGATTTAAATTGAAAATTTTGAATTCCGGCAGAATCGAACAGGTTCAGTTGACCGTTTGCAATTTTGAGATTCTGAATGCTAGGCCCATGCCAAAGTGTATTCCAATAATCTACAGAGAATCCAAATGTGTCACAAGTAAAAATAGGAGGCAATACTGAACCAGCGGGTAAAGTTTGTTTTTGAGTTCCTATATAGACATCCCCAAAACGAATACCAAAAACACCGTCGAAACTAGTCTCTGATACCTTAAAGTCAATTCCCTTTTCGGATAATTTAAATTTTACTTTTTCTAAACCCCAATCAACAATGCTTTTTCTTCCTAAAAGCCAAAGTCCAGAAAAGAGAGCGAAAAACCCTGCAAGTGCAAAACCAAAGATCTTAACCCTTTTTAGGGTAAACACCTGTGTAATTTTTTGGAGATATTCCCTTGAGTTCATCTTTTATTGGTTGTTCAATTTCTAAAGAATCTACAAACTCGTGAATGGTCTCACGGGTAATTTTATCGTTTTTACGCGTTAGTTCCTTTAATGTTTCATAAGGATTCGGATATTTTTCTCTACGTAAAATAGTCTGAATTGCTTCAGCTACTACGGCCCAGTTACTATCTAAATCTTCATCCATTTTTTGAGCGTTGAGGATGATTTTATTTAAACCACGCTCTAAACTATTCAATGCTATCAATAAGTGTCCAAATGGAACACCTAAATTCCTCAATACTGTGCTATCGGTCAAGTCTCTTTGCAATCTAGAAATTGGAAGTTTACCTGATAAATGCTCAAACAAGGCATTAGCAATCCCTAGGTTTCCTTCAGCATTTTCAAAGTCAATGGGATTTACTTTGTGGGGCATTGCACTAGAACCAACTTCACCGGCTTTAATCTGTTGTTTGAAATAATCCATAGAGATGTAACTCCAAATATCGCGGGAGAAATCAATTAAAATATTTCCAATGCGCTTCCATGCATCGAGTTGCGCAGCCAAAGAATCATAAGGTTCAATTTGAGTGGTCATTGAATTTCTAACTAATCCCAACTGAAGATTTACAAAGTTATCTGCAAATGATATCCAATCTATTTCTGGAAAAGCAACGTGATGTGCATTTAAATTACCTGTAGCACCTCCAAATTTGGCTTTATAGGGTATGTGATTTAATGGTTGAATTTGTCCTCTTAAGCGATAAGCAAAAACAAACCATTCCTTGCCTAGATTAGTAGGACTTGCAGGTTGACCATGGGTTCTAGCTAACATTGGTTGATCTTTCCATTGTTCGCCCTGGGATTCAATTTTATTTACAATACTCATCAACTTTGGCATCAAGACCTGTTCAACAGCATCTTTAAGAGACCAAGGAATTGCGGTATTATTAATATCCTGAGATGTTAAACCAAAATGAACCAATTCTTTGTAGTAATCGAGTCCAAGAGAATCTAATTTTTGCTTAACAGCATATTCAACGGCCTTTACATCGTGATTGGTAGTTTTCTCTATTTCTTTTATCCCTAGAATTTCATCTTCAGAAAGAGTCTTAGCCCAATTTCTCAATTCTACGGCTTTATCCAATAGCATACCGAAATCCCAGCCCTTTAAAGAAACATGAGACAATGCAATTAAATATTCTATTTCTACTCTAACACGATATTGAATCAATGCGGCTTCTGAAAAAAACGACTGTAGGGGTTGAGTGTTTTTGGAATACCTTCCGTCGATGGGGCTGATAGCTGACAAACTAGACATAAACTGAACTGCAAAGTTAAGTATATTCTCCTTTTTTGGGGGATATCCTTAATTTTGGTGTTAAATAGTTAGTATGATTCGTAAATATTTTTACAATTTGGGCATTGCGTTTTTCCTTGTTCATTCAGTTGGTGCTCAAGTACAACCTTATAGAATTCAAACCACTCCCAATTCTGGTGTTTATATTGAAACAAACCAAGAAATAAAAAATTCCAAAGTAGATACATTGAGAATATCCTCAACCAATCGTAGCATAGCTCGATATATAGTCGCTAGTCAGCATGAAAGGGTTCCATATACCGTAAAATCACACGAGCCAACTTACAGATACGAGTATAAACCCAAACGTTATATAAATGATTTTGCCTTTAGTTTGTATTATTCTCAAGAATCGTTTATTGAGGATTTAAATTGGGATACGATAAGATTTAGAAATAGTGATTCTAAATTTGTTAGTGGTTCCCAAATGAATAAAGTGAGTGGATTCGGATTTAATTTTCTATTCGGTGCGCGCAATTATATCCCTCAAACAAGTTTGGGATCATTTAATTGGGGCTTGGGTATGGATTTCAATCATTTTCGCAATGGTCCCAAGAACCAAGTTGTATTTAGTAATGATGTTGAAGACAAAGGATTCACGCGTCTTGAAACGAATGCTGTTAATTTTCACGGTATTGCTC
>Ga0102831_1000807_pt1 | contig 13839 bp, 18 predicted proteins | sample ColrivemetaGS747_FD_84508 | JGI IMG/M metagenome (GOLD analysis project Ga0102831, IMG submission 84508) | Estuarine microbial communities from the Columbia River estuary - Freshwater metaG S.747 | ecosystem: Environmental > Aquatic > Marine > Intertidal zone > Estuary | place: USA: Columbia...
AAGGCAAATTTACTATAAAAATCCAGAATCTCTTTTAATATTAAGAACTTTTTCTAAAAAGAAATCTTTACGATCACAGTTTATAATTGGATTGGCACTATGACCATAAGGTATGGCAATCATTTTACCACCATCATTTACTTTAATAACATATAACTTGTTATCTTTTATGTATTTAAAAACTGTCATATTGTATATATTTTTTTTAAAAAACTGACATAATTACACATCTTACCTAATGGCATATATTTTGAAGATAGTTATATAAAAAAAAGAAAAAAAGTTATGAGAAAAATTTATTTATTAGACCTATTTGATTTAATGAACGGTGGTTTAGAAATGAATACCACTCCGAGAGAAAATGATCCGAATTGGACTAAAACCGTTGAAGAATTCCAAAATGGTGAATTTATAACTAAAAAAGAAACTTGGACTAGCATAGATGGTACGTCTAAATATGTGAAAACATATACTGAATCCAAATCGAAAAGAAATGAAGATGTAAAAATGCTCGAGTCACAATTAAAGATAGCCATAGAAAAGGAAGAATATGAAACGGCTGCTCAACTCAGAGATAAAATTAAAGAGTTGAAGAAATAAAAAAAACCCACTCAATTTGAGTGGGTTTTTTATTTTATAAACCAAATCTCGATTTGGTTGCATTATAATTTTGAAGAATTTCGTTCGATGTGAGAACTCTATTATAAACTAATACAGATCCCAATTTATTGGTATAGTATCTATTATAATCAGCCCATGTGCCAACTATATATCCAGCACTAGTATTGTAAACTTCACCAGATGATCTAAGTAAAGATGTTTTGAAAACACCATCTATATAAACTCCTAAAGTACCAGGATTTAAACCATTCCAAGTTACAGTAATATTTCTCCATTGATTATTACCTAAATTATCACCACTTATGGTTATTTCTTCATCATATTGTGTAAAATATCCATAAACTTTCATAATAGTATTTCCGCCTGCGTAATAAGAAATGTTAATAGCAAATGATAAATTACCTCCAGTTGTTGATCCCAAAGAAAATGGTATTTGATCTGTAACTGACCAATTTGAATCATTTGAAGCTAGTCCGTTTATTTTGAACCATATACTAACTGTTCTAGTAGTATTTCCAGTTACACCACCAGTTGTACTTTTTATATAATTGCTATTAGAGAATGTGAAAGTTGAATCTGAATTATTATAAGTTGGATTTCCAATAAAAGTTCCACTATTTCCAGATCCAGATATATCTGTCCAAGTTGTTCCAGTACCAGTATAAGATGATTTTCTATAAGCATCTAAATTAAGAATTAATCCAGATTGAACAATTGGAGTTGCAGTAATTTGTTTACCATTCCCAGAGTTATATAATTCAGTTACTTCTGCTTGTGTTAATTCTTTTTGCCATACAGATAATGAGTCAATTGATCCAATAAAAAATGATATTGGTGATACTGCTGATGTTAAACTACCTATGGAACAATATGTTGTTGTTGTGAAGTTTGGATTGTTATTTATACTACCTGACGTTTGTGAGCCAACCAAACTTCCATTTATATAAAGTTTAGTTGATCCGTTTATTCTAGTTGCAGAAACATGTGTCCAGGTATTTGTTGATATACTCCCTCCCTTATATTCATTAATAAGTCCACCTGTACTATAAATCTGTAATGATAATTGACCATCAATTATTCTAAATTTCCAACCATAATCTAAAGCAGAAACATAATTTGCTGAATTTAATATAGTTCTTGAACCAACTGTATTACTTGGATTAACCCAAGCACTTATACTGAATGTTGTTAAATTTAATGAATTATTTGGTAATTGAACATAATCATTCACACCATCAAATGTGAACGCTTGTCCTACTTTACCATCAGATAAATAACAACCATTCATTAGAGTTCCATTATCAACACCTAATTGATTAATAGCAGATGAAAATGTACCTGTAAATGGATATTGAGCACCTTTTCCTGAATTATATAATTGAGTTACTTCATCTGCGGAAATTTCTCTATTCCATAAATTAACAGAATCAATAAGTGATCCATTGGCCATGTAATACCAGTGACCACTTGATGCATATTGAAGATGTCCAATATTTGGATAATAAGTTCCATTTATCGAAGGATCATTAGTATTCGTCGTATCTGTTTGTTCTAAAGAACCATTCATATAAATTCTGGTTCTACTTCCTTTTTTTCTAGTTGCTACTATATGATACCATGTGTTCGTAGATATTACAGAACCTTGTGGGCCAACTGCAACACCAGCATTATTCCACATATGAATAATAGGTCGACCATTAAGTAATCTAATTTCCCAACCACTCCAAACATTTATGGATGGTGAACTCATATTTGAAATAATAGTTTGAGTTGCTGTACTTGTAAATTTAACCCATAAGCTAATACTAAAATCTGTACCAACCGTAGAGTTCCATGAGTTTGTAGTAAAATTAACATAATCATTCACACCATCAAAAGTAAATGCGGATCCTATTTTACCAGTTGTAAAAGTACAACCATTCATTAAAGTTCCATGATTTGTTCCAAAATTATCGTTTGATGATGTAAGCAATTGTGATGAATATGGATATTGTGCACCATTACCGGAATTATAAAGTTGTGTTACTTCATCAACAGTTAGTGATTTATTCCAGAAATTAAGACCATCTATATTACCACTGAAGAATTGAGTATTAGCGGTTTTGAAAACACCTATATAAGGTATACTATAAGAAGATGCAACATAATTAGGTCTCATTGTTGATGTGTTGGATATTATAAGAGAATTATTTATGTATATCGCATTATATCCTGATTTTGATGTTATAACGATGTGGTACCAAACACTAGTACTTGTTAAAATATAGTTAGCGGCAATCTGACTTAATGTATTATTATTATATATAGAGAATTGCAGGTTTCCACTTGCTAAATTTAATACCCATCCAGTAGTTCCAATACCACTGAATCCTGCACTATCGATGATATGTGATGTTTGGTTTAAACTACCTAATTTCATCCAAAAACTAACTGAGAAATCATCAGTAAAGTTTAATGAATTGTTAGGTAACTTTAAATAATTATTTGTACCATTAAATTGAAAACTTTGACCAATTTTTCCAGTTGAGAATGTAGCACCATTAACTAATGTTCCGTGATTTGTACCCTTTGAATCGTTTGCATTCCCATCTGCATTATATACTGCAAAAATTGATGCATCAAGTGATGATCCAGAATATTCACCATTCCAAGCACCAAATAATGATGTCCCTAATTCATTTGTCGTGGTATCTCCATTCCAAATACCATAAATTGATTGTAGAAGTGATGCCGAAAATGCCGGTTGAACAACTGGTGTATTAACCAACCCAGACCTAACACCAATCCTAACCTGACCGTTTTGATTTACATATGCCATAATTTTTAAATTTTTTTCTTTTATATATTAAATGTAGAAATTAATAAAAACAAAAAACCTCTCAAATTGAGAGGTTTTATTATCAAGACAAAAAATTTTTTCCCTAAATTACATAGGAGACTCGCTCGTCCACTCTGGACCAGCTACCAATTCTAAAGCTTGTTGATGTGTATGTGCTTCAATCAATACATCTTGAACTTCTTGTGGTATTGCTTCCATTGAAGGATATTCAATAATGCAAATTGATCCATCAATTGATGTTCTGTGGCCTTCACCTAGACCTAATGTCTCACACGAATTATGTGAAATTGTTACGTAAATGTTAGAATTGTATTCCATAATTTTTTATTTATTTTTTTCTTTTATATATTAAATTTTAAAACCCCTTTTTTCCAAATTTTAAATAAAAAAACCCTAATTTCTTAGGGCTTTTAAAAAACACTTTTATGTGTTTGGGCCAAATTTATTGACTCCACCACCTTGTTTTATGACTACAAGGAAAACTATTTAGAAGCTTTTTCTTCTTCAACTGAAGCAGCTCTATAAGGAGTAGCTAACTTCTTAATCTCACCAATGAACTTTCTAGCATCACCAGCGTTTTTCTTAAATTTACCGTTATGAGCAGCATCAAACTTTTCCCATAAACCTTTTAATTGTTCGTAAACTTCTTGTTTAGACATATTATCTATTTTATTTTTTTAGAGTTTTTAAGTAACCCTTCAACTTATATTCTTTTTATTAAAAAAGTTTATCCAAAAAAGTCAGCAGCATCACCATCTACATAACCATCACCCTCATCTTCTCCATCATCTTCTCCCATCATCTTCTCAAACTCTTTCTCAGTCTCCTCAATCTCATCCAAAGACTTGAAACGGAAATAATCATTAACAATCGGAGCCATCGACTCTAATACCTCCTGTGTGAATATCTCCTGTGTGAATAACTGCTTAGTCGTAACCGATTTACCTAAATGTCTCACATACCATCTTAATCCACCAGGAGTAAATGTCATCTCACCAGTTTTCTTATCAACTTCCATTTTACCTTTTGCAATTCCAATCTGTTCAAAGAATTCTGGACGACAAAATGCGTCTAAGCCAGTGTAAGGGTTCATACCATGTGCAAAAGAAATATCAAATCTTATTTTCTTAGGTTTTGCTAATCTATTTTTAGCTGTTTTAAAAAGAACTGAAATACCTGATGCCCCTAAGTCCATATCGTCCTCTTCTCCTGTTTTTAATTTGCTTTTTGACATAAATCCAATTACAGATGCTGAATAAAGCAAACCATTACCTCCTCGAAGTTTCTCGGCTGGAAAAAGATCCATTGTCATGTAAGTGTGATTTGCTACAACCATTGGTATATCTAAATAACCCAAATCTGTATTTATAGAACGAAACATAGATCCCAATGCCTTTGCTTTAGTCATATCTTGTTTAATATCACCTTTAAGTAAATCAGCCTTTTCTTTATTAGAAGCCATTTGACCAAGTGAATCTAAAACTATCATCAATTTAGGTAATTCATAACCAGCCAATTTTTGTTCTTTTAATTCATCAATTAATTGAGTTAACATAATATTCACATCTTCAACTTTATTAGATCTGATTAATCTAAACTTATCTAATGAATTATCAATACCAAATTTAGGTAAATCTTCTAAATCAATAGCTTGTTCAGTATCAATATAAATAATTGAGTATCCAACTTTTTGAGCTTGTTTTGCACAAGAGTAACAAAGAAAGCTCTTTCCAGCACCAGATTCCCCAGCATAACAAGTTATACGATTAGTAGCAATTCCACCTCCTATTAATTTAGCTGATAAAGCTGCGTCTAATAAATAGACACCAGTTGATATGAATGTTTTTTCTTTAATTTCTTTTTCTATTTGAATTGGAACATTTTTAGAAATATTATCTAGTATAGATCCAACTTTACTAAATTCAAACTTTTTAACTTCTTTTGTTTGTTTTGCCATAATATAAATTTCTTTTTTAATTATATATTAAAAAAACTTACCCCCTTTTATAATTTTTTTAAAAAACTTTTACAGGGGGGTAATATAATTTAATATATAAGTTTATGGTAGAGAAAAATGTAAATACTAGAAAGACAAATGAGGAGTTTATAAAAGAAGCAATAAGCATTCATTCTGATAGATTTGATTATAGTCTGGTTGATTATAAGTCAAATAAAACTAATATAAAGATAATTTGTAAGACACACGGAGTGTTTGAACAAACACCTAAAAGTCACCTAAAAGGATCTGGTTGTATAAAATGTAACAATAGAGGAAGTAAATATCAAAAAGAAGAGATAATAGAAAAATTAAAAGAAAAATATGGAGATGATTATGAATATCCTGATTTTGAATTTAATTCACTAGATGATGAAATTATACTAATATGTAAAAAACATGGAGATGTTAAAAAGTCGATTAAAAAACACTTAAAATATGGATGTAAAAAATGTTATTATGATATAATAGGAGGTACACTAAAGAGTAATAAAGAGGAGTTTATTCAAAAATCAAATAAGTTTCATAATAATAGATATGATTATAGTTTAGTTAATTATACAAATAATCGTACTAAAGTTACTATTATTTGTAACAACCATGGTTTATTTAACCAAACTCCACACAATCATATTATCGGACAAGGTTGTCCTAAATGTAATAGGAGTAAAGGTGAATCTTTAATAGAAAATTTTTTATTAAAAAATAATATTAATTTTTACACACAGTTTATTTTTCATGATTGTAGATTAACCAATCCATTAAAATTTGATTTTTATTTATATGATCATAATATCTGTATTGAATTTGATGGAGTTCAACACTATGCTAAAGATGATTTAGAATCTTATTTTTATGATGAAACAATAAAAATAAGAGACGATATAAAGACAGAATATTGTAAAAATAATAATATTAAATTAATTAGAATAAAATATCACTCTATTAAAAATATAGATTCAATTCTATCAAAAATATTAAAAAATGAAAAAGTAATATCTATGGAAAAAAAGAAAGAAATGTTTATAAAAAAATCTATTGAATTATGGGGATATAAATATGATTATTCCAGAGTTGATTATATTGATTATAAAACTCCAGTAAAAATAGGATATAAAGGTTTGTGGTATTCACAAACACCAAATAAACATTTACAAGGTAAAAGAATTGAGTGTCAAGAAACTAGAATGAGTACTGATAATTTTATTATATTATCAAAAGGGGTTTGGGGAGAAGATAGGTTTGATTATACAGAGTGTGAATATTTGGGTACTAGTGTTAAAGTAAAGTTATATGATAAATTGAAAAATAAGTGGATTGAGCAAGTTCCAAAATCACACTTAAAGGGATATGAGGTTTCAAAACTAACAAAAGAAGAATTTTATGAAAAATCAAATTCAATACATGATTATAAATACCAATATAATTTAGAATCTTATAACTCTGGTTTAAATACCAAATTAGATATAATTTGTGGTGAACATGGTTTATTTACAATGAAAGCAGCAACACACATTTATGGAACTGGATGTTCTAAATGTGATGAGTATAAATTCAATAAGATTATTAAAAAGTATTTAGATAAGAACGATATTAGTTATAAACATCAACATTTTTTTGAGCATAGTGGTCTACCATTCGATTTCTATCTCCCAAAATACAGAATGATTATAGAGTTTGATGGTAAACAACACCATCAACCAATTGAACATTTTGGCGGAGTTGAGGCATATGAAAGGTTAAAACTAAATGATAAGATAAAGAATGATTATTGTGAGGAAAACTTTATTGATTTAATAAGGATAAGATATGATCAGATTGATCGTATTTATGATATATTAAATGAGAGTTTAAGGATGAAAATAAAATCAGTGTAGAAGAATAACTATCTCATATGTTTTCTCATTTACATGAAACGTTTTCCCGATTTAAAAAATTCTTTTTCTTTTCCCATTTCTTTTCTCATTTTCATGAAAAGTTTTCCTTTTTCTGAGTTAAGAAATTCGTTTTCTTCTCCCTTTTTTTTAAGTAGTTGCATGTAATGGTCTACAGCTCTAATATCATCGAAATTATCTACAATTTTATCACATATTTCATCATATGATAATTCTTTTTTTGTTTCAGGTTGTTTTTCTTCTTCTTTTGACTTAAATAAGTTCCAGAATTCATTTACACTTTTTAAATTTTTCATATTTATTTTAATTTTATATTTACTACATAGTAATCATATCCTTGATGTCCTCTTAATAGTGCTTGTTCGTAAAAAACTTCAATCATATAATTAGGATATTCATCTTTAAGGTTATTAATAGAACCATTTAGTTTTAGTAGAAATTTATTCATATCAGAATTAAACTCAATAAAATCAGAAATTTGTCCTTTATAACCATCTGGTGTAAATTTTATTCCTAATTGTGGACAATCAACAAATATATTACAATCAGTAGGTTTCTCATCTTCTTTAACTTCTTGTTCTTCCGAATTCATCCAACGATATTCACCAGGTGTTCCCTCTACATGAGTGAAATCATTATAAGCATACTCTACCATATCATTAAAACAATGGGTAATGTATGCCACATCAAGTGAATTATCATCACTTTCGTTAAATTTTCTTAGGTGTTTCATAATTAAATATCTAATTTTTCTCTTATTTTTATTTGAATTTCTCCAACTCTATTAGAATACATTTTAACTTCACATCCATCATTTTTCAAATCTTCAATGATAGCATTAATTTTATTAAGAGTTCTCTCTTTAATTCTTAATAGTTCACTTTCTTTTTTAAATGATGTTTCCACATGACCTACCATAACATTCATATCAGGTCTAAACCACAATTTACCTTCAATTGGTTCTAATCTAATTTCTGAATCAATGTATATTCTATTACTACGACTCAAACCTTCTGGAGAGGCACTTGCCAAAACGACCCTAACTTCGTAATAACCCTCTTCATTTATTTGAGCAAAAAGTGTTTCTAAATGTGATTGTGATCCTTCACCATATGTTCTAATTTTATCACAATCAACATCTTCTGTAATTTCTCCATCTAGTTCATCTTCTATCTCTTTCTCATCTTTTTCTAACTCTTCTGATTGATAATCTGGGAGAATTATCTCAGTTGGAGTATCATCGTTCCATTTTCTTTGGAAGTTCTGTGAGAAGTTTTTAAATTTTTCTATTTTAGCCATATTTATTATTTAAATTTTTGTGGAAATATATGTCTCCATTCGTGTTCTTTTGGTAAATCTGATGCTTCAAATTTTTTCAGTTTCATAATGTATATATTAAATTTTATTTTTATATTTGTTAAAACAAAATAGAAAAGTTATGGCTCGTATAAAAGATTTAATTATTGATTTACAAAACGAATATGGTTATGATATGGAATTTTTACCAGAGGATTTCAATATGGATGAGTATTTAGCAAAGAGAGCTTCAGAAATTGAAGAGGAATTATTTTGTCAAAAAATTAAAAAGGGAAAGTCATGCGAAGAGTTGTAATATTTTTTATCATATTTTTATTTTGGTTTTTACTATTTGGCATTTTACATAAAATGGGCATTAAAATATCAAATGTGATAATTTTTCCGGTTGCTATATTAGGTGGATTTTTTATAGGTAGAATTTTTAGAGATCGTTAAAAAAAATTAATATTCTAATTAATATATAGTTAATGGATATTAAAATTTTACACTTAAAAACGAATGCTCAAAATTTAGAAATGTGGATTGCATATGATTTAGATAATAATGCAATTGGACATATTTTTATGTTGATTGAAAATAATAAAAAAATAAAATTCTTAGATGCTTGGGTTGAGGAGGATTGGCGTAGAAAGGGTATTTGGAGAAGATTATGGGATACTAGATGGGATTATGTTCAATCAAATTATAGTGGTTATTTAGTTTATGCTTGGTGTAAAGATCAATCACTTCCTCTTCTTTTAGAAAAAGGTTTTGAAACTGGTGAAATAGTTACTTATGTTCAAAAACTTTTAGATTAAAAGTATATACAAAATATATGGCAAGTAAAAGAAAATTATGTAAAGATTCTATGTTTTCATTACGAATTCCTTCAATTTTATTGGACGAATATAGAGAATTTTGTAATGAAAATTCAATAAATATTTCTCATCGATTAAGAAGATATATGGAACAAGATCTTGAAATGTGGAAACGTGTCAAGTTAGAAAAGCTTAAAAAATTGAAAGAACTTCAGGATAAAAAGAATAGTTAATTATTCGTTATAAGGAAATCTTCTTAATATCAATTTATCATTAGCATTATCAGCAAATATTAAATGACTGCTATCATTTCCAATAATGTATTGATTTAGTAATTTATGGTGATGATACTCTGGTATCACATCATTAAACAATCTAATATTTGTCAATTTCATATCAGAACCTAAAATATTACAAGCTGTTGTACTTTCTATATAGAATTCTTGTGGAACTAAAGTTTGTTTGTTCGTGTAGACTTTTCTTAAAATAGTAGAATAGAGTTTTGGTGCCCAATCTTCATTATCAACATCTCTCTTATAAATCCATTGATCTAATGTTCTTTCCATTTGATTTATATTTACCGTGTAACAATACCATGTTTCTTCAAAGAATGCATTTACATCATTTGCTGGTGTTTTTAAATCAAATTTATATTCAGTTTCGTTAAATAATAATTTTATTGAGTCGTTTTTAAGGTGTATTTTAATACCCATTTTTAAATTCTCATCATAATTTGAAAAGAAGTGATAAACTTCATCTTTGATGTAATTATTAATATTAAACCAACAAACAAAAGATAAATTATCTGATTTCTTTAAGTTGTTTTTCATATTTAAATATTGTACAGCAAGTGCTCCCATATCAACTGATGATAGGTCATAATGTGATTTTGAAATAATTGTTGTTGAATTTTCAACTAATTCTTTAGATATTTCAGCATAATACTTTAATCTTATTGGATCTTCTGATAGAGGTTTAAATTGATCATTAACAACTGATTTTTTATCTTCTTTAATTTGTTGACCAAACAATTCATCAATTGTACTATTCTTAGTAAGTTTATCAACTGTTTGTTTAACTTTATCATTTTCAAAGTTGACATTTGCAGCTTTGTTGAATTTTTTCAATACTAATTTATAATAGACTGCTGAATTATTAAAATTTCTAAACTGTTGAGCATGATCAACAGAGAATAATCTATTTAAATCACAGAAATAAAGAAAGTCTTCTTTAGCTGGTCTTCTTTGTGGACCAAATATTTCTTTAAATTGTTGTTTTGTTATATGGACTTGCATTGTTTCAAATAGATTTAAATCAAATTGATTCATAACAATTTGAGAATCTGGAAATGTATTACCATCTACCGAAACTTTAATTTCACCTTGACAAACAACATTATATAATTGATATTCATTAAATACTTTATCTTCACCTTTTTTATCTGGATCGGTTGCAAAATAAATAACATTAAATCCAAACACTTGTTGAGCATCATTACTTAACTTATTCAATAAATTCATTGCTGTAGATTGAGCATATGGATTATATAATTGTGCTTTTTCAGTATCAGTCATTTGTGGTAGATTATTACTACCAGTTGAACATGAATCTCCTGTTAATGAATTATCGTTAGCACCAATAAAATTACCATTTGCGTCCATTGCACCACCTAGTAGATTTGATTTACAACATTCTCTAATACCAAATAGATTTGATTTAAAATAATCTTTACTAACATTTTGAAAGTCACCAATTAGATTTATATCTTCTACCCAAATATTTGATTGTGATTTATTTTCAACAGAATATTCTATTTGAAAAAATCTTATCGGATTTATTCTAATTCCCGTTATATTATCTTTTGTAAAGAATAACCAATTTGACCATGTTTTACTATTATCTTGTGAATATCTAAATTTAATTTCTAAGCCAGATTCATTAGTAGAAAGTATCTCACTATCAGTTATTTTAAAAACTTTATAAATATAAGGAGCTTTTATAATAACACTTTCACCTTTAGGTATACTAACTCCTTCTCCTGTTGTTATCTCAGGTATGTCAATATTACCTTCTAATGACCATTCAAGTAATTTAATTGAACCAACTTTGGAATCTCCAACTCTTTCCCATTTTACATGAACAAATAAGGGATATGTGGATGTGAATTCTGGAAAATTATCAATAATTCTTTTTAAATCCATCCACTGTGTGAAATTTTTTCCATCTGGAGATATACGATACCAATTTCGTAAATATCTATTAGATGTTAATCCTAGTGAGTCGTATTGAAACTTTGTTAATTCATTAACATTTTGAAGATCATTTATTTCCTCAATATGTATAGAACCAACTGAATCAAAAGATGGTGCATTTACCATTCCATATTTTTCACTAATCTTAACAACCTTAGAAGATTTATCATATATCACATCCATAAAGTATATATTAATTTAAAATTCTTCTAAATAATTTTTGTGTATATTTTGTGGATTAAAATAATATTACTATATTTGTATTGTAAATAAATTTCATAACGATGAATATTAAAGAGACATTTTTAGAATTGACAAGTAGAACATATCCAGATGGAACAGAGGAGCAACTTTTCCCAATTTTATATTCTAAGGTAGACGGATTACAAAAAGATGAATTTGGTAACCTTTATATTAAAATCGGTGAAAGTGATGTAATGTTTACTTCTCACTTAGATACTGCAACTTCAGCACTTTCTCCAATCAAACACGTATTTGAAGAGAATATCATTAAAACTGATGGTACTACTATCTTAGGTGCTGATGATAAAGCAGGTGTTACTATAATGTTGTATATGATTAAAAACAACATACCAGGTCTTTACTACTTTTTCTTAGGAGAAGAAGTTGGATGTGTTGGTTCTAAAAAAGTAGCAGATGTTCAAAAGAAAGAAAAAATTGAAGGTATTAACAAAGTAATCTCTTTTGATAGAAGAAGCACTTCCTCAATCATTACACACCAAACTTCTAGAAGATGTTGTTCTGAAGAATTTGGCGAAGCTCTTTCTAAAGCACTTAATGATGTTGAAGAAACATTTACATATAAAAATGATGATACTGGTGTACTTACTGACTCTGTACAATTTATCTCTATCTATCCAGAGTGTACAAACATATCAGTTGGTTATTATAGCGAACACACTTTCTCTGAAAGACAAGATATAGTTCACTTAGAAAAATTGGCTGAAGCTTGTATTAAAGTTAATTGGACTGAATTACCAGTAAAACGTGATCCTTCTGTAACAGAATATAAAAGTTACAGTAACTATGGTGGTTACTATGGTGGTTGGGATGATGATTACTATGGTGGATACAGTGGTAGAGGTGGTTATTCAAATTGGAATTCTACTTCTAATGTTAAAAAAACTGAAAACGTTTGGTTTCAAGATAGCAAATACAACTTCTTATCTAAATTAGAGATAGAAAGTAATACTAAGAAGGTTGTTTCGGTTGATTTATGTAAAGAACGAATTAACTATGAAAAGGTGTTAATTAATGATTTATTAACATCATTAGATATTGAGTTTATTGAAACTGAATGGGATGGTATAAAACTAACAGTTTATTACAAAATGAAACACAAAACAGAATGTGACCGTAATGAGTTATTAGAATACTTACCCGAGTTGGATTATGTGAAAAATCCAATTGATAAGGATGGTAACTATGGTGAATATGATAATGAATGGGGAGAATGGGATGGATATTGTGACTCTTTTTAAAAATAAAATATAACAGGGTAAAACCTGTTATATTTCTATATATATAATATAAAATATATTGTTTATATGAGGCGATCTGGGAACAACTGGGATATAGAATTCTTACAACTAAGATTAGATCAATTAGTTGAAATGGAAGATTACGAAAAAGCAGCAGTAATTAAAAGATGGATTGATGAACTAACTGTTTTTTATGGAAAAGAAAATGTAAAAGAAAATGATTTATCTAAAGTCAGGAAGTGATAATATTATATCAATATGTCGAGATAAAATATCCAGTAGTGGTGATGCCTATCCTAGATACATCGAATATGTTGAGAGTGTTATTATAAATAAATATGATTCAATTGATACTACTATATTTAAAGATATTAATTCACTAATTACTATAACAGTTAACTCAGAAATTCAATACCGAATTGAATATAAAGGAGATCCAAATGATTTCCTAAAATTAATAATTAGAGAAGAAAAATTAAAAGATTTATTAAAATAATCATCTTTATGAAAACACTTAAACAATTAGTAGCTGAAAATCGCGATATAAAAGAATCAGAAATTCCAAAAGAATGGATGGCTAGTTTTAACAAATTTATGTTTGGTCAAACTTGTATGGCTGA
>Ga0102831_1000812_pt1 | contig 13812 bp, 13 predicted proteins | sample ColrivemetaGS747_FD_84508 | JGI IMG/M metagenome (GOLD analysis project Ga0102831, IMG submission 84508) | Estuarine microbial communities from the Columbia River estuary - Freshwater metaG S.747 | ecosystem: Environmental > Aquatic > Marine > Intertidal zone > Estuary | place: USA: Columbia...
CCACCATTAGGAGAAAAACGAATTTTAGCCATCTACCCAGGGTATAGAACCGTTTGTAAAGTGGTGTGTTTGGATGAAAAAGGCGATTTATTAAATAACGAAACCATTTATCCACACGCACCCCAAAACGATACCGCAATGGCAATGAAAAAAATCCGCTCGATGGTGAATGCGTATAATATTGAAGCCATTTCTATTGGAAACGGAACCGCTTCTCGTGAAACCGAATTTTTTATTAAAAAAATTGCTTTTGATAAGCCGGTACAGGTTTTTGTGGTTTCAGAAGCCGGCGCCTCAGTATATTCTGCGAGTAAAATTGCTAGAGAAGAATTCTCAAATTATGATGTAACCGTTCGTGGTTCGGTTTCCATAGGAAGACGACTTTCTGATCCATTGGCGGAATTGGTAAAAATTGATCCAAAATCGATTGGTGTTGGACAATATCAACACGATGTAGACCAAACTAAATTGCAATTGGCTTTAGATAGTACGGTGATGAGTTGCGTGAATTCGGTTGGAATTAACATCAACACCGCAAGTAAATCGTTGTTGAGTTATGTTTCTGGAATTGGTGAAAAAATGGCGGAAAATATTGTTGCCTATCGTTCTGAAAATGGACCTTTTGAAGATAGAAAACAACTGAAAAAAGTACCGCGTTTGGGTGAAAAAGCGTATCAACAAGCTGCGGCATTTATTAGAATAAAAGAAGGAAAAAATCCGTTGGATAATTCAGCTGTTCATCCTGAAGCGTATCCAATTGTAGAAAAAATAGCAAAAGATTTAGGTATCAAAACCAATGAATTAATTGCCAACAAAGAAAAAATCTCCCAAATAAAAACAGAAAATTACATCACAGCAGAAATCGGGATTTTAACTTTAAAAGACATTTTAAAAGAGTTAGAAAAACCAGGATTAGATCCAAGAAAAGCGGCCAAAATTTTCGAATTTGACCCCAACGTTCGTTCTATTAAAGATTTAAAAACCGGCATGATTTTACCCGGAATTGTAAATAATATTACCGCTTTTGGTTGTTTTGTAGATGTAGGCATCAAAGAAAGTGGCTTAGTTCATATTTCCCAACTAAAAGAGGGCTTTGTTTCTGATGTAAACGAAGTGGTAAAAATGCACCAACATGTGCAAGTAAAAGTCGTTGAAGTAGAAGAAGCGAGAAAACGCATTCAGTTGACGATGGTTTTCTAGAAAATAAAAACCCCAAATTTCAATAAAATTTGGGGTTTTAAATATTAAAACGGAAATAAAAATTATTCTTTTTCTTTATTTTCCTCTTCTTTTTTAGAATTAGCCGTTTGGTCGTCTTTAGCCGCGTTTTTAAATTCTTTAATTCCGCTTCCAATTCCTTTCATTAATTCCGGAATTTTTTTACCTCCAAAAAGTAAGACTACTATAACAATTACTAAAATTATTTGAGGCATTCCTACAACTCCTAAAAATATAGCTAATGTGTTCATGATTTTATAAATTTAAAGTACAAAGATATAAAGAAATTAACAAATGAATATTTTTTAACTATTTATTATCAGGTTTCAATTTACAAACCCGTTGTATTTAGTATATTTGTGTAATAAAACGTTTAAAAATGGCTAACAAAAAGCTAAAACGACAACTGCTTCTAAAAAAATTATACAACAAAAGGAGATTAGTTATTCTTAACGAAGACACTTTTGAAGAAACCTTTTCATTAAAATTAAACTTAATGAATGTCTTTGTTGTGGGAACAATCGGCGCTATTTTAATCATTTTTGTAACCACTTATATTATTGCATTTACACCTTTGCGCGAATATATACCGGGTTATGCTTCATCAAAATTAAAAAAAGAAGCATTGGAAATGGCAATAAAATCAGATTCACTAGAAAAATCGGTAAAAATAAATAACGCGTATATTGCTTCTATCAAAAAAGTATTAACAGGCGATTTAGAATACGCAAAACTAAACAAAGATTCTATTACAGCATTAGAGGTTTCAGACATTGCTGTTTCTGAACTTTCTCCAACAGAAAAAGAGCAAGAATTAAGAGATCAAGTAATTAAAGAAGACAAATACAATGTTTTTGAAACTTCGAAACCCAAAGTTAGTTTTGTTTTATTTCCGCCGGCTCAAGGCGCTATTTTACAGAAATATAATGTAGCAAATAAGCATTTAGCAGTTAAAATTGCTTTAACCAATAACACACCTATTAAAGCGGTTGCGGCTGGAACCATCATTTTTTCTGATTGGACACCGAGTGCTGGTTATGTGATCATTGTTCGTCATAAAGACGATATTTTATCGGTATATAAAAATGCAGCTTCGGTAACAAAATCTCAAGGAAATATGGTAAGATCGGGTGAAGTAATTGCCCTTGCCGGAAACGCAAATAATGGTCAAAATTCTGGCGCAACACTTCGATTTGAATTATGGAAAGATGGTTTTCCTATAGATCCAACACAATTTATCAATTTCAATTAACATGTCGTTAAAAGGCTTAGCCGCAAAATTATTTGCTAAAAGAATTCACGCTAAAACCCAAAAATGGGCCAATAATCCTGTTGTAACCCAACAAAAAGTTTTTGAAGAGCTGATTAAAGAAGCATCTCAAACCCAATTTGGAAAAGACCATAATTTTTCAGCTATAAAAACCTTCTCAGATTTTGCACAAAAAGTGCCTGTAAGAGATTACGAAGGGTTGAAACACTATGTTGATAAGGTAGTAAAAGGCGAAGAAAACGTACTTTGGGAAGGAAAACCATTGTATTTTGCTAAAACATCTGGAACTACTTCTGGCGCTAAATATATTCCACTTACTAAGGAATCAATGCCTTTTCATATTCAGGCGGCTAGAAACGCTATTTTAAGTTACATTCACGAAACAGGAAAAGCAGAATTTGTAAAAGGTAAAATGATTTTCTTACAAGGAAGTCCTATTTTAGAAGAAAAAAACGGCATCCAACTCGGAAGATTATCGGGTATTGTTGCGCATTTTGTTCCTAAATATTTACAAAAAAACAGAATGCCTAGTTGGGAAACCAATTGCATTGAAGATTGGGAAACGAAAGTTAATGCGATTATTGAAGAAACCATTAACGAAGACATGTCGGTGATTTCAGGTATTCCATCATGGGTGCAAATGTATTTTGAAAAGTTAAAAGAAAAAGCAAACAAGCCTGTTGGCGAAATCTTTAAAAACTTTAATTTATTTATTTACGGTGGCGTGAATTACGAACCTTATCGATCTAAATTTGAAAATTTAATTGGAAGAAAAGTCGATTCTATTGAGTTATTTCCGGCCTCCGAAGGCTTTTTTGCCTATCAAGATTCTCAAAAACAAAAGGGAATGTTGTTATTATTGAATTCAGGAATATTTTATGAATTTATTAAAGCAGATGAATTTTATACCGATTCCGAAGGATCAGAACCAAAACGCTACACCATTGGTGAAGTGGAATTAGGAATTAATTACGTTTTAATCCTTTCTTCTAATGCCGGACTTTGGGCGTATAATATTGGCGATACCATTCAGTTTACGAGTTTACAACCCTATCGAGTAATTGTTTCAGGAAGAATTAAGCATTATATTTCTGCTTTTGGAGAGCATGTTATTGGAAAAGAAGTAGAATCGGCATTAAAAGAAGCAACAGAAGGATCGAATGTTCGTGTGAACGAATTCACGGTCGCGCCACAAATTACACCAAAAGAAGGGCTGCCTTATCATGAATGGTTTATTGAATTTGATTCTGAAGTTTTAGAAGAAACCAGTAATTTAGAAGTTTTTGCGTTAAAAATAGATGCCGCCATGCGAAAACAAAACATGTATTACAACGATTTAATCGTAGGAAATGTATTGCGAACGTTAGTGGTTACGGTTGTCCCAAAAAACGGTTTCCAGGAATACATGAAATCGATAGGAAAACTTGGCGGACAAAATAAATTACCAAGATTAAGTAACGATAGAAAGATAGCTCAGTTTTTTGAGATAAAAGAATAAAAATGAAAGAAAACAGACTCTTTTTGTTTTTCATTTTGATAAGTCAAATTATGTTTTCCCAAATTCGTGGCGTGGTAAAAGACAGCATTTCGGGCGAACCGATTCCTTTTGTGAACATCTGGGTAGAAAATGAAACGATAGGCACTACGTCAGAAATAGACGGATCTTTTTTCTTAGACGCATCAAAAGATAAGAATATTGTGTTTTCGGTTTTGGGTTATGAACGAAAAACACTAAAAGGAAAAGAAATTGCTATTGTTTATTTAAAATCAATGGCTTACGATTTAAGAGAAGTAGTAATTTTAAATAAAAAACAATCCAAAAAAATAGAAATTGGGGCAATTAAAAATGCTATTTTTCAATCTTTTGATAATGGGCCTAAAATTGAAGCTAAGTTTTTTCCGTATCAATCTTCTTACAGTAAAACGAAATTTATAAAAGAAGTTACCATTTTTACCGACAGTAGAATAGACAGCGCCACCATTAAAATCCATTTTTATAGTGTAGATGAAAACGGATATCCTGGCGAAGAATTGTTAACAAAAGATTATATCGTTACTTTGAACAAAGGAGTTATAAAACACCGATTTAACATCTCGCAATTTGATTTGGTTTTTCCTGAAAAAGGAATGTTTGTAGCGTATGAAAAATTATTAATTGAAAGTAATAAAACAGGAACAAAATACCAGCCCTTTGTGTTATATAATTATGTAGAAAGAGACTTTTTTTACACGTATGCCTATGGAAAATGGACAAAATTAAACGCAGAATTACCCAATAAACTACAATTAAATGAACCAGCAATACACCTAATTTTAACCAACTAAAAACTAAAAACCCTATATTTGCAGGTTAAATACACAAAATGAAAGAAATCAAAAACATTTCGCGCTCAAGAGCGCAAGAGTCGTCAGCAGCTATTGAACGACTGTACATTACCATGAGACATTTATTCAACAGAGGTTTTTATAAACCCATGGGTGTTTCAGGAGAAACTTTAAGAGAAGCTTTATTAGCGCTTCGACCAGAAATTTATGGCAGCATTGCCGAAGAAAAAGTAGAATTAAACGGATTGTTGTATGTAATTGAGCGATTACCAGTAGGAATTGAGCAATGCAGATACATCAATTTAACTTCAGATGAAGGCTATTCTAATTCACATTTTAAAGCAATTGTTCCGCCAAAAAGAAGAAGAAATTGCTACCGCATAGACGACGAGCAAATGAATATTGAAATTACTCGTGGACGATCAGACATCTATGATATTTTAACACATTTGACTTTTATTTTTATTGAATCGCATAAAATTAAAGATAGAGTATTAATAGATGATGAGGGAAGATTTACTCGTGATTGGGAAAAATTACAACAAGTTGTTTTACAAAACAAAAAACTTACTTTAGTTGATAGAGAAAAAGCAATTTCACACGCTTCCAATATCCTAGGACGCACCTTTGCTGAAGTAAAAAACATATATGACGATTTTGGAACTTTAGAAACACCAGAACGTTTTTTACATATCGTATATTGGTTAGGAAAATTAGCTATCGAAGAAGTAATAGATAACAACAAAAGAACCATAACGTTTAGTCCAATTTTAAGAGAACGATTAGGACACCATATTTATGGCGAAATTTGGGCAAATAGCATTAAAGAAGTTTTAGTTAAAAACTATTTAATTGAAAGACCCATTCATATTATTAGTGCTAACATGCACAGTGTAATGAACTCTATATTTGCAGAACCTGTTTTAGGAAAAAAATATAAAGATGCGGCTGATTTTCAAATATTTGAAGATTTAAGTAGTTCAAATAATAAAGAATTACGCAAGAAAGTGGAAGAATTAGCGTTACAACAAGGAATGATTTCGTTACCAGATACATCAGGAACAAATATAGATGTGCAAATTTTTGATACTGCCAAAATTGACATTAAAAAATCGGCATTTGCAAAAGCTAATTTAGGTGAAAACAAACCAGTATTAATTGTTATGGATTATGCTTTTGGTGAGCAGGCTTACGAAACGATAGACGAATTATTAAAACCGTATAAAATTGCTAAAAACAAATTGTTTTTAAATATAGAATCGGTTTCTGTTATGGGAAAAGCAGGAATTTTACAAGGCGGAAAAGGCGACATTATGATTCCAACAGCTCATGTGAATGAAGGAACAGCTGATAATTATTTCTTTGAAAATGAATTAAAAGCAGAAATGTTGAAAGGAAATGATATTCCGGTTTTTGAAGGACCAATGATTACAGTTTTAGGAACATCGTTACAAAACAGAGACTTGTTACAATTTTTTCACGAATCTACTTGGGAAGCTATTGGACTGGAAATGGAAGGTGCTTATTATCAAAAGGCAATTCAATCGGCATCAAAAATTAGAAAAAGTATCAACCCAAATGTAAAAGTACGCTACGCCTATTATGCTTCAGATAATCCACTAGAAACAGGAAGTACACTAGCATCAGGAGGATTAGGAACCACGGGTGTTAAACCAACATATTTAATCACAATAAAAATATTAGAGCAAATCTTTAACGTAAAATAAAAGTAAATGAGTACAAATTCACAAGACCAAGAAATCGATTTAGGACAAATCGGAATTGGGATTAAAAACTTTTTTAATAACTGCTTGAATACCTTTTTTGATTTCATATTCTTTATAAAGAAGAAAATAATAATAATTGCAGGTTTGTTTGTTGTTGGAGTTGTTTTGGGTTATTTTTTAGACGAAAACGGTTCCTATAATCAGGATATTTTAGGAATTCCAAATTTCGAAAGTAACGAGTATTTGTATAAAAAAGTAGCGTTCTTAAATTCAAGAATAATTGAAAAAGACACTTCTTTTTTTAAAAGTATTGGAATTTTAAATTCTAAGCACATTGGAAAAATAGAAATAAAAGCGGTAAATGGCGTTTTTAAATTTATCAATCAAGGCACGGGTAACCAGCAAAATTTTGAATTAATAAAATTGATGGCAGAAGAAGGAAATATTGAAGAAATTATAAAAAGCGATGCAACCAGTAAAAATTATTATGTACACAACATCACATTTAAAACTTCTAAAAAAATTACTCAAAAAGAGGTAGTAGATCCAATATTGAGCTATTTACAAGACAACGATTTTTATAAAATTCAACAAAAAATTCAACAAAAAAACATTACGGATAAATTAAATTTTAACGATTCGTTAATGGTTCAAATAGATAAATTACTTTTAAATTTATCTAGTAATAAAGGAGGTAATATTTCTTTTTCAGAAGAAAAAGGCATTAGCGAGCTTATTAATAAAAAAGACAAGTTAATATTAGAAAATCAGATGTTATTTTTAAAACAACATGAATTTGAAGAAATAATAAAAACACAAAATATTTCTTTAAACAACATAAATTCTAAAGGGTTAAATAATAAGATGAAGTTTGCCTTGCCATTTATTTTTGTGCTTATTTATTTTGCTTTATTTGGTTTTATTTTGGTTTATAAAAAACAATTAGAAAGAATTAATAGTTAATGAAAACAGTATTAGTAACAGGCGGAGCTGGTTTTATAGGAGCCAATTTTATTCCTTATTTTATAGAAAAAAATCAAGAGTATCATTTAGTTAATTTAGATTTACTAACCTACGCGGGTAATTTAGAAAATGTTTCAGAGGTTGAAAATCATCCTAGATACACGTTTGTTCAGGGCGATATATGTGATCGAAATTTTATAGAAGCATTATTTCATAAATACCAATTTCACGACGTCCTTCATTTTGCTGCCGAAAGCCACGTAGATAATTCTATTTCGGGTCCGGAAGCTTTTGTTAAAACGAATGTTTTAGGAACTTTTAATTTATTAGATACCGCAAGAAAACTTTGGATGTCGGCTCCAAATCAATATAATATTGGGTTTGAAAACTCACGTTTTCATCACGTTTCTACTGATGAGGTTTACGGAACATTAGGCGAAACAGGTTTGTTTGAAGAGACAACGCCATATGCGCCAAATAGCCCTTATTCTGCATCAAAAGCGGGTTCAGATATGATTGTTCGAAGCTATTTTCACACCTATGGCATGAGTGTAGTTACCACAAACTGTTCTAATAATTACGGACCAAAACAACACAACGAAAAGTTAATTCCTACTATTATTCGTAAAGCATTAGCTGGAGAAAACATTCCAATTTATGGCGATGGAAAAAACGTACGCGATTGGCTATACGTTTTAGACCACTGCAAAGGAATTGAGTTGGCTTTTAAAAAAGGAAAAGTAGGAGAAACCTATAATATTGGAGGAAGAAATGAGCGCAATAATCTATATATTGTAGCGGTTGTTTGTTCTATTTTAAATGAATTACAACCCAAAACAGAAGGAAAATACCAAGATCAAATTACATTTGTAAAAGACAGGCCAGGTCACGATCAGCGGTATGCTATTGATGCTACCAAAATTGAAAATGAATTAGGTTGGAAAGCCAATGAAAATTTCGAATCAGGTATTAAAAAAACAATCGAATGGTATTTAAAAAAATATGCCCATTAATCAAATAAGATTGGCTCATTAAATATTGTCTAATTCACACATTAAATTTATGAAAGGAATTATATTAGCTGGAGGCTCAGGCACACGTTTGCATCCGTTAACATTAGCGGTTAGCAAACAATTGATGCCCATTTATGATAAACCGATGATTTACTATCCATTATCAACATTGATGTGGGCAGGAATTAGTGAAATTTTAATTATTTCAACACCGCACGATTTACCTTTATTTCGTCAATTACTTGGTGATGGAACAACATTGGGTTGTAAATTTGAATACGCAGTTCAAGAAAACCCAAACGGTTTAGCCGAAGCATTTATTATTGGAAAAGAATTTATTGGAAACGATAAAGTAGCTTTAATTTTAGGAGATAATATTTTTTACGGAACAGGATTAGCCGAATTGTTACAAGAAAATAATAATCCAAAAGGAGGCATTGTGTATGCATACCACGTTCACGACCCTGAGCGTTATGGTGTTGTGGAATTTGATGGCGATGGAAAAGTACTATCTATTGAAGAAAAACCAACGCATCCTAAATCTAATTTTGCGGTTCCGGGAATTTATTTTTATGACAATCAAGTAGTTGAAATAGCGGCAAAAATTCAACCAAGTAAACGAGGTGAATTGGAAATCACCGACATCAACAAAGCGTATTTAGAACAAGGAAATTTAAAAGTTTCCATTTTAGACAGAGGAACAGCTTGGTTAGATACAGGAACATTTCAATCTTTAATGCAAGCCGGTCAGTTTGTTCAAGTTATAGAAGAACGCCAAGGATTAAAAATTGGCGCTATAGAAGAAGCGGCTTACAAAATGGGATTCATTACTGCAGATCAATTAAAAAAATTAGCCGAACCTTTATTAAAAAGCGGTTACGGAAAACACTTAATGAGTTTAGTGAGTTAATATGAATTTTAAAGAAACCAAACTCAAGGGCTGTTTTATTATTGAGCCAAAAGTAATTCATGACGAACGTGGCTATTTTATGGAAAGTTTCAACCACAACACTTTTCAAAATGGCGTAGGTCAAAAAGTAAATTTTGTTCAAGACAATCAGTCATTTTCCTCAAAAGGCGTATTAAGAGGATTGCATTATCAAACAGAACAACACGCACAAGCTAAATTAGTAAGCGTTTTACAAGGAGAAGTACTAGATATTGCAGTAGATATTAGACCAGAATCTAAAACGTTTGGACAATATGAGGCTATTTTACTTTCAGGAGAAAACCAAAAACAGTTTTTTATACCGAGAGGTTTTGCTCACGGCTTTTTAGTTTTATCGGATACGGCTACCTTTTTTTACAAATGCGATAATTTTTATAACAAAGAAAGTGAAGGAGGAATTATATACAACGACAAAACCATAAATATCGATTGGGATTTTCCTATTCAAGAATTAATGGTTTCAGATAAAGACAAAGTATTGCCTAATTTACAAAATGCAAAAAAAGTATGGTAGTACTTGTAACAGGGGCAAATGGTCAATTAGGTCAATCACTTCAATTTATTGCAAAAAAGCACCCCAATATCGAATTTGTTTTTTGCGATTCTAAGCAGCTAGATATCACTAATTTAAAAAGCGTTAAACAAGTTTTTAAACAATTTAAACCCAATTTTTGCATAAACACAGCAGCTTACACAGCAGTTGATAAAGCAGAAACTGAAGCAGAAAAAGCAACTTTAATCAATGTAATTGGTCCAAAAAATGTAGCAGCAACCTGCAAAGAATACAATACGATTTTACTACACGTTTCAACAGATTTTGTGTTTGATGGCAACCAAAACAAAGCTTATACAGAAGATGATGTTCCAAACCCAACGGGAATTTATGGACGAACCAAATTACAAGGAGAACAAGCCATTCAATCTACATGGGAAAAACATTTTATCATTAGAACTTCCTGGGTATACTCGCAATTTGGAAATAATTTTCTCAAAACCATGTTGCGTTTGGCTAAAGAAAGAGATACGATTTCAGTTGTAAATGATCAAATAGGAACGCCTACAAACGCCGTTGATTTGGCAGAAGTTTTAATAACAATTTGCTTATCCAACAACCAACAACCAACAAACAACAACTATGGTATTTACCACTTCAGCAATGAAGGACAATGTTCTTGGTATGATTTTGCAAAGGAAATATTCAATCAAAATACAATTTCTATAACTTTAAATCCTATTCCAACTACTGCTTTTCCTACTCCAGCAAAAAGGCCATCCTATAGTGTTTTAGATAAATCAAAAATAAAAAGCACCTTCAGTCTTGAAATAAAAGAGTGGCAAATAAGTTTAAAAACGTGCAAAAATCAGTTTTAAACGGATGAAAAAAATAGTAGTCTTACTTTTTTTTTCGTTCTTTTTTTCTTTTTCACAAGAAAAAGGCACTACTTATTTTGACGTACAACTTTTTAAAGGAAATATATACAAACATAGAAATGATATTGGCCATCTTATCACAGGACATCCAGAGGGTTTTTTGTTGAGTTATAATTGGAAAACATTTGGAAAAAAAGAATGGGAGCAAGTTTATAAATATCCCGATTATGGAATTTCTTATCAGTATTTAGATTTTAAAAATCAGTTTTTAGGCGTCAACCATGCAATCGGATTGCACTATAATTTTTATTTTTTTAATAGAAATTTAATGTTTCGAATTTCACAAGGAATTGGCATCACATCTAACCCTTACAATAAAGAAACCAACAATAAAAACAACGCTTTTGGGACTAAGGTAATGGATAACACGTACTTTATGTTACAATACAAAAAGGAAAATATAATTAATAAAATTGGTCTTCAAGCGGGTTTTATGTTAACTCATTTTTCAAATGGAAGATTTAAAGCACCAAATAGCGGCATCAACACAATTGCCCTTACTGTCGGTTTGAATTATAACTTGAATAAAAAACAGGCGTTTATTTCTGACTCATTACCTTCAAAAACATTTTATAAAGAACGTTTAAAATACAACATTGCTTTTAGAACCGGTATTTCAGAAGGACCAGTACCTCATTTGGGGCAGCGTCAATTTTATCATATTGGTTTATATGCCGATAAAAGAATGGGAAGAAAAAGCGCTTTACAAGTAGGTGTAGATGTTTTCTTTTCGCGATATTTACAAGATTATATCAAATTTGTTTCTGTGGCTTTTCCAGAAGAACATAAATTATATACAGCTTCTAATACCGATTACAAAAGAGTTGGATTGTTTGTGGGGCACGAATTATTTATCAGTAAATTATCAATCGAAACACAAGTTGGCTATTATGTTTATAAGCCGTTTGATTATGAAACAGATATTTATCAAAGAGTTGGTATGAAATATTATTTTTTTCAACAAGTATTTACAGGAATTGGATTAAAAACACATGGAGGAAGAGCTGAAGCCATTGAAGCCTCGTTAGGAATTAGATTATGATGAAATATAAATTTTATATCCTATTATTTATTATAACTACTAGTTGTGGTATTTCGGAAGACTGTTTTAAAGGCAGCGGAAATAAAATATCGCAAAGCTTTCCCCTAGAAGGTTTTACAAAATTAAAAGTACACGAAGGAGTTGGTCTTATAATAAAAGAAGGGCCAAGTTATGAGGTAACAATTGAAACAAGTGATAATATAATTGATAATATAGAAATTAACTTAGAAGGAGAACAGCTAGTGGTAAAAGATCGTTCGACATGTAATATTGCAAGAGATTACGGACAAACGACGGTTTATGTTACTGTTCCAGACGGAACTCTTTTACCAATTATTCCTGAATTAGAATTGCATTGTAAAACAGAACAAAAAATCCAGTCAGAAGGAATTTTGCATTCACCAATCGTTCGTTTATTCTCACTAGATGATTCCGATGGAGCAGGAACTGGAGATTTTAGATTAGATTTGCAAACTGAGCAACTATTTATAGAAAGTAATAATGTTTCAAATTTTTATCTGTTAGGCTTCAGCGAGAATGCAAATATTTCTTTTTATTGGGGCGAGAGCATTTTTTATGGCGATAATTTAATTATAAATAATACATTAATCTTTTATCATAGAGGGTCAAATGATATGATTTTTCGACCAATTAATAGTTTGGAAGGTAAAATATATAGTACAGGAAATGTTAGATTAACAAATAATCCAACCACTGTTAATGTTACTCAATATTTTACCGGTAGATTAATTTTCGAATAAATGTGCTAGACTAATTATGATTAGACAATATTTTTAATATTTTTGCGTATAGTTTTAATAAAAGCAAATGAAAAAATTTAATATTTTGTTATTGTTCATTATTGTGTCTCAATTTATTTCATGCAATAATTCTAAAAACAATGAAAAAGAAGTGATACAAAAGAAAAAAAACGTATTTACTGTTGAAATTAACATAGTTAATAAGGAAAAAGATGTAATTTGCTTGTATTACAAGGATAATACAATTAGTTTTTTTAATGATGAGATGGCAATCTACAAAAACATTGAAAAAAGCGACATTCCTCAAAATGTAATTTTTGAGTTGCCGGAAGATTTTTTACCAAACGACTTTCGTTTTGATTTAAGCCATGAAAATTTGAACCAATCTATGACGGTTAATAAAATAAAATTTTCACTTGCTGGAGAAAATTTCGAAATATTAAATACAGATCTAGAAAAATATTTAACCCCTAATGAAGGTGTTGTTGTTGATTCTGTATCAAGAAATTACACGTTCAAAAAAGACAATAATGGAAATTATGATCCTTTTCTAACTACTACCGGACAGTTTTATCCTTTACTAGAGAAGCTAGTTAGTATAGGTGCTTTTCAGCCGGCAGTAAATTAATAAAAAAAGCCAACAGTCCCAATACTTGTCAATATACCCCTCAACCAATGTATACAAAAATAAAGGAGCTTTTATTTAGAGTTATAAAAAATAATAGCTTTTTTACTTTATTTTTAAGATTATCTGGGGTTCTATTTATTTTTCTAACAACCTTTTTATTTACCAACAACTATGCATCAGAAGTAGTAGGACAATACGATTTTATTCGTTCTTATTTTTTAGTGTTAGGCTCGGTAATAATGTTGTCATCTGATCAAACAATATTATTTTTTATTGGAAGAAATAATAATTCAAAGCAAGCAATAATTGCAGTTTTTAAGAAACTTTTATTCATTACAATTATTCTTTATTTAATAAATAACTTATTTTTTTTATTTTTTTTTAAATTAAATGCTTTCCCTATCAACGCAATTACGAAAAATTTAATATCGAAGGCAAACATAATGATGTTTTTTTATTGTATCTATTTAATTAATATTGAGATA
>Ga0102831_1000817_pt1 | contig 13696 bp, 9 predicted proteins | sample ColrivemetaGS747_FD_84508 | JGI IMG/M metagenome (GOLD analysis project Ga0102831, IMG submission 84508) | Estuarine microbial communities from the Columbia River estuary - Freshwater metaG S.747 | ecosystem: Environmental > Aquatic > Marine > Intertidal zone > Estuary | place: USA: Columbia...
AGGTCAAGCTTGGCCTGATCCCCGCAACGATCTCGCCGTACGTGATCCGTGCGATGACTCCCAACACCGCCATGCGCTACTTCATAACGGCCGAACGCTTCAAAGCCAGTGCGGCTCAGGCGATGGGTCTTGTGCAAACAGTGTGTGCCACCGATGAGTTAGACGTCCACATTGCGCACTTCCTCAGCGCCATTTTGGGTAATGCACCGCAAGCGGTACGCGCGTGTAAAGCACTCGTTCATGAGGTGGGTGGGCACCCCATCACGGCCGACCTGCGGGCTCAAACTGCTCGCCAGATCGCCGATATCCGCTCCAGTGAGGAGGGCAAGATCGGGGTGCAGGCCTTCTTGAGCAAAGCCACGCCACCCTGGCAAACCACTCGCACCTGATACAACGTAAAAGAGCCCGGTATGTTTAAAAAGATACTTATTGCCAATCGCGGCGAAATCGCCTGTCGTGTTGCAGCGACTGCCCGTCGCATGGGCATCCAAACGGTCGCTGTTTATTCAGATGCCGATGCACAAGCCCCGCACGTCCGCGCTTGCGATGAGGCCGTACACATCGGCCCAGCCGACCCCAAAGACAGCTACCTGCAGTGGGAGCGCATCTTGGCTGCAGCGGAAAAGACGGGTGCACAAGCCATTCATCCCGGGTACGGTTTTTTAAGCGAAAACGCCGCATTTGCGAAAGCTTGCGAGGCGGTTGGCGTGACGTTCATCGGCCCGTCGCCTGCCGCCATTGAGGCCATGGGCCTCAAGGCCCAAAGCAAACGACTGATGGCCGCTGCTGGCGTGCCCTTAGTGCCGGGCTACCACGGCGATAACCAAGACCCCGGTTATTTGAAATCGCAAGCTGATGCGATTGGTTATCCCGTGCTCGTCAAAGCCAGCGCGGGTGGTGGTGGCAAGGGCATGCGTATCGTGTCGAGTAGCGATGCATTTTTGGATGCGCTGCAGGCCTGCAAGCGTGAAGCCCTGAACAGCTTTGCGAATGACGACGTCTTGATCGAAAAATACGTACAGCGCCCACGCCACATTGAGATTCAGGTCTTTGGGGACACCCAAGGCAACTTGGTGCATTTGTTTGAGCGGGACTGCTCGGTTCAACGGCGCCACCAAAAAGTACTCGAAGAATCACCGGCCCCCGGTTTGACCCCTGAGATGCGTGAAGCTATGGGTCAAGCCGCTTTGGCTGCAGCCCGGGCTGTGCACTATGTGGGTGCTGGTACGGTGGAATTCATCGTCGAGCAGCGTGCCAATGGCGAAATGGACTTTTTCTTCATGGAGATGAATACCCGGTTACAAGTCGAACACCCCGTGACAGAGGCGATTACGGGTATCGATTTGGTGGAGTGGCAATTGCGCGTTGCCAATGGCGAGTCACTGCCATGTGCGCAATCGGATATCCGTATGCACGGCCACGCCATCGAAGCACGTATTTGTGCTGAAAACCCGCAACAACAATTCTTGCCCGCAACGGGTACGGTGACGCGGTTGGCGTTACCTGCTTGCGCCCAGTTCACGGTCGCGCCGATTCGTTGGGACAGCGGTGTCACGCAGGGCGACCGTATATCGCCACATTACGACTCCATGATTGCCAAGCTCATCGTGCACGGCGAGACGCGTTCGCAGGCCTTGGCCTTGATGGACCAGGCGTTGAGCGAAACACACATCGTTGGGTTGCACCATAACGTGGATTTTTTGAGGGCTTTGGTCAACGGACCTTCATTTAAAACGGCAGACTTGGATACCAGCCTGGTTGAGCGTGACGCTGCGCACCTGTTTGTAGCCAATCGTTTGCCAGCGCATTGGTGGGCTGCGGGGGCATTGGTTGCATTGATCGCGTCCGAGCAAAGCGTAGCGAAGGGGCATCCTTGGTTGGCTGCTGATGGTTGGCAGCCCATGGGGGTAGCGACCCGGCACTTGCACGTGACTGCACCCACGGACCTGCAGGTGGCATTCTGGGTGCCCAGTGAACCCGGTCGTCTGCGTTTCCAGTTAGACGCACTGCACGAGGTTTCATGGGTGCCCTTGGCGCAAGACTCGTGGCGTATAACCGTTGATGGTGTGCAGCAAACCCTCAGGTTGGTGCCGTGTCGGTCGGGTGTCACCGTGTTCATGCGCGAGGGCAGTGTGGACGTGACCATACAAGACCCCTTAAACGGTGCATTCGGCGTTGACGCGGTGGCCGGCGGCTTGACGGCGCCCATGCCCGGTAAAGTGGTGGCCTTGCGGGTTGCCGTGGGTGACCGGGTTGCCGCTGGCGACGTACTGGCTGTGATGGAGGCGATGAAAATGGAGCACACCATCTTGGCGCCCGGCGCAGGGGTCGTGACGGATGTCTTTTTCCAACCGGGAGAGCAGGTCGCGGAGGGCGACGCGCTGTTACAACTGGAGTCCGAATCATGACCTTCCCCCAGACAGTCCACATCACGGATGTGGGACCGCGCGACGGTCTGCAAAACGAGTCGACGCCCATCGCCGCCGCCGATAAATTGGCGCTCATTGATCACTTGCTTCAAGCCGGTGTCCAGCATTTTGAGGCAACCAGTTTTGTCAGCCCCAAATGGGTTCCTCAAATGGCTGATGCCGCTGAGGTGATGCAAGGGCTGCAGAGCCCCCAGCGGCAAGCGGCATTGCGTGATGTTTGTGTCAGCGTGTTGACGCCGAACATGAAGGGCTTGGAGGGGGCGCTGGCGCGTGGCGCGCAAGAGGTCGTGGTATTCGGCGCTGCCAGCGAGGCATTCAGTCAGCGCAATATCAATTGCGACATTGCCACGTCTATCGAGCGGTTTGCCCCCGTGGTTGAGGCGGCTCATGCCGCGGGCGTCGCCACCCGCGGTGCCATATCATGCGCTGTGGGCTGCCCCTACGAAGGTGATATCGCGCCGTCACAGGTGGGTCATGTGGCTGCCCTGATGCGTGACATCGGTGTGCAACGCATCGCCGTTGCGGACACCATTGGCGTTGGGACACCCCGCGCCGTGCAGGCTGCCATGGCCGCTGCACTGCAGCATTACGATCTATCGTCGGTCGCGGGCCACTTCCATGACACCTACGGTCAGGCGCTGGCCAACACACTGGCTTGTCTTGAGATGGGGATCGCTCGATTTGAAACTTCCATCGCCGGTCTTGGGGGCTGCCCCTACGCCAAAGGGGCGACCGGCAACGTCGCCACCGAGGATGTGGTCTATATGCTTCACGGCATGGGCATCGAGACGGGCCTCGATTTAGACCGCTTGGTCGATGCGGCTTGGTTCATCAGTGGTCGTCTAAATCGTCAGCCCAACAGCCGTGTCAGCGTGGCACGCCGTCGTCGCTGAGTCGTCGCAAATACGGAATCGTTCATGACCACAACACCACAATGGCAGCAGCTTGAAAAACGCCTCGACGACGTCGAGACTAAATTGGCTTTTAGCGAGGATGCGCTTGACCAGCTCAACGAGGTGGTCATTCAGCAGCAGCGGTTGATTGATGGGTTGGTCGCGCAACTGGCCGAGCTCAAGCAACGGGTACCAGAAGGGCGAGATGACGCCCCCTTCAGAAGCTTGCGTGACGAGTTACCGCCGCACTATTGAGCGACTGCCGCGTTTAGTTCGCGTGCCGCCGCCGCTGCAATATCGAGGCTGCGCCGGCGCGATTCGGCATCGTAGACATCGCTAACCAGCACCAATTCATTGGCTTTCGTGAGCGCGGCCAGTTGCTGCAAGCCAGCGCGCACGGTTTCCGGGCCTCCAATCACAGCGGCAGCCAAGAAGTCTGCTATCGCGGCTTGTGCACCGCTGTCGAGGCTTGACAAGAAGTTCTCCACGGGTGGTGGCAGTTGGCCTCGTCGCCCGGTCAAGATACCCAGCACGCGTTGGTGCGTGCTACTGGCCAAGTAGGTGGCTTCTTCGTCCGACGGTGCAGCGACCAGTGGTACACCGATCGCCACGTAGGGCGCTGCGAGTTGCTGACTGGGACGGAATGTTTGACGGTAAATTTGAACGGCCTGCATCAGCATGCGCGGCGCAAAGTGAGAGGCGAATGCAAATGGCAACCCCAGTTGCGCGGCCAGTTGTGCCGAGTACAAACTGGATCCCAATAGCCAAATGGGTACCTGCGTGCCGGCGCCCGGCATCGCGATGATGGGTTGTCCCGGTTGCGGCTCCCCAAGCAAATGCTGCAGCTCCTGCACATCGTTGGGGAAATCTTCTTCAGTTTCAACCCGATCTCGGCGCAGGGCGCGCATGGTGATGCGGTCGGTCCCTGGAGCGCGTCCCAACCCCAAATCGATGCGTCCCGGGTACAACTCAGCCAGTGTGCCAAAGGCCTCTGCGACGACCAGTGGTGCGTGATTGGGCAGCATGATCCCACCGGAACCGACCCGGATGCGCGAGGTCCCGCCTGCGATATGGCCCACCATTACCGCAGTTGCCGAGCTCGCGATGCCGGCCATATTGTGATGCTCTGCAAGCCAGTAACGGGTGAAGCCCAAACGCTCGGCGTGTTGGGCGGTGGCCAGCGCTGTGTCTAGCGCGTGACGTACCGAATGCCCTTCTCGCACTGCGACCAAGTCGAGCATGGACAACGTAAACGGCGGGTGCGTTGTGACCGCTGAAGGAGTGGGTGCGTTCATGTTTGAAACCTATTTTCCGCTATGCTTCTCGCATGGATTTTCATATCTGGCCCACGTATTTTGTCGCAGCTTGGGTGATTGCGCTGTCACCAAGGTCGGGTGCGGTGTTGCACATGTCCCATGGCTTGGCATCTCAACTAAAAAACCCGCTCAAGACCGCAAAGGCCCGTGTGGTGCAGAATCGAATTTTTGGCGGCGTCCTGATTGTCATGGGTAGCAGCCTTTTGTTTGCCAGACGCGCCACCGTATAACGTCACCTCCATCATGTCCGAACTCGCTCCCCTGCCTGACTCCGAATCGGTACGTCGTGTGCAGCAGTTTTTGATCCAGTCGGGGCATCCAAACCCGCCCGTTGCGCTAGCAGAAGCGGCGCGTACCGCGCAGCAGGCTGCGGACGCGCTGGGCGTCGAATTGGGTCAAATCGCTAAAAGCATTGTTTTTAAGCTGAAGCCAGCGGACCGTGCGGTACTCGTGATTGCGGCGGGAGACCAGCGTGTTGATGAGAAGAAAGTTGCGGCACTGATTTGTCATGCCGGGCAAAAACTCGGCCGTGCGGATGCTGACTTTGTACGCGAGGCGACCGGTTTCGCGATTGGTGGCGTTTCCCCAGTGGGTGCCACACGGCGTCCGCTGATCTTGCTTGATGAAACATTACAACGGTACGACGTGGTGTGGGCGGCTGCAGGTCACCCGCACACTGTTTTTCAAGCCACGCCCGCGCAGTTACAGGCGCTTACCCATGCGCCGATTGCCAATGTGGTGGTTGACCAGTCGCCCACCCCTGAAGTGTTTGACGACTCCTTGGATGCACGATGGGCCCGGGCATCCAAATTGCAACCCCACGGGGTACCGTCGCCCTGCGTCGGCGTCTGCACCATGGCGATGCCGACACGTGGGTCGCAACTGCCATCAACGTGCGCCGGTTGTTGGCGTACCTTGCCTGAAATCGCCAAATGGGGTCAATTCTCTGACGATGAAAAGCGGCAGCTGTGGGCGGAGCTGCGTCGGCGTGAAGCGGCACAATTCTCGGCCTAGTGCCAGATACAGAAAGGGGGGATCCATGCGTCAGTTAACGTTTTATTTCGACCCCATATCGCCCTACGCGTACCTCGCTTTTCACGCCTTGCCGCAGGCGCTGCAGGGGCACTCGATCGCGGTGCAATACAAGCCGATTCTGTTTGCGGCGCTGCTACAAGCCAATGGTCAAAAAGGGCCGGCTGAGATCCCTGGTAAGCGGGAGTGGACCTATCGACAGGTGCTCTGGTCCGCGCAGCAACTCGGCATTCCGATGGCGCTGCCCAAAGCGCACCCTTTCAATCCGTTGGCCCTCCTCCGTGCATTGTTAGCGGGTGCGGATGCATCGGGTTGTGTCAATCGGTATCTGACAGGCTTGGCCTTTGACCACGTCTGGCGAGAGGGTGCAGACGCGGCTGACCCGGTGCGCATCAAAGATTTCTCTGCGCAGATCGCGGCGCACTGTGAGGCATCAGGCCGAGCGCTTGTCGAGGCAGACGATGTTAAAACCCAGTTAAGACGCAATACCGAGGATGCGCTGGCCTTGGATGTTTTTGGGGTACCAACGGCGCACATCGAAGGCCACAACTTCTGGGGGGCCGACGGTCTTGCCATGTTGACCGATTACTTGTCGCACCCTGAATGGTTTTTGTCTGACGAATATCAAAGGGTGGGTGAATTACCGATAGGCGTGAGCCGTCAAAGCGCGTAACCTCTTTCATGTGGTTTAGATGAAAGGAGCCCATCATGTTCAAACACATCCTGCTTCCGACCGATGGCTCAGAAAAGGCGCAAATCGCAGCTGAAAAAGCGGTCGAATTAGCCAAACAGCACGGCGCCAAAATGACGGCTGTCGTGGTCATTGACCCTTTCCCCTATATCGGGTTAGGGGAGGCCTCGGCCTTCGGTCTCCAGGCCTATTTGGCGGAGGCGCAAGCCATGGCGGGACAGTCACTGGATTTGGCCCGCCAGATCGCGGATGCGGCAGGTGTGCCGTTCACGGCTGACACCATTGAGCGCAGTGCCGTCTTTGAGGGGATTTTGGATACCGCTACCTCAGAGGGCTGCGACCTCATCGTCATGGGTTCGCATGGCCGCAGCGGGGTAAAGGCACTGATTCTGGGTAGTGAAACGCAGAAGGTTCTGACCCACAGCACCATTCCGGTGCTGGTCATCAAGTCTTAATCCCTTCGGGGGCGGGCGTCATCTGGGGGTGACGCCCCGGGGTGATGGGAGTTGCCTAGAATGTTTGACTTCCATTCAAAACGGCAACCCTTATGGCCAAGTCAGCTCCGTCCAATCCCCCCGCTGGTGCCTCCGACGATGGCGTGATCCGTATCCGCGGTGCACGCCAGCACACGCTCAAAAATTTGGACTTGGACATCAAGACCAACGAACTCACTGTGGTCACCGGGCCAAGTGGGTCGGGCAAGTCCAGCTTGGTCTTTGACACCTTGTTTGCGGAGGGTCAGCGCCGTTACGTCGAAACCTTCTCGGCCTATGCGCGTCAGTTTTTAGATCGCATGGACAAACCCGCGGTTGACCGCGTTGAGGGGGTGCCACCGGCGATTGCGATTGATCAAACCAACCCGGTTCGCAGTTCACGCTCCACCGTGGGCACGATGACGGAGTTGAACGACCACCTCAAATTGTTGTTTGCGCGCAGTGCACGTTTGTTCGATAAGGAGACGGCACAACCGGTTCAGCACGACAACGCCGATAGTATTTTTGCCACGCTTCAACAGCGCATCCAATCTCGGCATGAAGTCGCAGATTGGCGGCTGGTGGTGACCTTCCCGGTGGAGCTGCCCGCCAACACGACCCCAGATGAGGTCGCGCAATGGCTCTCGGCCAGCGGGTTCACGCGTATTCATCAGCAACGCACCATGCGCGTGGCTGACTTGCCTAGCGCGCAAGAGGCTGCCACGGCGACCGCCAAAAAGAAGCCAGCGAAAAAGGTCGCAAAAAAAGCCGTACCGAAGAAAGACGATGACGGCGCACAGATGCGCCAAGTGCTCGATGTGGTGGCCGATCGGTTTAAAGGCAGTCGCCTTGACCGTGCCCGCGCGATTGAGGCGATCGAGGTCGCACTCAAACGCGGGAGTGGCAACATGACAATCTACGCAACGCCGGATGCGGGCGATGCCGTGCAGGATGGCGGCGGTGAGGAAGTGTGGGCGTTTTCGAGCGGTTTGCATTGTCCGGAAAGCCGCATCCGTTACGCCAAGCCTACGCCCAGTTTGTTTTCTTTCAACTCACCGGTTGGCGCGTGTGAGACCTGCCGGGGATTTGGCCGCGTGATCGGTGTCGATTACGGTTTGGTCATTCCAAACGAGAAACTGAGTTTGCGTGCGGGCGCCATCAAGCCCATGCAAACGCCCGCGTGGCAAGAGGCACAAGACGATTTGATGCGGCATGCCGAAGTGGCGGGTATTCCGCGCGATACCCCTTGGTACAAACTCAGTGAGGCGCACAAAGAGTGGGTGATCAACGGCTCTCCCAACTGGGCCGGGCAATGGAATAAGCAGTGGTTCGGTGTCAAACGTTTCTTTGAGTACTTGGAGACCAAGTCATACAAAATGCACATCCGGGTGCTTTTGTCCAAATACCGCAGTTACACCACTTGCGATGCCTGCGGCGGCGCGCGCTTAAAGACCGAAAGCCTGCTCTGGCGCTTGGGTGGGGCTGAAGAGGCTAACGCCGCATTGCCAGCGGCACAACGACATAGCCCAACTGGGGTGCTTTGGTCATCTGAACAGTTGGCGGCATTGCCGGGTCTGAATTTATTTGACTTGATGCGCTTGCCGATTGATCAGATGTTGGCATTTTTCAAGTCGATCGAAAGTAGCCTCATTGACCGTACCGATGCGGACGCCCGTGCCCAAGCTTTGCTGTTTGAAGAAATCACCACCCGGCTCAGTTACCTGTGTCGGGTCGGTTTGGGCTACCTGACGCTTGATCGCCAAAGCCGAACGCTATCCGGTGGTGAGGTCCAGCGGATCAACCTCACGACAGCGTTGGGCACCTCGTTGGTCAATACTTTGTTTGTGTTGGATGAGCCCAGCATTGGCCTGCACCCCCGTGATATGGACCGAATCACAGAGGCCATGATGCGCTTGCGTGATGCCGGTAACACCTTGGTTGTGGTGGAGCACGACCCAGCCGTGATGATGGCGGCTGATCGGGTGATTGATATGGGGCCGGGGCCCGGTGAGCGCGGTGGCGATATCGTGTTCGATGGGACGCCTGCCGAGCTGCGCCATGCCGACACGCTGACGGGGGCCTATCTAGGCAACCGCAAACAGGTGGGTATGGGATTCAAGCGGATGGTCAGTGAGAACACGCCGCGCCTGATTCTTGAAGAGGTATCCGCCAACAACCTGAAGCACATCGACGGCAATTTCCCGTTGCAACGATTGGTCTGTGTGACGGGCGTGAGCGGGTCGGGCAAATCCACGCTCATCCAAGACGTACTGGCGCCGGCCTTGATGCGGCACTTCGGTAAGCCCACGGAGACACCGGGTACGCATCGCCGTTTGTTGGGTGCGGAGCAACTGAGTGATGTGATCTTTGTTGACCAGTCGCCCATCGGTAAAACCGCGCGTTCTAACCCGGTGAGCTATGTTGGCGCTTGGGATGCGCTGCGCAGCCTGCTTGCGACGGCACCTTTGGCCCGTGAGCGTGGGTACACAGCCTCGAAATTCAGCTTTAACGGTGGTGATGGGCGGTGCCCGTTGTGTGGGGGCTCTGGATTTGAGCACGTCGAGATGCAGTTCCTCAGCGATGTTTATTTGCGCTGCCCTGATTGCGATGGACAGCGTTATCGCCCCGAGGTACTTGAGGTGCGACTCAACCACCGCCATCCCGATGCGAAGCCCGGTGATGTCGGTTTGAATGTTGCGGATATTTTGAATCTGACGGTGGCTCAAGCCGCGCAGGTGTTTGCCCAAGAGCGTGATGTGCTGCGGGCCTTGCAGCCCATTGCCGATGTGGGCTTGGATTACGTCAAACTGGGTCAACCAGTACCCACGTTATCGGGGGGTGAGGCGCAACGTTTGAAGTTGGCAGGCTACCTAGCGGAAGCTGCAAAAGGGGGTTCGAGTAGTCGGCAAGCGGTGGCTAAAAAGGGCGCCCTGTTCATGTTCGATGAGCCCACGACCGGCTTGCACTTTGAGGATATTGCCAAGTTGATGCGTGCTTTGCGACGGTTGATGGAGGCGGGTCACTCGGTACTGGTCATTGAGCACAATTTAGACGTGATACGCGCCAGCGATTGGCTGATTGACTTGGGGCCCGAAGGCGGTGTGCAGGGCGGCGAAATCGTGGCGCAGGGTACACCAGAGGCACTGCGTGAACACCCCACCTCCCACACTGCAAAAGCGCTGCGCGATTACGACGTCGCGATGGGCATTGGCGGTCAGGTAGTGGCGGAGGCATTGATTCCCGCGGGTACGGCAGCCAAGCCAAAGCGTTCGCCAAACATTGAAATCGTGAATGCCCGCGAACACAACTTGAAGGGCATCAGCGTCGCGATTCCGCGTGGCCGGTTCAACGTGATCTCGGGGGTCTCAGGTTCCGGTAAGTCAACGTTGGCATTTGATATTTTGTTCAATGAAGGACAACGGCGTTACCTCGAATCCCTAAACGCGTACGCCCGTTCGATCGTGCAACCCGCCGGTCGACCAGAGGTGGATGCTGTTTACGGTATTCCACCAACCGTCGCCATCGAGCAGCGGTTAAGCCGTGGTGGTCGAAAGAGCACCGTGGGCACGACCACCGAAGTGTGGCATTACCTGCGTCTGCTGTATGTGAAGTTGGGAACCCAGCATTGCATCCACGATGATGCAGCCGTGCTCCCGCAAACGCCAGACACAATGGTGGCTAACATCCTGAAGCAGCACAAAGGCAAGCGCATTGGCCTGTTGGCGCCGTTGGTGATTGGCCGTAAAGGCGTTTACACGGAACTGGCTGATTGGGCTAAACCACGCGGTTACACGCACCTGCGAGTTGATGGTGTGTTTTTGCCTACCGATAACTTCCCGCGTTTGGACCGCTTCAAGGAGCACACCATCGAGCTGCCCGTGGGCGACGTTTTGGTGAATGCAAAAGCAGAGTCAGAGATTCGTCGACTGCTGTCGATCGCGTTGGTGCATGGCAAAGGGGTGGTGCATATCCTCTCGGAGATGGACGGTTTGGAAGCCGTTATGCAGCTCGATGGAGACACCACGGTGGTGGGACGAGTCACAGTGGCTTCTAGCCTGCGTGCTTGCCCCGTATGTGCGACCAGTTACCCCGAATTAGATCCACGCCTGTTTTCATACAACAGCAAGCACGGCTGGTGCACTGATTGCGTTGGCACGGGCGTGCGGTTGAATAAAGACCAAAGGAAAACGCTCGACGACTCCACACTCGAAGACCGCGAAAAAGGCCGTGAACAGCGTTTTGCAGAGGTCGAAGTCGAAGACCTATCGGACGAACATTGCCCCAAGTGCGCGGGTACCCGCTTAAATGCACAGGCACGCGCGGTGCGGTTTGCTGGGGTGGGTATTGCCGACGTCGCACGCCTATCGGTGCGCGATTTACAAAAATGGGTTGCCCAATTGAAGCTCACTCTGCGTGAGACCGACATTGCCAGAGACTTGATCCCTGAAATCGCCTCGCGTCTGCAGTTTTTGCATGACGTCGGGTTGGGCTACCTCACGCTTGACCGTGGTGCACCGACACTCAGCGGCGGGGAGGCACAGCGGATTCGACTCGCGGCACAGTTGGGTAGTAATTTGCAAGGCGTTTGCTACGTCCTTGATGAGCCGACGATTGGGTTGCATGCGCGCGATAACCAAATTCTCTTGAATGCATTGCACGCGCTCGGTCGCAAGGGCAACACCCTGGTGGTGGTTGAGCACGACGAGGACACCATCCGCCGTGCGGATCACCTCATCGATGTCGGACCGAGCGCGGGTAAGTTGGGTGGCAGGATCGTGGCACAGGGTCGCGTGCAAGACCTGCAGGACTGTCCTGAAAGCGTGACTGGCCGTTACCTGCGTGACGCCATGCGCCACCCGATGCAGCCGCGTCGAACGGTCGATAAGGCGGCGATGTTGACCAACGGTGCGCTGCACTTGGTTGGCGCACACCTGCACAACCTTCAGGATGTCTCTATTGACATTCCCTTAAAGCGCTTGGTGGCAATCACGGGTGTCTCGGGATCGGGTAAATCAACCTTGGCGCGCGACGTCTTGCTGACCAACGTTGCGGCGGTGGTGACACCCACCATGAAACGCGCGCTGGCCAAAGACGCGGACGCCGCACGACCCGCGTGGGTGGGGTGTCGCGACTTACTCGGTTACGACACACTTGACCGGGTTTTGGAGGTTGATCAAACGCCGATCGGTAAAACCCCACGCTCTTGCCCAGCCACCTACATTGGCTTTTGGGATACCGTGCGCAAGTTATTTGCTGAAACGTTGGAGGCAAAAGCGCGCGGTTATCTGCCAGGGCGTTTTTCGTTTAACACCGGCGACGGTCGCTGCCCGGGGTGTGAAGGCCAAGGTATGCGCACCGTTGAAATGAGCTTCCTGCCAGATGTCAAGGTCCTGTGTGAGACCTGCCATGGTGCGCGGTTCAACCCCGAGACTTTGGCGGTGACTTGGCGCGGCAAAAGCGTCGGTGATGTGTTGGGTATGTCTGTCGATGAAGCTGTCTCGTTCTTCGAGTCCATGCCGGCCATCGCGCACCCGTTGCAATTGCTACAAGATGTGGGGCTGGGCTACCTGACGTTGGGACAGCCATCACCCACGCTGAGCGGTGGCGAGGCCCAGCGTATCAAGCTGGTGACCGAGCTGACCAAGGTGCGTGATGAGGTCGGACGTCGGGGACAAAAAGCGCCCCACACACTTTATGTGTTGGACGAGCCCACTGTGGGTCTGCACATGGCGGACGTTGAAAAGCTCATTCGCGTCTTGCACCGTTTGGTGGATGCAGGCCACAGCGTGGTGGTGATTGAACATGACCTCGACGTGATTGCGGAAGCAGATTGGGTCGTTGACATGGGCCCCGATGGCGGTCACGAAGGGGGGCGCGTGGTTGCCGCCGCACCGCCAGAGGCTTTGGTGAAACGCCAGACTGCAACCGGTATGGCACTGGGGCCGGTCTTGAAGCGTTAATTACCGGCGCTTATGTCGATCGCGCGCTGGTGTCTCCGGCGCGCGCGCGGGCTAACAAAATCAACCCCAAGGCCGCTACGCTGCACAACACCAACGGAAAGCCGACGCTCGGCGATATCTGTAAGGCGGCGGCCCCAATTGCGGGTGCCACCATGCCACCGGCTGTGTAGGCCAGTACCAACACGGCGGTACCGCTGACCAATCGAATCCCCGTTTCACGGTTGCCAATGTCGATCATCGCGAGGGTGTAGAGCACGCCACCGGCACCGCCCCAGGTCAAAGCAACGAACCAAGCCAGTTCTGGGATGGCGGTCGTCAGGGGTAAGGTCAGTGTGCCGAGCCCAGTGAAGAGCGCTGCTAACCGCATCAATTGCAGGCGGGTGTGGGCCGGGTTGCCCCAGAAGGCGCGTGGGACACCCTGTCGATTCGGCTTGGACAAGAAATCGGCCATAAATCCCGCGGGTAACATCAGCACCGCACTGCCAATACCGCTGGCTGCAACCAGCAACGTAGCCATCGTAGGTGACCAGCCCATGCTCAGCCCCATGAGCGGCAAGATCGCGGTCAAGCCCGCTTCAAAAAAGCCCCCCATAAAGCCTGCAAACATGATGACCGGGTAGGCGCTTAAGGCACGCCAGATGCCGTGTAAGCCCAGGGGCGCCTCCGCGTGATCGTGGGCCGGCGGCAATGATGGGATGTAGGCCGTTAGCGCGGCGCCTGCTACCAGCGCAGCCAGAGCAACCCATAAGGCGACAGGTGATTGTGGGCCGATCCACGCCAGCAGAATTGGGCTGACGATAAAGGTCATACCGACCAAAGTCTCGAAAATACCGACATAAACCCCGCGCTTACCAGGGGGCGAAAACTCGGCGACCAAGGCCTCGGCCAGCACCCAGCGTAAG
>Ga0102831_1000820_pt1 | contig 13690 bp, 7 predicted proteins | sample ColrivemetaGS747_FD_84508 | JGI IMG/M metagenome (GOLD analysis project Ga0102831, IMG submission 84508) | Estuarine microbial communities from the Columbia River estuary - Freshwater metaG S.747 | ecosystem: Environmental > Aquatic > Marine > Intertidal zone > Estuary | place: USA: Columbia...
ACAATAGCTTGACTAAGATTCCCGATTTAAAAGCAATATTCACCAACATAAACATTAAACATGCTTATACGGGTAAATACACCATTGGTAATTATACACGAAATTTGAAATACGACCCATTGCAATCAGGCGAAATTGGGAAAGACCTAATCCCCAAATTACAAATAGCTGATGTAACAATTAGTGAGAATTTTGCGCCTTTGATTGGTGTTAACATTACCACTAAAAACAATTGGACTCTCGGATTCGAATACAAACGCTCAAGAGTACTTAAACTATTTGCCGCGAGTTATAATCTAACGGAAATGAAACAAAACGAGTTTCAATTAAATGCCGGATACAGAACAACTGGTCTTACATTACCTATTCGCAGAAAAGGGCGATGGATTTATCTTCCCAATGATTTTAGATTTGATTTAGCGGTTTCAGTTAATGATAACGCCACCGTCATCAGAAAAATTGACGTAAACATCAACCGGTATACAGCTGGTATGACCAATATCAAAATCACTCCATCTGCTACATATCAGGTAAACCAGAAAATCAATTTGGCTTTGAGATATAATAGAGTCATCATGAATCCTAAGATTGCTACTCAATTTTATACTTCATTGACTGACTTTGGAATAGAATTAAGATATACTTTCAACTAATGAAAGGGTTTATTTTAAACTTAATTGTTATTGGGAGCTTCATCACTTCCCCACTGTTTTCACAGAACCAAATACCCACTGGTACCTGGCGCTCTCATTTTTCATACAGAAATGCCTTAGTCTGTGAAGCCACCCAAAAATTCATTTATTCTGCTAGTGAAAATGGATTCTGGCGCACATCCAACATCGGTGAAATGACCCTTTTAAAGAAGGAAGATGGATTTAATGGCATTGAGATTACTTGTTTAAAATATCAGTCAGATGCCGATGTTTTAGTAATTGGGTATGCTGATGGAAACATCGACCTACTTTTTAAAGACCAACAGATTAAAAATATTCCTGGATTTAAAAACAAACTTCTCCAAGGTGATAAACGAATAAACCATTGCTCATTCAATGGGAATGACGCTATATTATCAACCAACTTTGGGTTGTTAATTATCGATATACAAAAGCGTGAGATAAGAGATAGTTATACATCTATTGGCGATAACGGACAAGAAATTCCATTGTTTGCTTCTACTGTAATGAGCGATTCCATTTTTGTGGGAACTACCACCGGAATAAGATGTGCTAAATATTCTCGTTCAATTAACCTTAATGACTACAATCAATGGCAATGGGCTTATACAACAACTTCGCCTTGTTTTAAAATGTCAGCTTGGAATGATTCCTTATTTTTTGAGCATGATTCCACCATTAAAAAATATCACCGTGGATTGGTAAATATAGTATTCCCATCCAAACGGCCTACCGCTAACATATTCACAAATTCTGAAGGTTTACATATTGGCCGACAAGGATCAATTACCAAAATCAACAATCAAGGTTATCAAATTGAGACCGTGAATTTAATTTCTGATTTCACTCAGTTTATTGATAAAACATATTGGTTTTGTACTGGTATAGGACCGGGAATAATAAAAAAAGACCCGAACGGAGAAGTGGCTTTTATGCCAAATGGACCTGATCAAGTTTCAGTATTTAAAATGTCAAAAGAAGGCAACAGGTTATTAGTTACCGGAGGAGGACTTAGTTCTACTTTTGGAAATGCCTTTAATAACAGTGGCTTTTATCTTTACAATGAGGCTGGGTGGAAGAGTAATCTATCTTCTCCGTTGAATGTAAATATGTATGACTTTACGTTTGTTGCATATCATCCAACATATCAAAGTTTATATGCAGCAACCCATTCAAACGGTATTTTAGTAATCCAAGACGGCGAAATCAAGCAAAAATTAGATGAGACCAATACCCCATTAAAGCGGATAAACGACTCAAGTTTTCTGCACTTAGGAGGCATGGCAGTAGACAGTAAAGGGAATTTTTGGGTCGTAAATTACGGACAAAACAATCCGCTACTCTGCAGAACATTTACAGGAAAATGGTACTCTTTTAATCTCTTTGACGAACAAGAAATCACTTCTATCACCATAGATGCTAATGACCGAAAATGGATGACATTGAGATCGGGGGGTATTCTTGTTTTTTCTGAAGGTGAATCATTTGACAAATTAAATGACGATAAATTAGTGCGCATTGGAAAACAACACGGATTAATAAGTACTGAAGTTTTATCCATTGCCGCTGATAAAAATGGCTATGTTTGGATTGGAACCAATCAAGGTCTAAATATTTACACAGGCTCTCCAAATCTATTTTCAAATCCTAAGGTTGATCGATTTGTTGTTGATCAGGACGGGCAATTAGGATATTTACTCGGAGAGGAAACAATCACTGATATTTTGGTTGATGGTGGAAGTCGTAAATGGTTTGGTACAAGAAACGGATTGTTTTGCGCTGACGAATACGGCCAACAAGTTATTAAACGATTTTCAATTGAAAACAGCCCATTAATATCGAACAATATCATATGTTTAGGCCAAATTGAAAATACAGGTGAGTTATTTATTGGCACAGATAAAGGGATTGTAAGTTATCGAAATGATGCTGCTTCAGGAAATAATAGTTTTGGAGAAATCATAGTTTATCCAAATCCAGTACCACCTAAGTATGAAGGAGTTATAACTATAGAAGGACTTGCTGAGAATGCAGAAATTAGAATTACCGATTTACACGGTAAATTAATATATCAAACTAAAGCCAATGGAAGCAAAGCGACTTGGAACGGTTATCGTTTAGATGGAAGTAAACCCAATAGCGGGGTATTTTTTGTATTTGGAATCAACAACGACGGCAGTGAAACTGCCATGGGTAAATTTGTATTTATTCGCTAACCTCAAAAGTTAATCCGTCAAACGCCAAATCTATACCGTTGGGTAGATCTGCACAAACTGCATCATGAAGTCCAATTTGATGGCTCATGTGAGTAAAATATGTTTGCTTGGCTCCTACTCTTAATGCTAATTGAGTAGCTTGATCTAACGTAAAATGTGAGATATGTTCAGTTTTTCGCAGGGCGTTTAATACCAAAACCTCCACCCCTTCTAATTTTTCTATTTCAGAATCTTCAATGAAATTAGCATCAGTAATGTAGGCGAAATTTCCCATCCTAAAACCCAAAACCGGCAGTTTATAATGCATTACTTGGATTGGTGTAATCCATTTATCAAATAATAAAAAAGGTTTATTTTGAATTAAATGAAAATCAAGTTCCGGAATACCAGGGTATGGAACGGGTTCGAAAATATACGCGAATTGATCTTTTAAAGAATTTAAAACCTGAGATGTAAGGTAAACTGGAACTCTTTTGTTTTGTAAAAAATTAATGGGCCTTATATCATCCAAGCCTGAAGTGTGATCACGATGTTCATGGGTGAATAGAATTGCATCCACATTATTCATGTTTTCACGGATCATTTGATATCGAAAATCTGGTCCAGTATCAATGATAATATCCTTACCTGCCCACTGAATTAGCACACTGGCCCTAAGACGCTTATCTTTAGGATTGTCACTCAAACATACTTCTGATTGGCATCCAATGGGTGGAACCCCTTGAGAGGTCCCAGTTCCTAAAAATGTAACTTTCAAGGCCATGTTTTAATCATTACAATCCCTGAAGTTATGAAATAATCTTATTGTTTTGACAAGAATCCTTTGAGCTCCATAATGATACCCACTTCCATATTATTCACTTTCTTATCATCAGAAGCATAAATGCTCAACCAGTCGGTGGAATGGATTACTTCAAAAATGGAATTTAAACTTGCGTCTTGCAAAGGATAGTCGTAGACATTATTACCTAAGTCAGTCAATACCTTCTTCACGAAATCAAATCTCTTGTTTACACGGTCATTTTGACGACTGTTTAACAAGATAAAATTAGTATCGTGCTTCTCATAATAACTCTCAATCATATTGTGGTTGGCCTCAGGCAAAACTGACATGAAACCTTCCCCTTTTGCGTTTTCTTGAATCTGTTGACAAAAACGAATACCTACAGGTTCAAATGCCATATCTGTGATTACAACAAACTTTTGAGATATAGTTTCTTTAAACTGTGCATGCATTTCTTTTGCTCTTGCAACAGCTTGAGTTGGATTTTTAAAGGTATCACGAAGAGAAGTAATATCAGAAGTTAAATCTTTGCCTAAAACTTCACCTACGATCATCAATAGGTTACCAAGAGCGAATCCCAATGTCATTCGGGGTTGATATCCGGTTGCGATTGTATAAGTTGGATATCCAGCTGCTGTGGCTAATTCCATCAATTTTCCGCCTGCAGCCATACAGATGATGTCACAGCCTCTTTGTTGTGCTTCAGCGAACATTGTTAAGGTTTCTTCTGTGTTACCAGAATAGGAACACAAAATAGTCAATGTTTTATTGTTCGCATAGGCCGGTAAATGATAATCTGAATATCCTTCTACTGGCACTGGTGATTGGTTCCAAAAATAGGACCTAGCAATTCTGCCCCCTATTCCACTACCACCTAATCCAGCAATAATGATGTTTGAATAGCTTGAAACAGATTTACCGTGCTTCTTATAATGAGTTAAAACGTAATCAAATTGCTCTTGGAAATTTTCCAAGGATATTTCATGGGTTATTTCTGACATTTTATTTTTGATCTATTAGAAGATTAACGGTGCCATTCAAATTTGTAACGAAGGTCATTCACATTTGCAGAGGTTGTCAATATTTCCTGCAAACGATTCAATACAAATTGCGGTTGACTAGAATAATCTTCTTGATTTGGGATGTTATAGGCAGAAACCGGAACATCTAATTTTGTTGATTTCTCTTTGATTACAACCGCCGCAACTTGCTTACCAATTACAGGTTTTGAAGTCACACCATCAGGCAATCCGAATACAACTCCTAGCACATTAAATTCATTACCAATTTGAGGCAAGAATCCTTGACCGTATCTAACCACATCGGTTGTGAAATAATCACACTGTAAAGATTGAGCAACTGCTTCTGCATTTTTATTTTTTGCAAGAGCGTCTGCAATTTTCTGACCAGCTGCTTCTGCTTTCTTCTGATCTCTAACTATTTTCTCAATTTCAGCTCTCACGTTATCTAGACTTGCGTATCCTACGTGTTTTACATTTTCTAATTTAACAATAACGTGTTTCGTTGGAAATGCAAACACCTCAGAAATTTCATTCATTTCACGTTTTTCATTGAATAACCAACCCATCAACTGCTTAACATCGTTCATGTCGCTGATGCTACCTAAACTCTTTTTGTCAGTAGTAAAGTCTAATTCTACACGAGGAATCAATGTCATCTTCTCAACTGCTTTATCAAATGATTCAGGCATGTCGGGATTGATTTGATTCTTTAATTTTCTGCTTGCTTGATTAACTTTTTCTACTGTTTCACGACCAGGTAATACCTCAATGGTATTCATCACAAACTTCATTTTCTGATAGTCTGGTTCCTCCATTGCTTTCATGATATGGTAACCAAATTGAGTCTTAACCAATCCTATTTGACCTTTTTTCGCAGTCATACAAAACTCTTTGTATTCCTTAACATAATTTCTAGGGTCAGCCCATCCGTATGATCCACCGTTGTTAGCAGAACCCTGGTCACCTGAGTATTGAGACGCTAAATCAGCGATTTGTTTTCCAGAAGCCACCATTTCGTAAACCTCTTTTGCCTTTTCAAACGCTTCAACAGAATCTTTGATGATTGTTTGATTTGGCAATGTTCCACTGTTTGGAATCAAAATATGTGAAACATTAACCATTGGAACGGTATCTATTTCACTTGCCACTTTTTGATAAACTGAAAATTTACCCTTGTCGTATAGCGGCCCTAATACTGTTCCGGTTGAAGCAGTCCACAAAGAATCTTTAATGATTGCAGGAACAGGATCTTTCAAATCAGTAATTCTCACAAATCCAATAGCACCAAATGTATCAGGCTTTGAAGCTTGTTTTTGATAAACTTCTGCAAAACGCGCAGCTTGCTCATAAGCATCAATTGTATCAGCTCTTGATGGGATTAGATCGAAAACAACATATTTCAATGAGCGAGACTCTTGCTTGATACGATATTTCTCTTTGTTCGCGTCAAGGTAATCTTGTAAATCATCATCTGAAATTTTAATATCCTTATCTGCAATTTTAGAGATATTCATTGCTACCACCTTACCAGTTACAGATTGGTTTGCAGCAAGATAATCGTATTCAATTTCCTTCTTTGACTTAAAATTTTGGGCTTTTGCAACATAGGTTGCATATCGCATCTCTTTTTCAGATGTAAACACACTGTTGATGTAATTTGCCAAAAGCTGTCTATTTTGTGGATTAACCTTAGCCTCGTTTATGATCATTTTCACCTTATTAGGATCAAATTTCCCATCAGTTTGGAATGACTGATCAGTTGCGATGTTGTCATTAGGATGTTCACCTACCAAAAGTTCATTTTCATCTGCTTTCGATAGAGTTACTCCAGAAAGATCTATTTCAGTGTAAAGTAATTTACGCTTCAACAACTCGTTCCAAGCACGTTGGAACAATCTATTGGTATTTGCCTCATCCAATTTGAAGTTCGCATCTTGAGCAATTTCTTGCTTGTATAATTCATCAACAATAGTTACCAATTCAGCTTCACGGTATTTTTCTCCATTCGCTTCAGCGATAACATCTTGATTCTCATCTAAAGTTCCGCCGTTGCCTTTTCCAGTGAGCCAATCACCCACTACAAACAACACCAATGCTACCACGATAACTACCGCTACCCATCCGGAATTTCTAAGTCTCTGTATAACTGCCATATCTATAAAAGTCTGTATTTTTAAAAAGAAAGCAAAAATAGGATTTACTGATCAATTTATCCAAAAGTTTTTCTTCATTGCCTTATTCTTTCTTCTCATTACCAAAGTGTATAGCCCCGAGGGGAATTTCGACCTCGATAAATAAAATTCTTGAAACTCATTTTGCTTGAAACCACTAGGGTCTAATGATTCGAAAATCATTTGAGTGATTAAGTTTCGCCCACTTTTAATTTCAATAGTAAAAGATGTTTCTCCAGGCATATTGGCTAAAAACAGTAATGAATCGGATCCTTCGTTTGGATTCACCATGATTACAGGAGGTAATTTTTTATGGTTTGGCTTTTTCCCTTTCCATTGAATGAGTTCAATACAAGGCTTGCCAACATCCTCGTGATATCTCGTGATAGCTGCAATTCCTCGTCCCTGAGCCGCATCAAAACTTATATAATCTCCATAAAAAGATTTAGACCCTGGTAAAATACAGGGTTCCTCAGATAACAAAGAATTAATTGAAACCTCAGTCCCTTTCAGAGTAGCCGTATAAATTTGAGCAAACTTTCCAGAACCGAAATTTCTTGTATCGTACCAAATTGCCCGAGGAAGTCCAGTATTCCTATCAATATTGAAATAGGGTTTAAACTGATCTGCCCCGGCCGGATCGTCATTAATCCGTATAGGAGGTAAAAAGTTCTTTCCTCCATCAAACGAAACCATGTAATACACATTTCGATCACCAAAGGGAGACTCAGCTCCATAACAAACATATATTCTACCTTTTGAATCTACACATGAAAAAGGCATTCCGTTGCTGCGCTGTACTCCTCTAACCCCATCAAAATTCCAACCGCCTTTCATGGTGGTTAAAAATCGATCTTTACCCCAGCTGCGTCCGGCATCGATACTTTCATCCATCCACAGAGAATCATTCCGAGACCAAAAACAGCATATTTTTCCGTCAGGTAAAACTGCAATAGTAGCACCTTCAGCAGTTTTATCATCATCAATAGCATCGCCACAAACATCCGAAATAACTACTGGTTCAAAAAAGGAATTGCCTTGATTTTCACTTCTTGCAAATCTGATTCTTGAAGAATCTTTGTTTGATTTACTTCCGTATTTATCAAATTCCGTCCAACAAACGTATACATTTCCTTTATATGGACTTTTAGGTTGTTCATCAAAGCTCATCCAGGGTTTATCCTGCATTTTGCCGTTTTGACCAATACATTTGGAATAAAACTGAACTCCATTTGTACTTCGTTCAAACACTATACAGTCAAACCATTCAGGCCATTTTTTATTTGGATTTTTAGCAAGATGAGATAGATAAACCATTCCGGAGGCTGATCTGTAAATGACAGGGTCACCGTAAAATCCAACTTCAGATTTGGTTTCAACTTCCAACCAATCTTTACCGCCATTAAGTGTATGAAAAACTTTATCATTATTAAAGGCAAGCCAAATATCATCCGCATCATTGGGATTCATTGAAATACTTGGTTCATTACCTTCCACCGGTGGATATCCAAAAAATTCTATTTTCGAAATTTCAGAATGGGGAAGCCTAGGCAAATTAAAACGGATTGGGGCATATTGAGCATTGATAGAATTCAACAAAAATGTTGAAAGCAATACCCAATATACCCCAATTTTAGTACCCATGAACTTCTTTATCATGGGATCAAAAATAACCAATTTATTAATGCGAATTCTTTTCAGACAACCAACGTTCAGCATCAAGGGCTGCCATACAACCACTACCTGCTGCAGTTACTGCTTGTCTATATATTTTATCTTGTGCATCTCCCGCACAAAATACACCTTCTATATTGGTGCGTGAACTTCCTTTTTCTGTGATGATATAACCTTGATCATCCATATCAATGTAAGGTTTGAAAATATCCGTATTAGGAGTATGTCCAATGGCCACGAAGAATCCTTTGATTGGAATTTCTCTCAACTCACCGGTCACATTATTTTTTACACGCATTGCTTCAACAGCCGACTCACCTAATATTTCATCCGTTTCGGTATTGAAAAGCACCTCAATATTGGGAGTATTCATTACACGATGCTGCATAGCTTTTGATGCACGAAATTCGCTTTTGCGAACGAGCATATACACCTTGCTGCAAATTTTTGATAAATAACTTGCCTCTTCGCAAGCCGTGTCACCTGCACCTACTATTGCAACATCTTGTCCACGATAAAAGAATCCGTCACAAACCGCGCAAGCACTTACTCCACTTCCATTCAATCTTTGTTCTGACGGAATACCCAACCATTTTGCAGAAGCTCCCGTAGAAATAATGACAGCTTCAGCTTCTATATGATGGGAACCATCAACAATAACTTTTTGAGGTCCGCCTGGGGTAAATTCAACAGATGTTACCATCCCAAATCGAACATCAGCACCTAAGCGAACAGCCTGTTGCTTGAAGTTTTCCATCATTTGAGGACCCATAATTCCATCGGGAAAACCAGGGTAATTTTCAACATCTGTGGTAATTGTCAATTGCCCACCAGGTTGAAGTCCCTCATAAACAACAGGTTTCATATCGGCACGAGCCGCGTAAATTGCCGCAGTGTACCCAGCAGGTCCACTACCAATAATCAAACATTCTATTTTTTCAATATTTTCCGACATACTCATTTATATTAAATTCACTTTAGTAGTACAAAGGTACCGACTGAGATGAAAAAGGTGCGTGATAAAACGCACCTTTTATTAACTCTAATTTTTAATTTTAATTCAAGGTAATTAACTCACGATACTTAGGTAAAGCCCAATCTGAGTCATCACACAAACGCTCAATTTCATCACTTACAGCGCGAATCTCTTCAAATAATGGTTTCACTTTTGAATTTAGAACTAGGGCTCTGTCTTTTGCATGTTCACTTTCCATTGCCTTATCTACTTGAGCTGAAAGCTTGTTATTTAACGCTTGTGCACTATTGATTAATGAACTCAATTGATTCAACAAATCAATTTGTGCTGAAACCTGATCTTTTGACAATCCGATATTCAATAATTTACTCACATTATCAGCGATTCTGCTTTGATATCTTATGGCAGATGGGATGACCATATTTTGAATCATTTCAGTCAATACCTTAGATTCTAATTCTATGGTTAAGCAAAACGACTCATATCTAATTTCCGTTCTAGCTTCTAATTCTTTGTGTGAGAATATTCCCAACTTAGTAAATAACTCAACGCTACTTTCTGACATATAAGCCGCAAGAGCTTCGGCAGAGTGACGTGTGTTCTTAAGTCCGCGTTTCTTTGCTTCCTTCACCCACTCTTCGCTGTATCCATTCCCGCCAAAAATCACTTTTTTACAAGAGGTTAAATCTTTGCGGAGTACTTCGCGAATAGCAGTATCTTTTTCCTTTCCCTTAGAAATTAAAGCATTAACTCTGTTTTTGAAATCCATCAACTGATTAGCCACAATTGTATTTAAGACCACCATAGGAGATGCACAGTTATCGCTACTTCCCACCGCCCTGAATTCAAACTTATTCCCTGTAAAAGCAAAAGGTGAAGTTCTGTTTCTGTCGGTATTGTCTAATAATATCTCAGGAATATTTGGAATATTAATGCTTGTTTTGGATCCTTTTTTTCCGGTGGATGTTTGATTCTCGAAGTCCTCCAAAACATGCTGTAACGTATCTCCAATGAACACACTCATGATTGCTGGAGGTGCTTCATTTGCTCCCAATCTGTGATCATTCGCAGCCGTTGCGATACTTGCGCGCAACAAATCAGCATGCTCATGCACTGCTTTTATGACATTGATAAAAAAGGTTAAAAATTGAAGATTTTCCTGTGGACTTGTACCTGGAGACAATAGATTAACACCAGTATTTGTTACCAAACTCCAATTGTTGTGTTTACCAGAACCGTTGATTCCCTTGTAGGGTTTCTCGTGCAACAATACTCTAAATCCATGATCAGATGCAACAGCTTCCATGATATCCATCAACAAGGTATTGTGATCAACAGCCAAGTTTAATGATTCGAACTGAGGAGCGCACTCAAACTGCCCAGGAGCCACTTCATTGTGTCTAGTGCTCAAAGGAATACCCAATTTATGAGCTTTTTGTTCAAAATCGCTCATGAAGGCTTGAACTTTGGTTGGAATTGCTCCAAAGTAATGATCTTCCATCTGTTGACCTTTAGCAGGTGCATGTCCTATCAATGTTCTGCCTGCATACATCAAATCAGGACGTTGGTGATACAAATCTTCACGCACCAAGAAATATTCTTGCTCAACGCCAAGCGACACTGAACAATCAGTTACTTTTTCATCAAAATATTGACAAACTTCAGTAGCCGCTTTTCTAACTACCGCTAAAGTCTTTAACAATGGCGCTTTATAATCTAAAGCTTCACCAGTATAGGATACGAAAATGGTAGGAATACACAGGGTTCTAACTCCACCTTTTTCTAATAAGAATGCAGGGGAACTAGGATCCCATGCAGTGTAGCCACGTGCTTCAAAGGTGTTTCTAATTCCTCCGCTGGGGAAAGAACTTGCATCGGGCTCTTGCTGGGCTAATGCTTTTCCACTGAAAACTTCAATACCTGTATCAATTCCAGTAGGCTCAAAAAAGCTATCATGCTTTTCAGCAGTTGTACCTCTTAATGGCTGAAACCAATGTGTATAATGCGTAGCACCATGTTCCAAAGCCCATTCTTTCATTCCGTTAGCAACTTCATCTGCCTTGCTGCGATCAATGGCGTGCCCGTCATTGACTGCTTTGTGAATTTCTTGGATAGCCGATTTCGACAAATAACCAGATTGAGCTTCAGGACCGAAAACCATCTCTCCGAAGTAGGAGGAGATACCGCGGTGGTGTTTATCTTTTTTTGACATTTTTGATTGAAATTGTTTCAGTTTTGATTTGTGTTGCAAAGGTAAGTTAGGCAGAGCAACCCTTCCATTTTTTTTCTAAAACAAATATAATCATTATTTCAACAAGTGTACAAATGACACTTAATATCTAAATCCCTATATTTTATGGGCTTTACCATTTGATTTGTCAGTGACCTGTTATACTATCCACATCTATCAACATTTAATTGATGATTTTTCAACTTTCTGTTTCGTTTTAAAATTAAGACTTTAAATTCGTCCCACTTTTTAATTAACCATGGGACACACCCGGATCGATAAATTTTCAGCAGCTGGCCTGCTAATTTCTTTAGGTATCATTTACGGCGACATTGGAACATCTCCACTTTACGTAATGAATGCTATCATGGGCGAGGCACCCATAAGTAAGACTTTAATTTTTGGAGGAATCAGTGCTGTTTTCTGGACGTTAACCCTACAGACCACGCTTAAGTACGTCATTTTTGTATTGAGGGCTGACAACAAAGGTGAAGGAGGTATCTTTTCGCTTTATAGTTTGCTTCGACGCAGATTTCCCTATCTAATCATCGGTACAATGATAGGTGGGGCCATGTTATTTGCTGACAGTATAATTACCCCTCCAATTTCGGTTTCCTCTGCAATTGAAGGACTCAGAACCATTAATCCAACGAATGGATATGCACTCGATTTGCGCAACATTCCAACCGTTCCCATTGTCATCACTATTTTAATCATTTTGTTCTTGTTTCAAAGAGCTGGAACAAATGCAGTAGGTAAATTTTTTGGTCCTGTGATGATGGTATGGTTTACCATGTTAGGAGGACTAGGAGTAGCTCAAATCATAAAACACCCTGAAGTTTTAGAAGCGTTAAATCCAATATGGGTATATAGATTTTTAAACAGTGGTTCAGATGCGTTTCTATTGCTCAGTGCTGTATTTCTTTGTACAACGGGAGCTGAAGCATTGTATTCAGATTTAGGACATTGCGGAAAACAAAATATTCGAATTTCGTGGATTTTTGTCAAAACCACTTTGGTGTTAAATTATTTCGGCCAGGGGGCATGGCTCATGGAACACATGGGCACATCTCTTGAAGGTGCAAGAACATTTTATGGTATCATGCCAGAATGGTTTCTACCCTTTGGAATTTCAGTCGCAACTCTAGCTGCCATTATTGCTTCTCAAGCTGTAATAACTGGTTCATACACCTTAGCATCTGAAGCAATCCGCTTACATATCTTACCAAAATTCACAGTTAAATTTCCCAGTACGGTTAAAGGACAGATTTACATCCCAGCAATTAATTCTGCATTACTGATTGGTTGTATTGCTATTGTTTTAGTGTTCAAAGAATCCGTCGCCATGGAAGCGGCCTACGGTTTAGCCATTTCGATGAGCTTTGTCATGACCAGTATCTTGATGTTCTACTTCCTACAGACTAAAGGCTGGCATCCTATTTTCGCTGGGACGTTGATGTTGTTTTTCCTAGGGATGGAAGCAGCATTTGTAATTTCAAATTTATCGAAGTTAATGGAAGGCGGATTTGTGGTTGTGGTAATTGGTTTGATTGTAATCGCAATCATGTATATCTCCTACCGCTCAGGACAAATTAAAAAAGAAATGGTCGTTACCGAAAAACTTAGCGACTATCGTGCGAGATTGCGCAGCTTAAGTCAAGACACTACCCTTCCAAAGTTTGCCACTCACTTGATTTACATGAGTAAAGCACCGGCCGATGATGAAGCTGAATCACCCATTTTCTATAGCATCCTACAAAAGCGCCCAAAACGAGCTGACTTCTATTGGTTTGTGAATATTGAAGTCACCGATGAGCCTTACACTATGGAATACAGGGTTTGTGTAGTTGAGAAAAATGACTTGTATAAGGTACGTTTCCGTTTAGGATTTAGAGTGCAGCCGAAAATCAGTTTATATCTAAAAAAGGTAATAAGTGATTTAT
>Ga0102831_1000835_pt1 | contig 13530 bp, 10 predicted proteins | sample ColrivemetaGS747_FD_84508 | JGI IMG/M metagenome (GOLD analysis project Ga0102831, IMG submission 84508) | Estuarine microbial communities from the Columbia River estuary - Freshwater metaG S.747 | ecosystem: Environmental > Aquatic > Marine > Intertidal zone > Estuary | place: USA: Columbia...
GACTATTTAAGTGCAGTAAAAGAATAAAACGCAAGCATTGATTGTATTAAAAAAGGCCCCATACGGGGCCTTTTTTGTAGCTTATTTATTTTGTGGAACATTCCTATTCATCTGCAGCAGGTCTACCTCAGTAGCAGTCACGCCTAAAAGGTGTTTGCTAAAATGGTCTGCACGCAGCCAAAAAGCATACTCTGTCATATTACCAAAACCGTGTCTTTGGCCAGGAAGTAATTTAAAGTCAAAGCGTTTGTGTGCCTTGATCAGTGCGTTGGCCATTCTGATGGTAGCGCCAGGATGTACATTGTTGTCTATGTCGCCAGTGACCAATAGCAATGATCCCTTTAGATTTGCTGCTAGAGATTGGTTTTTGTCAATGTCGTATTGGTAACGCACTTCTCCCTTTTCGTCCATTTCTTCTAACACCCCATGATGGGTTTCACTCCACCATGAATTGTACATAGAATTGTCATGGTTTCCAGCCGCAGAAACTGCCGTCTTAAAGAAATCTGGATAAACCAACATGGCCGCGGTAGACATAAAGCCACCTCCTGAGTGGCCAAAAATACCCACCTTATTAATGTCTATGAAAGCATGGCGGTTGGCCAATTGCTCGGCCACATATTTTTTATCTGCTAGCCCGTAGTCCCTTAGGTTGCCATAACCGTAGTTATGGTACCATTTTGAGCGGTCTGGATGACCCCCCCTATTTCCCATGGTAGCCACCACAAAACCCAGCTGGGCCATTCGGTCCAAACGATCCATTCTCACCGAAAACGCCTTATTTACAGCCTCTGTTTGGGGGCCAGGATAGACATACTCTAAGAGCGGGTACACTTTATTTTCATCAAAATCAAAGGGCTTGTACAAGACCCCATAAATGTCTGTAATGCCGTCGTCTGCCTTAACTTTAAAAGGCTCAGGAAATTGGTAGCCAGCGTCAAATAGTGCAGATAAATCTGCAGTTTCCAAATCTAGCACCAATTGCCCAGACGCATTTCTCAATTCAGATTTAGGAGCGGTATTGACCCTAGAATAATTACTCACAAAATAATTGTGCTTGTCAGAAGGACGGGTGCTAGACGTAAAATCTCCAGGATTTAAGGCCTTAGGTGTTCCACCACCTAAAGGTGCTGCATAGAGGTGTTCATAATAAGGATCCAGTCCTTTTTGCAGCCCGTGCGCAGTGAAATAAAGCATTCCAGATTTTTCATCTACCCCGCTCACTTCCTCTGAGTGAAAAGGCCCTCGGGTAATTCTATTGCGCAGGCTACCGTCTGAATTATACAGATAAAAATGGGCCCAACCGTCGCGTTCAGACCAATGAATCATTTGGGTTTCATTGTTTAACAGCACCAAATCCCTAGATTCAATATAGGTGTTCATGCGTTCCTCAATGAGCACTTTCACCGTGCCGGTTTTAATATCTGCCACGCAGACTTCCATCTTTTTACGGTCCCGGCTAATGACATTAAAGTAAATTTTCTCCTTTTTAGACAAGAGTAGGCTGGGTCTAAAATCATCGTCGTAGTTAGAAGGGAGGCTCGGGCGGCTATAGACGTCAAGACTCTGCTGTCTCAGCGTGTCCAAAGCGATCTTTTTATGGGTTTTAGAGGGAATGTCAAACACCAAGAGTTCCCTTTTGTAAAACGCCTGTTCCCCAGGCATATGGTACTTATAGGTTTCCAGCGTAGGCCTTTTGTCTGCTACTGAATTAATGACCCAAAGGTCCTTAATCGCCCTACTATCTGTCTTTTGGAAGACAAATTTTTCGCCATTATCTGTCCAATGTCCATAGACGTATTTACGGTCTTTTTTTTCTTTTTCAACCTCCTCATTGTCTTTTCCCCTGCTCCCTCCACCGTAGCCAAAATGCTCCTCGCCGTCGGTGGTCCATTGGTTTTCTACAATAGTGGAATCTTTCTCATTTTTTACTGCTTTAAGGAAGTTTTCCTTGTCCATCCAATAGAGGTTGTACTCCTTAGAAAACAGAACCACTGAGGAATCCGGGGCAATATTGGCCCATTTTTTATAGTCCTTTTTAGCCTCCTTTTCGTGGCTAATGACCTTGAGTCCGTTCCCCCCAAGCGTGTACTCTAAAAGAAATACCTTCTTTTCTTTTTTAGCCTTTTTTTGGCCTTTGGCCGACGCCTTTTCTCCTTCCCCTTTTTGATCTTTTAAATCCGAGCTGTCTTTTACTACAGCAACGAGTTCCGAGGAAGTGACCCTAAAGCGAATGGCCCGCTCCTTGTTTACAAACTCAAAATTAAATTTTGGCAGGTGTTGCCCATCATAAGGATCATTGGTAATTTCAGTGAGCCAAGCTGCCATTTGATCATTGTTGAACAATTTGGTTTTGCTGCGCTTGTCTGCATCTACTAGGTAATAATTAGATCCTTCTGTGGTTTTGTATTGGTACCAGAACCTATTGCCATTCTTTAACCAGTGGGGGCTCACCTCTGTAGAATGGACCATTTTAGCCAATTGGGTGGGGGAAAATTTAGCCGCTAGATCATAATTAGGTTGGGGGGTCTCTTGTGCCTCAGTTCTGCTAAAATTCACCATTAAGCAAAAAATAAATAGGAAGGCTTTGGTGTAAAAAAATGATTTCATTTTAAAAAGATAAGGATTATTTTATTTGATTACTCTGCATCCCAAGCCCTAAAGGTGGGAACAATTCTGGCTTTGGTGGCCTGTTCAAAGCCATAGGCCATTTCTATCAGGCTAGGCTCACTCCAAGCGGTGCCAAAGAACGATAGTCCTACTGGCAGACCGTGCACATCTCCCATAGGAACGGTTATATTGGGGTAGCCGGCCCAGGCGGCGGGCGAAGAACTGGACACATGGTAGTTGTCTCCGTTCAACCAATCTATACTCCATGCTGGAGATCCAGTAGGGGCTACAAAACCGTCTAATTGGTGTGCTGCTATGACCTTGTCTATTCCATTGTCTCTGCTTCCTTTTCTGAGGGCTTCTAAATGGTCTAGGTATTCTTTACTGTCTAGCCCTGCTTTTTCTAAGGCCATTTCCAAATAGGCTTGGTTGTAGTATTTGAGTTCTACCGAATCCTGTTTATTAAAGGCAATGAGGTCTTCTAAATTTTTAATTTTTGCGTCTGGGCCAAGGCTGGCAAAATAATCATTGAGTCCTGCTTTGTATTCTGTTAGCATAACTTGGAATGAATGGGCTCCAGTGCTTCGCTCATTAATTTGATCAATTTCTATAATTGTTGCACCCTGCGCCTTGAGCACCGCGATGGCTTTTAGGGTGAGGCTATCTGTAGTTGCATGAGTGCCAAAAGCAGCTTTAAACCATCCAATACGTTTTCCTTTTAAGCCGTCTTTTTTGAGATAGGGGGTGTAATCTTTTAATGCTTTGCCTCTGTTTGCTGCTGTTTTTCCATCTCTAGGATCTTGGCTGGTGAGTGGGCCTAGAGCTATTACAGCGTCGGCCACGGTACGGGCCATGGGCCCTGCCGTGTCTTGGGTATAAGAAATAGGGATAATTCCAGCACGACTAATGAGTCCTACCGTGGGTTTAATGCCCACAATTCCGTTGGCGGTTGATGGACAAACGATAGATCCGTTGGTTTCTGTGCCAATTGCCAATAACGTGAGGTTGGCAGAAACAGACACCCCGCTTCCTGCACTGGACCCACATGGGGTTCTGGTCAGTACATAAGGGTTTTTGGTTTGACCATTAATTCCTGACCATCCAGAGCTGGACATTTGCCCTCTAAAATTGGCCCATTCGCTTAGGTTGGCTTTTCCCAGTATCACGGCTCCAGCTGCGCGTAATTGCGCCGCTACTTCACTGTCTTGTAGCGGCATAGAGCCTGCTAAGGCTCGAGAACCCGCGGTAGTGGCCATCTGGTCCTTGGTGTCTATATTGTCTTTAAGTAATACGGGCACACCGTGTAAGGGTCCCCTCTGCTCTGGGGCTACCCTGTCTAGGGAGTCTGCTATGGCCAAAGCGTCAGGGTTCACTACAATGACTGAATGTAATTGGGGGCCGCTGTGGTCAATGGCGTCTATACGGTTGCTGTATGCAGCGATAACATCTCTGATAGTCCAGCCTCCATTTTTGTAGCCTTCTTGAAGCTCAGGAATGGTAATTTCTAAAAACTGAAAATTATTGAGGTCTTCTGTTTTAGGGGATTCTACTTGGTTTTGACAGGCAAAAAGCAACAAGCTAAGCGCCGCCCATTTGGTTTTTTTTATCAAATTCATGGGGTTGTTTAATTTGGTGTATTTGTATTTTGATGGTTGCTATTAGTAAATGATTCGCTTAAAGATAATAATTTATAATGTGTAAATTCTTTAATAAAAAAGAAGCCGCTATTAGCGGCTTCTTTTTTATTTGGGAAAATATTTAGGTATTTACTCTTCAACACTCGCAGGCGTAATGTCTGCGTCATATGATCTGTAATAGAGTTCTAATAAGGTCATTATTGCATTGAGAAGGTCTCTTGTCTCTAGGAGAATGGAGAAGTACAAAGTGGAGTTTTTTGGACTTGTTTCTTCTGTTCTGATCCTGGCTACCTGTGTTTCAATCTTTTCAGAAACGAATTTTAACAGTGTTGGTTTTACCGCTAGGACTTTTCCAATATCATTAAAATTACGGTTTTCAAAGATGACTTTAGTTTTAGTAAATAATTCTTCTTCAAAAAGGTTTTCTAATTCCTTTAGCTCTTTGAGTTGGTTGTATTTAAGCTTTTTGTGGTTGTTGTTTACGTGTTTGTGGCTCACTTTGGAGATGTAATCCAAAGATTGAGACACATCTGTGAGGTGTGTAATGGTGGAGATGTAAAAATCACTTGCACGAACACTAGACTCATCTAGATTTTTAATAAAGTAGAATATGTGGTTGCGTAGGTCTTCTATTTCGTCGGCCAATTTGGCCCCTTGTTTCTTATTCTTTTTAAGCAGTTCAAGATCTTGTTTTGCCAGTCCTGTAACTGCATTAGAATAGATGTTCTGGGTTCTTCTAATCACGTTAGAAATGTTGTTTGCACTCTCTTCTATAACCCCTTGAATAGAACTGCTCTCTGCTTTTCTAAGGCTGTCCTCTGCTTGTACCTCTTTGCTTTTTTTGTTGTAACTAACGTAGTTTCTAGCCAATAAGAATATAGCCAAAATAAGCAACACGCCAATGGCTGTTCCTTGACCTATAGAGATGATTGTTAAAATAATTCCAGCAGCTACAAATGCAATTAGCGCTGTTCCAAACCATCCTCCTATGACATTGAGCACTCCAGCTACACGATATACGGCGCTTTCTGCTCCCCAGGCTTTGTCTGCCAATGAGGTTCCCATGGCCACCATAAAAGTGACGTAAGTTGTAGATAAGGGCAATTTATAGGAAGTGGCAATAGATATTAATATACCAGCAACTACGAGGTTTACTGCAGCCCTGACCATGTCAAAAGCGGGCAATTCAAAATTCTTGTCTTTGGATAATGAAATGACTGGTTTTTGAAACTGTGCGTCTAATTTGTCTTGCCATGTTTTAGGAAGAATGGCTTGTGAGTAATTTGAAATGCTCATGGCGAAACGCACAATTCCTCTGGATAAGAAGTTTGGGTTAAAGCGCTCTTTGGATTCTCCCTCTCTAGCCAGGTTAATTTCTGTATCTGCAACGTATCTCGCTTTTTTAGAGAACCAAAGCGTAGCCACCATGACCATTCCTGATGCAAATAATAAAAAGGTAGGCGTTGGCACTTTTTTAGCCAAAATGTTCATGCTAAACTCTGCAGCTGGAATACCAGACATGCTCCAAGCTTCATAAGATTGCCAGGCAGCAATAGGTACACCAATGAAATTCACTAAGTCGTTTCCAGCAAAAGCTAAAGCCAAAGCAAAAGTACCTATGACGATAATAAACTTATAGATATTAATTTTAGCTAATGAAATAAGCAGGTATGATATTAAGGACCATATTAATAAATTCACAAGGATGAGACTCCAAACCTCTGTTTCTAAGAAATCTTTAATAGTTTGACCACCGAGTATCTCTAAATTTTCTCCTGCTATGGCAGTTCCTTTTATTCCTTTCATTAAAATGAAGTAGGTAATTGAAGAAGTAGCAATACCGCCAAAAACAGCAGAAACCCAGTTGGGTTTTTTCTCAAAATTATAAGAAAGTAATATCCTAGAAACCCACTGAACAATAGCGCCAATAGAAAACGCGACAACTACGGAGAGTAAAATACCAAAAATAATATCTGCCGCTTTTGAGGTGTTTATGTACTGCACAACATCTGAAAAAGCGCCACCTTGATTGCTTATTTTTATTAATGCCATGGCTACAGAAGCACCTAGTAGTTCAAATACAATAGAAACCGTTGTAGAGGTAGGCATTCCCAGGGTATTAAAAAAGTCTAACAATAAAATATCAGTGATCATCACGGCCATAAAAATGAACATGATCTCGTTAAAATAGAATTCTCCGGGATTAAAAATACCCTTTCTAGCCACTTCCATCATACCGCTAGAAAAAATAGCACCCATGGCAATTCCAATAGAGGCAACGATCATAATGGTTTTAAAAGAGATGGCTTTAGATCCAATGGCAGAGTTTAAAAAATTCACGGCGTCATTGCTCACACCAACCACTAAATCTGCAATAGCCAATACCGCAAGTGCGGCCAACATTAAAATATATAAATTGTCCATAATCTATTTTAAAAGGGGTTAAATGTACTCTTAATTTTGGGTATTTGAGGTTATCTTAAGGTTAAAAATGTAAGTCTAATTGAAGTCTGTACATGAGTTTATTGGAAGCGCCGGGACTGTCTAAGTAGCTAAAATCAGATTGCACTTTTAATTTGTGTCCCACTATATATTTAGATACACCCACAGTGTATTGGGTTTCTGGAACTTTTCCTGTGATGACTTGGTCTAGGGTGATTTTAGTGAGCCTCCCTGAGATTTCAATATTGTTTTTTAGTAAAAAACCACTTTGTAAGTTAATGCCTTTTCCAACTTGCACTACCGAACCTGTTTCTGATCCGTCCAGATTTTTAGCTATTGCATTAGCTGCACTGCGGTCTGAGTATTCACCCATAAAGGAAAAACCGCGGTACTTAAACATACCGTCTATAAACCAGGTATTTATATCTGTTTGAAACAGACCAGCATCAGTTTCCATATAAGACCCCATATTGCTCCTGTTTTTTACGGCATTTTGATTGCTGTCGTATGTAGCGGCTATCATAAGTTTTGGGGAATTTTCTCTTTTTAAATCTGACCCACTGTAGGCTCCTTTGCTTTTAAAAGCCCCAAAAGGCAAAAGCTCTATACGGCTGGTAAATTGGTGACCCCCTAAATTTCCACCAGTAATATTTCTACCTTCTCCCTGTGAAATAGCAAACTTTTCTCGCATTAAAAAGTGTTTGCCTATTTTGGTTTTGTGCCTCAATTGCACCCCCATATCACGGTCTATATTAAAGCGGCTGTTGAGTAAGGAACGGTCTACTTGTTGTAAATTCCCTGAGGAAATAACCCGCTCAATATTTCCTGGTAGTTTGGTTTGCCCAAACCACAATTCCCAGTTTCCATGAAAATTCCACATCACTACGGCGTCTAATATATACCTTGGGGTGTTTCCGGTATAAATGGAACCACCTGAAATATCTCTGTTGGAGAGTCCTAGCTCTAATTTGTATTTTAATTTTGGGGAATAAGCAAACCCGTCAAATTTTAAGCGGGCCCTTCTAATGAGCATATTGCTTTCTTGGGTTTCAAAGTCTCCTGACGCACTTTCTTTCCAGTTAGCGATGGCTAAAATTTGCATTCTCGCACCAATTTTCATGGTCCAAGTACTGTCTTTACCTACTAGATTAAATAGGCCTTTTCCAAAATTGGGTGCTGGGGTTTCTTGTGCGCTTAGGCTAAAAGAAAAACAAAGGCAGGCTAAAATGACTGCTTTTTTAAATAATTGCATGGCACTGGTTTTTGTCTGGTGCAAAGAACCATTACTAATGTTAAGTTATTGTAACTTGGGTGTTATGATATAATAAAGATTTAAAAAAAAGCAGCTGCCCCTAAGGACAGCTGCAAGATTTCTAACGCATGACCGACAAAAACCAGTACGTTATTAAGAAACCTACGTGGCTAGCACGCTGTACAAAGGTGGTGTGCATTTGTATTTTAAAAATGAACTAAACGTTAATAAACCATTAAATGCGTGCCACTACCTACTATTATCTTAAAGATACCTACAAACCAAATTGGTATTGAAATTTAAAGTAAAGATTCACCCCATCTATTCTTAGATCCCCAATTTGTTCTGCGTAGGAATATCCATTGGTGCCTCCAATGTAAAATATAGTAAAAGGATTGGGGTTCCATTTGAGCAAAGTTTGTACAAATGCCCCTTCGCTAAAGGAATTTACTTCTGAAACCAATCGAAGAGAGAGGTTTTGGTTGAACTGAAAATTGGTGTTTCCCCTGACAATAAAACCCTCGTAAAAAGTATTTTTCCCGTCTAAATGTCTCAATCTGGAGTAGCGAATACTTGGGCTTACAGACCATTTAGGACTGAGTTGGAAATTGTTAAAACTCCCTAAGAAGAAGTTTTTACCCACTTCAGGAATGTTGTCGTAAAAAATATTCTCTCCCCAAGAAGTGAATATTCTCATATTTACTTTTTCGGAAGGGCTGAAACGAATGAAAAAGTTGTTTTCGGGCATATTGGTGGCGTTAAAACCTTCAAATTCCTCATTGAGTACCAGCCATTTGCTGAATTCCATATAAATATTTCCCGCCAATTGCATTGAAAGTTCCCCTCCTAAAGTGCTGTATTTTTTTAAACCGTCGTAATTGTGAATGACCTCACTACCAGCAAAGACATTCAATTGCCTCAGGGTATTTTCTTTTTCAAAAAAGTGCTGATACTCATGACCTAAAAACACCCTTTTAATACTGTTTCGGGTAATAAATCCTAAAGGCGTCTGATAATGGGGACTATAATGTTCATAAAAGGCTTCTGAATTCCAATGCTTGGTATTTCTAGTCACCTTTAAGGCCAAGGCATCTCCCTTGAGAGACTCCCCATCTAAGGCAATACTCTTGTCTTTAATACGCCCGCTATTGTCTATCCAATCTGCTTCAGGTTCTTGTACCATACTCTTACTGAATTCTGCCGTAAAAGCATATTTTTCCTTCATCCTATACAGGGCGTTGAGTCCAAAAGTATTTCCTGAGCCTCCATCTTTAAAAAATCGGTTGGTGGTTAAAAAGCCCACATTAGACCCACCTTTAAAGGTGCGCTGATACCTCAATATATTTGCATAAGACGCTCCCCCTTGCTCTAATACGGACTCGTTTTCTCCTGCCACTAAATACGGAGAAGATTCGTCGTAGGCAGTGAGCCAATACACCCTATTTTTCTCCCCCTGAGAGATGAGTTTTGAAGAAAAAAGCGGTTGATTAATAGCCCTGGTGTACACCGTATTAAGTTCAGAAGCAATCATGTCATTTCCCTCGTTAAAATAAGGACGACGCTCCGGAAATTCCACTGCAAAAGTATTGTTTACGGTGACCTGAGAAACGTCTGCTTCTACCTGAGAAAAGTCTGGATTAATGGTGTATTCCAAAGAGGCCGTATTTTTGAGGTCTATGAGTCCGCTAAGCCCCACGCCAGCGTCTAAGGCCCCATAAGAAAGCGCCCCCGCTACTTTTTCACCGGACCAACTTCCCACCATATTAGGGGTAAAAAGCAGCCTGTTTTCAGATTTAATCCCTTCTAGATGAATGGTGCTCACCGCCTGACAGGGAAGGCAATTGTTGTTTCTATCTATGGCAATATTTAGGTTTTGGCTCCTGTTTTCTCCTGTGTAGGTTGAGCGGTATAAAAGGATGTTCCAATCATATTTAAGCGCCTTTTTAAACTGAAGGACATTAAAAGGAATTTTGAGTTCTACATGGTAAGCGTTTTCTTGTTTGCTGGCCTTGGATTCAAAATTTATATCGTAAGACTCGTCGTCATTTCCGTCTGCGGTGAATTTCATATCTACCTGATTGCCTTCTGCATTGGCACCAAAATTAACCAAATACCTGCCGTCTCCATAGGTGTCTATGCCAAACATCACCAGGTCGTCATTCCAAGCTTCATCCCTATTTCTAATAGAAGACCTCAGGGTTTTCATGTCTGTATAGGCTATAAATCCAACGTATAAATGGGTCTCTGAATAGCCCACAAATACTTCTGTAAGGTTTTCTGAAGGGGTGTTATTGCCGGGATCTATCTCGTAATTGATTAAAAACTTTTGGCTGTTGGCCCATTCCTGTTCTCCTACCAGCCCGTCAAATTCTGGAACCTGAAACTTTTCTATTTTCTGAGCGGTTTCTTGGCCCCACAGGGCCGATGCCATAAAAAGTGCACCTAAGAAAGGAGCAAAAATATTCAAGCGATGTTTCATAAGTAATAGGTCAGTCCCATGCGGTTGTTACCCTTTAAAGACGACACAGAAATGCAAACGTTACAAAAGTGTTTAATTCTTGAGTATTTTAAAGACAATTTTTATAAACAATTTAAAAAGTCAACTTTCCTTTACATTTTAAAAAAATTGATTACATTTGTCAAATAAACTTTACAAAATAGCAAGTAACATTTACATTTATACCTTATGAAAACTACAGAATCTTTTAAAGAATTACAGCACAAAAGCACCAAGAGATTGGCTGTTTGGACCATGATTTGGGTGCTCAGTACAGCACTAGCTACTTTTGGCCCTGAAATGTTATGGGAGAATTCTCTTTACACTTACGCAGGTGTAGCTTTGTTTTTAATCACAGGAGCTGCCATGATTTTAGCCAATAGAAAACACATTTTAAACCTGGACGAGCTGCAACAGCGCATGCATTTAGAGGCCATGGCCATTAGTTTGGGTGTGGCAGTGGTCTTGGGTTTGGGATTGTCTATCTTAGAGCAGCAAGATTTACTGGGTTTTAAAATGGACTTTGCTTTTATGACTATTGTGATTAGTTTGACATATTTGGCGGGATTAGCCATTAATACAAGGCGTTATAAATGAAAAATAGCATTAAAGAACTCAGGGCCAGGCACCAATTAACACAAGAAGATTTGGCCCATAAAGTAGGGGTATCTCGCCAAACCATCAATGCCATTGAAAAAGGAAAATTTGATCCCTCTTTGCCTTTGGCTTTTAAATTGGCCCATTTGTTTCACACCCCAATTGAGGGTATATTTACCCATGAATCATAAATAAATGATTGTTATGGCAAAATATGTGTTGGGTTTTTTTGGATTGTTGTTGTTTTCTTGTGGGTTAACGCCTGAAATGGATGCAGATAGCCTCATTCAAAAGACGGTTGCAGCCCACGGATGGAACCTAGGAAAACCCACTGAAATAGCTTTTAATTTTAGGGATTACCACTACGAGGTGAACAGGGACGCTTCTGGTGTCCGTTATTCCAGAGAAAAAAAAGACAGTTTGGGACTTACCAAAGACATTTGGACCAATTTCAGCACTTTTGAAAGGACCCGAAATGGCCAAGTTGTAGTACTTTCAGATTCACTACAAACGCTCGATACCTATTCTTTAAATTCGGTGCTTTATTTTGCGCAGTTGCCCTTGGGACTTCAGGACCAGGCGGTGGTGGCAGAATACAAGGGTTTAACTCAGTTAAACAATCAAAGCTACCACCAGTTGGCCATTACTTTTAAACAAGAAGGGGGTGGTGAAGATTTTCAAGACCAATTTTACTATTGGATACACAGCCTGCGTTTTGAAATAGATTATATGGCCTATTCTTACCATACCAATGGGGGAGGTACCCGTTTTAGGGTAGGGAAAAACAAACAGCACGTCAAGGGCCTTCTTTTTCAGGATTTTGACAACTACAAACCCAAACAACATCCCAGCCCTTTAGATAGCCTCGCCATTTTATGGGAGCAACAAAATTTGGAGTGGCTTTCTGCCATAGAGAATAGGGCTATTGAGGTGTACAGGGATTGAGTTAATTTTATATCTTAACGCTGGTAAAATTAACTAAGCGCGAATTCTTCTTGAAAAAATTACAGTTGTTCTTATTCTTTATGGGCACCACATTAGCCTCAGCCCAATTTTCTTTTGGAGTTGTGGCGGGTATAGATTTTGATACCGTCAATAATATAGATGCAGAGGTAGCGGCATTGGATAAAAACATCAACATATATGTAGGCCGTTCTGGCCATCATTTTGGCGGTTTTTTAAAATACAACTACCAAAATTGGTTTCTGAGGGTAGAAACGCTTTCTCTGAGAAGAAACCATTCTTATAAGATACCTATTGTACTTACGGACACCAAGCGCATCATAACAGATTTTGATGTGACCCAATGGGACGTTCCTTTGCTTTTTGGATATAACCTCACTCGAGCTTTAAGGGTTTTTGCAGGTCCAAGATGGACTTTAAATCAGGCAGCAGTCTTTGAAGACAACCCCATTAATGCATTAGAGCGCGCCAGGTTTGTAGGTACTCAATTGGGTTTGGGTTACCAGTACAAAAGATTTGAAATAGATGTGAGGTATTCTCTAAACGGACAGGACCACGAGGTTAATTTTTTGCCAGAACCCATTGAAAACAAAAACCAATATATAAATTCACAGGGACAATTTGTGCTTTTAAGTTTGAGTGCTCACATTTTGTAAACTGTTTAAATAAAAAATTATGAAAAAATATTTTTTCCTTTTAGTGGCTATTGCCTCAGCTAATATTGTTTTAGGACAGGTAGAAGAGGCCTTTTCCTCCATGGTGAAATACAGAAATATTGGCCCTTTTAGAGGCGGCAGGTCGGTAGCGGCTTCTGGGGTGGTTCAAGATCCATTGACCTATTATATGGGTACGACGGGGGGTGGATTGTGGAAGACAGAAGACGCGGGACAACATTGGAACAATGTGTCTGATGGGTTTTTTAATACGGGCTCTGTTGGAGCGGTGGCTGTGTCTGAAAGCCATCCCAATATTATTTATGTGGGTATGGGAGAGCACGCTCCTAGAGGGGTTATGACCACTTATGGAGACGGGGTTTATAAATCATTAGACGGCGGTAAGACCTGGCAACATTTGGGTTTAGAGGCCACACAGCATATTTCAAGAATTAGAATTCACCCCAGCAATCCGGATATTGTTTACGTAGCTGCTCAAGGCGCTTTGCATGGACCCAATCCAGAACGGGGTATTTATAAAACCACAGACGGCGGAAAAAGTTGGGTGCGTCAATTGTTTGTAAATGACCTTAGTGGTGCTGCAGAATTGTCTATGGATATGCAAAATCCAGAAGTGCTGTACGCCGCCATGTGGGAACACCAAAGATTGCCTTGGCAGGTGGTGAGTGGGGGTCCTGGTAGTGGTCTGTACAAAACAACAGACGGCGGTGCCCATTGGACCGAACTAAAAGAAGGTTTGCCAGCAGAGAAAGGAAAAATGGCCATTGCAGTATCTAGGGCCAATCCCTCTAAAGTGGTGGCGCTCATTGAAAGCGACTCTAAGCAAGAAAAAGGGGGCTTATTTGTTTCTGAAGACTC
>Ga0102831_1000848_pt1 | contig 13429 bp, 12 predicted proteins | sample ColrivemetaGS747_FD_84508 | JGI IMG/M metagenome (GOLD analysis project Ga0102831, IMG submission 84508) | Estuarine microbial communities from the Columbia River estuary - Freshwater metaG S.747 | ecosystem: Environmental > Aquatic > Marine > Intertidal zone > Estuary | place: USA: Columbia...
AATTGGTTTAATATACAACGAGGTGGATTGGTTCAATGGCCGTTCTCCTGGATTCAGAATCATCCTCATCGTATTGTTCAGCGCAATCCACCTAAACGTGGGTAGCCTAGGCGGAATCCTTTCACTATTATTGATTTTTAGCATTTACTTCTTTCATCAAGGGGTTGCCCGTTGGGGTCGGATGAAAGCCCTCGCACTCGGAGGTGTCGGTTTTAGTGCCCTTTTTCTAATGGCTTATGCGAACCGTGAAATTCGGGCCGATATACAAAACGCGCTTTCCTTTACGGAAGCATACCTTCATAGCCCATCCGACTTTATTCAAGGAAGACACGAACCGTTACAGGGCAATGAAGTGCGGTTAATCTTATGGACGGCAAGTTTTAATATAGTAGGTGAGCATCCTTTTGGCCTCGGAATGGGGCAATTGGATCAAGCAATGGCTAAACAGCTCAATGAATGGGGTTATCCGCAACAGGCTAAAAAGAATTTTAATCCGCACAATCAATGGCTCCAAATCACAAACGAATTGGGGATTTTAGGGCTTTTAATCGCAGTGTTTCTCTTATGGTTTGCCTATCAACACGTACCCCAAGACTACAAACCCATATTTACCTTATTTTTACTTTGTTTTGTTGTGCTATCATCCTTTGAAAGTGTACTACAGCGCCAGTCGGGAATTGTATTTTTTCTCAGTTGGATGGCGGTTTTTATTGCTATGGCTAAACCAAATTTTGATTCGATTCGCTCATGAAACCAGTTCTTTCCGTAGTTATACCTTGTCTAAATGAGGTTCGTTATATCGAAGGGTGTGTTGGTTCTCTTCTTTCCAATGGGTTTTCACCCGATCGTATGGAAATTTTAGTGATTGACGGCGGGTCCAATGACGGTACTATTTCCGTTTTAGAGCGCTTGTCGTTACAGTTTCCGCAAGTTAAGGTCTTGAACAATCCATTGCGTATTACCCCTCGCTCATTGAACATAGGTGTTATGGCAGCTCAGGGAGAATTTACCCTGATTTCCAGTGCCCATGCTGCCTTTTCTTCAGGGTACATTCAAACGCTAATGGACATTATGAATGAGAAACCCGATGCGTTAGGTGTCGGAGGTATGATGCATACCGAGGTAAAAAATAGCACCCCGGTCTCAGAGTCCATCCGAACCGTTTTAATGCATCCTATCGGTGTGGGAAATGCGAAATTTAGAACAGGAGTTAAAGCATTGGTGGCTGTTGATACGGTTCCTTTTGGTCTATACCGTTCATCTTTATTAAAAGCGACAGGGGGTTATGACGAACGTTTAATTCGTAATCATGATATGGAACTTTCAAAGCGGCTATGCCGACAGGGAGGAAGCATATACTTATCGCCTAATGCCACGTGTACCTATTTTGCTCGCGAAGACTACATGGCCATGGCAAAGAATAATTATAATAATGGTAAGTGGAACTTGAAAACAGTCTGGCTTACAAAGACCTTTTCATCCTTGAGCCTACGGCATTTTATTCCGCTTTTGTTTTTAATGTCTTGGACCATTCCAATGGGTCTTGCATTGCTGTTTGGTCGGCCCTATTGGACACTTCCCTCACTAGCCATTATCACGGTTTATGCGCTCGTGCTCTTGGCCGTTTCTTGGAGGGCTCGAAACGGTAAAAACAGGGTGTTGCAAACCCTCATAGCATTCATTTTACTTCATTTGTTTTATGGGCTTGGCTCCTTCATGGGTTTACTCAGCATACCATTTATGTCACGAGAAAAATGAGTCTACATGAAAAATACCGATCCGTATTGGCTTCGTACCTAGGCGTACAGGATGAGCAGGTGTCCTTGTATTGGAAAGGTAGAGTTGCGCTGTATAGCGTGCTAAAAGCCATGGAAATTGGTCCTGGTGATGAGGTCATACTTCCGGGATTTACCTGCGTCGTTGTTCCAAATGCGGTCTTGTACATTGGTGCCACACCAGTATACGTAGATATTAATCCTTCAACCCTTTGCTGTGATGCAGCCTCCATCGAACAAGCCTTAACCCCCAAAACCAAGGCTATTTTGATTCAAAACATGTTGGGACTAAGCGATCAGGTGGATGAAATCGTTGCCATCGCCAAAAAAAAGGGAATTTACACCATTGAAGATTGCACCCATGGATTTGGTGGGTCGTATCGTGGAATTTTAAACGGATTGCGCAGCGATGCTTCATTTTTTTCAAGCCAATGGAACAAACCTTTTTCCACGGGAATTGGCGGTATGTTGGTGCTGAATAACCTACAATTAATTCCCACCGTTGAATTGGTAACGGCTCGTTTAACAAAACCAGGAAGGAAAGATCGTTTAGTTCTATGGGTACTTTTGTGGGCAAGGACGTATCTGCTCAAAGGATTCACCTATTGGACCTTACTACGAACCTACCGATGGCTGAGTAAAAAAGGTTTGGTTGTGGGATCTTCGAGTGCCATAGAATTACAGGGAACAACGATGCCAACGGACTATTTTAAAGGCATGAGTTCGATTCAATGCCGCGCTGGAATTAAGGCGGTAAGCCAACTTGAGGATATTTTACTGCGTAGAAAGCAGAATGCCCTGAAGGTTCACCAATGGCTCATTAAAAACGAGAAAAATAGGATTCCAGATGACTTACTTCAACAACACGCTTTTTTAAAATATCCGTTGATGGTGAAAAATAGGGATCAGTTTTTACAAATTGCCGAAAACAATCGCTTGCCCATGGGGGATTGGTTTATTTCTCCTTTACATCCCATTAAAGAATCCCTTCTTCCATGGGGCTTAGATACAGGGAAATTACCTAACGCAACAGCGATTAGTCAGAAAATTGTTAACCTTCCATTGGATGGACCTGTCTCAAGATTGATTAATTTTCTCGAACTTTACAAAAAAGAAATCGAATAATATGCTTCCTTTCTCCCCCCCACGAATCGATCAAACGATCATTGATGAAGTTACCGATACCCTGAGAAGTGGTTGGATTTCAACGGGTCCTAAAACCAAACTTTTTGAAAAGAAAATTACCGAATATGTTGGTTGTAAAACTACCGTTGCCGTTAGTGCCTGGACCACTGGTATGGAAGTGGCACTGCGCTGGTGGGGCATTGGCCCTGGAGATGAGGTAATTATTCCAGTGTATACCTATTGTGCCAGCGCAAACGTCGTTTTGCATACCGGAGCAAAGGCTGTTATGGTAGATATCAATCCCGATGATTTTAACATCAGTATAGAGGCCATTCGGGCAGCAATAACCCCAAATACGAAAGCTATAATGCCGGTTGATATCGCAGGTCTCCCCTGTGATTTCGATGCCATTAAAAACTTAGTCGAGGAAGCTAAACCCTTATTTTCTCCCACGAACGAAGAACAGCGTAAATTAGGTAGAATCTTAATCGCTTCGGATGCTGCGCATAGTTTTGGTGCAACGTACAAAGGGGTTCAAATGGGGGCTGTTGCGGATATCACTTGTTTTTCCTTCCATGCCGTAAAGAATTTAACCACTGCTGAAGGTGGGGCCATTTGTTTTAACCTTCCGGATGCTTTCGATCATGATGCGCTATATCAATTGTTTTGCATTAAAATATTACATGGACAATCTAAGGATGCCTTGGCAAAAATGCAAAAGGGAGCGTGGCGATACGACGTAATTGAACCGGGCTATAAATGCAATATGACAGACCTTCAGGCGTCTATTGGATTAATAGAACTCGCCCGATATCAAGAAACATTAAACCGGCGCAAAGAAATCTTTGAACAGTATTCGAGTGCTTTTTCCTCCTTCGAGTGGGCGGAGAATCCAACGAGGGAAGACGCAGACCGTGTTTCTTGTTGCCACCTCTATCAGTTGAACATAAAAGGCATTACGGAAGCCCAACGCGATGCAATTATGCATGAAATTTTTGAGCAGGATATATCCGTTAATGTTCATTTTCAGCCATTAGCGCTCCTTACGGCGTATAAAAATTTAGGATATCGCATTGAAGACTATCCCGTAGCCTACGATAAATACGCTAGGGAAATATCGCTACCCATTTATTTTGATTTAACCAACGATCAAGTAGCTTCCGTGATAAATGCCGTTAAAAAAGCATACGACATCGTAATGGGATGAAACGATTAATGGACCTCTTCACGGCTCTATTGGTCTTGGTACTTTTCTTGCCTTTTGGTATTTTGATATCCTTGTTAATCTTGCTAGAATCTAGCGGTGGAGTGTTTTACCGTCAGGAACGAATTGGCCTTAAAGGCAAACCTTTTTATCTGTTGAAATTTCGCTCCATGCGGCCAAACGCAGACCTCCAAGGTAAGCTCACCGTTGGAGAGCGCGATCCACGAGTTACCCGCATTGGTTTTTTTATTCGGAAGTTTAAGCTCGACGAATTCCCTCAATTCATCAATGTTTTGAAAGGTGAAATGAGCGTTGTGGGACCTAGACCTGAAGTCGCGGAATATGTTGCCCTTTATAGCGAAAATCAAAGGCGTGTATTGGATGTCAAACCAGGTATAACCGACGAAGCGTCCATTACCTATTTTGAAGAAAACAAATTGCTTTCTAAATCCACGAACCCTCAAAAAACCTACATCGAAGAAATTATGCCAGAGAAAATACGCATCAACCTGGCTTATCAAGAACGCGCGACAGTTTGGACAGATTTAGGCGTAGTTTGGAAAACAGCGGCACGAATGGTAAAATAAGGGTGACCCAATCATTTGAAAAGGAATAATACGTTTGTGCGGAATCAAACGTCTTGAGATTATCAATACCAAAGTACCGGAGGGGCCTATCCTACTAAATACAGCAGACGCTGACTTATCCCAGTTAATTTGTCGTACCTTCGCCCCTCATTTCGTAAAGAGCACAACACCAACGCGCTTCCATCGGTTAAAAAATAAACATGCAATTTAAGGATCTAAACTTACACCCTTCGATACTGAAAGCAGTAGAGGAAGAAGGATATACTACACCAACACCAATCCAGGAACAAGCGGTTCCGTTGGTACTTATGGGACGCGATGTCCTTGGATGTGCCCAAACAGGTACCGGTAAAACAGCGGCGTTTGCGATGCCTATTTTACACCAGCTCGAACAAAGGAATCTTTCTGGGCCAAAGAAAATCAGCGCACTAATCCTTACTCCAACAAGGGAACTTGCCATACAAATAGACGATAGTTTTAAGACCTATGGTAAATACCTTAAGGTACGAACCTTGGTGATCTTCGGTGGCGTTGGACAGCAACCTCAGGTAGATGCCTTGAGAAGGGGTACGGATGTATTAATTGCTACTCCTGGACGCCTTCTCGATTTGGTCAATCAGCGCCTTCTCGACTTAGGCCATATTTCCTTATTTGTTCTCGACGAAGCGGATCGCATGCTTGATATGGGATTCATTCATGATGTGCGAAAAGTACTCCAATTGCTTCCGAATAAAAGGCAAAATCTGTTTTTTTCTGCAACCATGGCACCCGATATTCAGCAACTCGCAGACGCCATATTAATCCGTCCGGTTAAAGTTGAAGTTACCCCGGTCTCATCCACTGCAGAAATGATAGATCAATGCGTTTACTTTGTAGATAAAGCCAATAAAAACGCACTCTTTCTATCGATTGTTGAGGGAATTAACGCGCCTTCTATGTTAGTCTTCACCCGAACCAAATACGGTGCGGATAGGCTTGCCCGATTCTTAGTTAAAAATGGGATGAAAGCAGAAGCGATACATGGTGATAAAAGCCAAAACAATAGGCAGCGTTCCCTGAAAGCGTTCAAGGACAAGACCATTCGTTTTTTAGTAGCTACAGATATCGCTGCGCGCGGTATCGATATTGAGGAAATGGAAATGGTGATTAATTATGAAATACCGAATATACCCGAAACATACGTGCATCGAATTGGTCGAACGGGTAGGGCAGGACGCAGTGGTAAAGCTATTTCGCTATGTGATTTTGAGGAAAAGGCCTATTTGAAAGATATTGAGAAAATTATTCATCAAAAAGTTCCGGTTATCGATAACCATCCTTACCCTATGGAAATCTTCGAGGTAATCAAAAAAGAGAAAACTCCTCGGCCTACTTCTGATCGAAATAAGTCAATTGCACCGAAACAAAGGGAAGGTACGCCGTTACCCTTGGCTAAAAAAGGAAAATCCTCTTGGTTTCGTAAACGAAAGGCATAACATATCAGTGAATTTCTATGGTGTACCGATGCTCCCGAATTTCACCATGGGGTAGGGAAAGTATCCCTGCTTTTTGGACAAGGATTCCTTCGGTATCCCATGCATCAGCCCATCCCCACCACGGTTCGATACAGAAAAACGGAGCGCCTGGTTTGGTCCATAATCCTACAGCTTTCCAATCCTCGCAGTGCACGGTTAGCCATTTTGGTCCATTTTTTTCGCCAAATCCGATGGAACGAAAGGGAGGATTTTTGACGACTATCGCATCCGATTGAAATAAATCCTCCGACAGCGGGAAGGCATGATTTAGCCTTAATTTTTTCGTATTTCCATTGTAATAATTCCCGGTAATTAAATGCTGATCCACTGTAAATTGGCCATCAAAATAGAGCGTATGGTTTTCAAGCTTTCCGGATACGTGAAATCCCGGATGTCCACCAATGCTGTAGAGAAGCACATCGTTATCTCGGTTTGTAATCCTATGGTTAACCTCAATTCTATTGTCCTGCAACGTATAGCATACATCGAGCGTAAATGCGAATGGATAGTGCCCGAGTGTGGTATTGTTTTCTTGCAGTCGATAGGTAATTGAGCATTGGTTTTCATCCATGACTTGAAAGATTTGATCGCGCGCAAATCCATGTTGCCGCATCGCGTAGGTTTTCCCTAAATGGTTGTATTGGTCATTGATTAACCGTCCAACGATTGGAAATAATATAGGGGAGATTCGATTCCAATGCGTTTCATTTTTTCGCCACAATACGTTACCGTGGTTAACATGAATTAACCCTTGAAGCTCGGCACCTAAAGGAGAAATTACGGCCTCTAGTAGATTATTTTTAAGTGTATGCACGGTTTATAATATTTTGGCTACCATGCCGTGTATTCGCCAGCACGGTTGAGAAATCCTTGTCCATGAATTTCGGTTTTTGATTCCGTTGGCGTTGGAAAAATGGTTTTACCCTGAAGCGTTACCTTTCCACCTTCAGGAACAGCGATGATAAGCGTTAAGCGTTGGTTTCGTAATTTATCCATTTTAGGAAAGGAATAAGTGGGGGATACCCGTACCGCAGAATCTTTTACGACGATCGGAAAGCCAATATTTCTAGCCTTACGTATCGCAGATTCATGCGTTGATCCTGTGGCATGCAGCTGTTCGGAAATCTGAAAAAGCGAATCAGTCGTTCTTTTGAATTGAATTGCAATTCCATCCATAAAAATTTGGTTGTCCTTAATAGTAAACCATTCCGTTTCTCCATGTCCATTAATTTTAATTCCAGGAATGGTTGAATGGGCTCTATCCTTGGGTTGGAGGATAAGTGTCTTTCCGGAGATGCGTTTCACGGGCCTTTCTACCTCACCATCGACGCGAAAGGATTTGCTTAATGCAATGCCAGCTAAGGACAAGAAAACAATTCCAGCGATACATACGAACGTGAGACCAATAGAAATTCCTTTGAAATAACTCGATTTAATGGGTTTCAACAGCCGAATACCAAATAGGAAACTTTGTAAAATAATGGAAAGAACAACCAAGGATATTCCTGTCAAAAGGAGACGATAATCGCCAGTGTTTTCGAAAGTCAGTTTGCCTAAATCTTGCAAAGAAATCAACGTTCCGTCTACGAAAACGGAAGGTTCAATGATTAGGAGGGAAAGGAAAACAATGAGTAATGCAAAGCCAAAGCACAGCGATATTACACCAAGAAATCGAGAAAAGAGGATAACAATGCGTGTTATTCCAGTTTTTAAATGGACCTTATTCTTAACTTTTTCAGCTTCCACTTTGATGCGTTGGGCGGCTTGTTCGAATTCTGTTCGAAGGTTTCCCAAGTTAACTGCTTGTCCTTTCATCTGAAGTTTTTCACTGTTTGTATTCGCTGCAGGAATTATAATCCACAACACCAGGTAAAGTAAAAACCCAGCACCTAGCCCTAAAAAGGCAATAATGTATAGGGCTCGAACCACAATAACATCGATGTTAAAGTACGCGGCAATTCCTGCACAAATCCCGCCAAGAACAGCTGAATCTTTATCCCTAAAAAGCCTTTTTGGGTTAGTGGATTCAAAGGAGGTAGATTCCTTTCGATTGGAATCTGTGTTGTAAAATTCTTCTGGCTTACCAATTTTTGTGATGATTTCATCGATATCGGTTACTTTAACAACGCGGAGAATATCGAACCCCTTTTGTTGGAGTAATTCAATGACACGCAATTCTACATCTTGAATAATCTCCTCGCATCCTTCCTCGCTTTCTAGGATTTTACGGATGCTGGTTAGATAATTTTCCAAGGCGTCATATGCCTGGTCCTCAAATAAAAAAGGAACTCCCTGCAGATGAATGGATATGGTTTTATTCATGGCCTATGATTTTAAGGTTAATGCATTTACCGCTTTATGTAATTCGACCCAAGTGCGTTCTAATTCCGAAAGGAAGATTTTTCCTTGCTCCGTAAGGATATAGTACTTTCGAGGAGGGCCAGAGGTGGATTCTTCCCATCGGTAATCCAGTAATTGCATGTTTTTCAAGCGGGTAAGCAAGGGATAAATAGTGCCTTCAACGACTTTAAGTTGCGCTTGTTCAAGACGAGCTAATACTTCTGAGGGATAAGCCTCCCCTTGGGATAAGATGCTTAGAATACAATACTCTAAAATTCCCTTGCGCATTTGAGCTTGTGTATTATCTGAAATCATCTAAGGTATTTTAATGCAAAGATATAGGTAAAAAATAGAAATATGCAATACATAGTACTAAAATTTTTATTGAATGGGTCCATTCCCAAAAAGAAGCCACAAAAAAAGGCGAGAATTAATCCCGCCCTTTTCTTTATTGCTTGGAGTTTAGCTTTTTAAATGATTTAATGACTCCATTTGTCGATAGGTTCGCTCCATACCCTCTGTGCTACCGTCCATAAAAATCACATTTCCGTTACCATGCGCAGCCATGTCCTTCATACCTTCTATCCATTGATTCATAGCTAAATACGAAAGATCTAATCCTACTTCCTTTAATTTTATGTACGATTCTTTTAAGGAATGAGCCATTAATGCATCGGACTGTGCGTTCCCTTCGGCTCTTAATATTATGGCATTTTTCTCCGCCTCCGCCTGTTTTTGAGCCTTAATTAGGATTGCCTCCCCTTCGTGGTATGCGGCCAACTTTAGGTTTTCACTGCTAACTACTTGGGCCATACTGCGCATTATTGCTTCATCGAAAAGAATATCATTTAATTGTAGGTCTATTAATTTATATCCCCATTCTTGCAGCGGTGTTTTTAGATAGCCGCTCACTGCTTCAGCAATTTCATGACGAATTCCAAGCACTTCGTTTTGTTTTTTAGATGCCACAAAAGCTCTTACAGAGGCCTCAATACTTCGAATTAGGGTCTGTGTAAAATGGGCATCGCTTGCAAATTTAAACGCAACTTTTTTTAAGGTTGCTTCCGAAGCATCTGCTACTGCATAAAGAACGAGTGCTTTAAAATCCACATTTGCTTGATCCGAGGTGGTTGCGGTAAACTCGATTTCCATTGATTGATTTTGGATGCTTATGCGTTTAAAAATTTTTTCAGTGAAGGGGTTCTTGAAATTGAACCCGGCACCCATAATCCTTCGGTATTTACCAAAGGAATTGATAACGGCATAATTTTCTTGAGCAACCGTAAAGAAACAAAGGTATATCGTTAGTCCGATTAAAGCCAATGTTACTAAAATTGTAATTTCTACTATGGTTAAAGTGGTCATAATTTTTAGGGTTAAATGATTAAGATTAAATCGGAAATTCTGAAGAATGGTGTTCAACGATTTTCCAAGAATTGCGGTCCTTTTTACATACAAAGGAATACCGAGCAGGGATGATAACGGGATTTTCTCTTCGATAAAAACTGAATTCGTATTCACCGGATTGAATGAATATGTCCCCATATTGACGGGTTTCATAGTCGCCAAAGGTTACTTTAAGGTTTTTATTTTTGAGGAGATGTTCGAAGTATTGCTCCACACTTCTTTTTGTGGTGCTCAATTCTTGAGCAAAGGTTCCCCATAAAAGAGCATTATAATCGTAATGTGATACGACATTAACCGTACTTTTTGTTTCCAGGGATAGTCACCATTCTCTGAGAAAATTTGTCAGCGATTTTTGATCCGAAGGAAGTTTTCGAACGGTTCTATAGCGTTTCCCGCCAGTTAGTTCATCCGTTTCTACATGTATGTTGGCAAGTTCCATCGATAATTTTTCATCCGAAAAAAGTTGAATAAAAGATCGAATAATTTTACTTGTTGGTGTTTCGTGATGCTTATAAATGACATACACGATCATACCATGAATTCCCAAGGATATGAGCAATCCTTCGAATATTCCCAGTTTCCACACTAAAACAGCACATACTAGTGACAACATGAAGGCATATTTCCCTTGGGATGCAACGTGGAGGATTCCAATGAGCATTTTCCATCCTGAAAAGATCATCAGTACAGCTAAAGCAAATTCTGGGAGATACTCCAGCCAATTTGCTTGGAGGACAAATAGTAAAATGACTAAACCCGTGAATAGATTAGATCGTTTTGTCCTTGCCCCTGCCAACGTATTTGTTGTGCTTTTCGCTAATCCATCTAAATTGGTCATGCCCCCGAAAAAGGTCCCAAGTAAATTCGAAATCCATATAGCCATTAAGCTATTGTTGCTATTGGTAGGTCTTTTTAAAGGGTCTAATTTTTCGATTGCCACATTGCTCATGACTTGTTCGATAACATCAATGGTTCCTAACATTAATGCAAAGCCAATCATCTTAACCAAAATGATAGGATGATGAACATCAAAATTTGGCAAGGGTAATTTGAAATTCAAAGGGGTATCTGCAATATGTAGCATGGGAACGTGAATATTCTGAGCGAGAATTAGTCCCAACACTATGGTCATTATATAGGGAATCGACGGACTGGATTTACTATACCTTCGAAACAGATAGAGAAAAACAATAAAACTAAGTAAGGATAATGAAATGACTTCAACCATTTCATATGAAATTCCATTAGGATGGTTCGAATGGTTTATAGTCTGGAAGGTGTAAGGAAAAAACTTTAAGATAATTTTTATACCTACCCCAGCCAATAAGCCTTCAACTAAGAAACTTGGAACAATTTTAAGAATAAACTTTTCCAGTTTATACCGCCAAACCAACATTTGAAAAATGGAGGTGATAAATATAACAAATGGCATATTTTGAATTCCAAAGCTATGGATTCCAAGTGCTAAAACGGGTGCAAGACCTGCTGCAATTCCCGGGACACCTGTATAATTACCAGGCCTAAAAAGGGAGGAAATATAGCCAACGATACAGGCTAATACAACGGTATACAATCCAATTTTGATTGGATACTCGCTCATGAGACATATTCCAACCGTTAGCGGTATAGCCATCAATCCTGTGATCATACCCGCAGTAACATCGCTTTTCAGCGTTGCTAAATATTTTGATTTTTCCATATTATAGTATTCGATTTATAAAATGCGGTAGGGCGTCGTGTCACGCATTACCCAGAAGGGACTTATTAATTCGATATACTGTCTGGAATTTTGAGGGAGCAATGAAGAATAAAAAGAGCTTTCCTCAAGGAATCATTCTCTTTTACGGTTTGGGAGGATAAGCAAATCCATCCAACAGAATTCAATGGGGTAGGTACCCCAACACATGCGTTCTTATCATCATCATCATTATCATCATCCTCATCGCATTCAAAAACACTTTCTTCCGATGGTATAAGCTGTCGAAATTCCAATGGATAGTCATCATTGGAGTTTTCTATTTTTAAGGAATGATTGGATTCCTGAGCGTAATATTGGGTTTCATGGCTTGCCCGAGCTCGTGATGAAAACGGACTCAAAACAACCAATACCAGCATTAAATACCGGAACATAAATCGGATTGTTTTCTCTTTCGTCATGAAGGGCAAAAATATCAAAATAATTTTAAGATTACGTTATACCCTATTGTAACACTATCCCAAGCTGAATTTCTTTTTCCGGAAAATAGAGGCGGTAAAGTCCTTTGGATTGGCCGGATAGCTGCAGCGTTAGATCAAGGACCGTCAGTTGACCTTGTTTAACGGTTTTTCCCAGAGCATCGATTAAAACATAGGTGCCCCCAAGGTAGGACATGGGTATTTTGAGTGCAAGCGTTGCTTCCGTTGGGTTGGGGTATAGGGTAGGTACTTCATCGATGGTATTCTCGAATGCTGAAGCAGAATTATAGGTAAAATAGCAGGTGTCATTTACCAACAAAGAATCACCATAAATAAACTGAATTGTGAGCGGTTCACACCAAAGGGCATTGGTTAAATTCACAGGGTAATCTTGGCTTGTTTGACCCAATTGGGCAAAATAAAACAGGTTACCCGTAGCCAAAGTATCGCCTTGGCAGTTCAAAATACTGGAAACGTGCGGATAAGAAACGAGTTGATTTGCTGAACCCGAGAAATAAATACCAATCCAGTAATTTCCTTGATTTAGGCTGTCAGGATATAGCGTTGTAAGGCTAAAATCTCCACAATCCATTTGTCCGATCGTGCGCTGCGGTATTATACTAATGCAAAGGAGGCATAGAAAAACGATTCGTTTCTTCATGGTATTAAGCTGCTATTTTCTTCCTAAAGGTACAAAATAGAAAATTCTGCATCGTGCCAAACGGTGTAGTATGATCGATATACGAGGACCTTACCAATTCAAAATCCATTTCGAATAAAAGCGATAGTTCTCGATCGTCGTATTGGGTGATGTCAATTCCACTGCATCGTAAAGGACCTTTCTTTGAAAAGGTCGCAATAAGCAAATAACCTCCGGGAAGTATAGCCTTAGTAGCCAATTGAACATACCGATGTACCTCTTGTGGATCCGTTAAGAAATGAAAAGCGGCTCGATCGTGCCAGAGCTTATACCCTTCGGAGGGATTAAAGGCTAATACATCGCTTTCGATCCAACATACTTCATCGCTCCGCACTCCTATTCGATGCTTTGCGCGTTGTAAAGCACCAGAAGATATATCCAATACAGAAAGCTGAGTGAATCCCTTTTCCAAAAGAAAGTCTACCAAAAAACTATCTCCTCCTCCCACATCAATTATAGTAGAATCCTTGGCAATGTTCAATTCCGAAATCCAACCCAATGAGGGTTCTGGAATAGGCTGATACCAACTGACCTCCGATAAGGATTTCTCCGCGTATATTTTTTCCCAGTGATTTTTTCGGGTTAAAACATCCATGCTTTTA
>Ga0102831_1000857_pt1 | contig 13364 bp, 13 predicted proteins | sample ColrivemetaGS747_FD_84508 | JGI IMG/M metagenome (GOLD analysis project Ga0102831, IMG submission 84508) | Estuarine microbial communities from the Columbia River estuary - Freshwater metaG S.747 | ecosystem: Environmental > Aquatic > Marine > Intertidal zone > Estuary | place: USA: Columbia...
CCACACCGTCTTGCCGGTATCGTCCGTGGTAAAGGGCTCGACGCGGAAGGCTTCCGAATCAAGTGCGCGGCAGCGCTCCAGCAGGCGCTGGCGAACGTTATCGACGGTCTGGTTATTGAAGTCCTGAATGCCCACGATGCGCAGTGTGGCGTCTTCGACACCGATCACCAGATGCCCGCCCTCCATATTGGCAATGGCCGACAGGTAGCTGATCACATCGCTACCTGCTCCACCCGTTAGGGCATGGCGCAGGTTCTTGAACTCCTTCCATTCACAGGCGGCATTTTCCTTGGGGAAATGTTCAAGTAGGTACTGCTGAAGGGCCGCTTCATTCATTGCCGGCAGTCCACAAAACGTGATGAATGGGATCTAGCCCAATTTGTGACGCACTGCGTCGCGAATTGGTTTGATCGAGCACAACGGAACGCACGGCGAACCGCATCATCAAGCTCAGCATCGGTCCAGTTCATGATCTCGGCGGTGAGCAGGCCATTGGGCGTACCGTCCACCAGAAATAGACGCAGGCTGCGGCCCTGTGTCATACGGCCTCCCGCAGGTCGATCTGGCCGGTGACGGCGGCAGTGATCAGGGCGGCGCGGCGTTCTTTGAGGAGTTCGATGCTGCGTTCTGTCTGCGCGAGCAAGGCATTAACCTGAGAGGCTTGGCGATGCAATCTATCTAGGATGAGGCGCTGCTCTTCTTCGCTGGGAAGAGGAACGGCAAGCTCCATCAGGTTACTAGAGGAGATAGACGCCAGGTTTGTGCTCTGTTTAGAGCGCGCCATAAAGTAGAACTGGGCCGAAGCTGAACTGGTGAACGTGTTCAACCACTCTGAGTTGACACCATGCGGGCGAACGGCAAACACGTGGTTCTGGTGGATACATGGCTCTATCTCGCCATGCCACACATGGCCTCGCCCAAGCTTGTCGAAGTCGCCCCCTTCGTTCATGAGCACATCTCCGGGCTGCAGCAGATAGCGCGGCAGTTCGGCGGTAGAAACCTCTATCGTCGCGACCTCATCCAGATCCAGATAGCCGTCCTGCACGTTGGCCACCCTCAGATAGGGGACCTCAACGGTATCCTTCTCGGCGTTATCTTTTCCCTTAGCGATCCCGGTCTGCACTGTGGCGATGAACTTCAGCCGCTTAACAACCCAATGCTCTGGCACCTCCCCCAGCCACTCCACGCCGGAGTCTTTCATCTTCACGTTGGGGTCGAGGCCCTTGGTGACGGTATGGGTAATCAGCGCCTGGCGCTTTTCGCGCAGCAGTTCGATAAAGCGGGTTTTCTTTTCAATCAGCGCGTCGATGCGGGCGGTTTCGCGGTCAAGACTCGAGAGTATCCGTAATGCCTCGCCAGCGGGGGGGAGGCCCACTTTGATAGAGCTAACCGTTTCCGTGTTGAGATTGAGCTGTGTACCTAGCTTTCCAAGACCTATGAAAGGAGTACGGCTTTCAAAGATTTTGAACAGCCATTCTGTATGGCTCCTCAACATCGGGAAGTACACAAAGCCGTCATGAATACAAACCTTGGAGCCAGCGATGCAGGGTTTCCCTACAGAACCAGCAATACTCAAAAATAGTGCGCCTGGCTGGAGCTTTACGCTCAGGTTTGCGCCTAATGACGAAAGTCGCTGCTTAGTATTCAGGAGAAGACCATCTGCTGCGGTAACGTCTTCAATGCGTACCCAGCCGTACTCACCCTCATCATCGAAATACTTAGGATCTTCAATTGGGCGAGGAGAGGCACCACGCTGGACGGATGATAACCAGCGAATAGCTTTCACATCCCAATGCTCCGGCACCAGCCCCAACCACTCCACCCCAGAGTTTTTGTAGGCCGGATAAGGTTTGTAATGGCTCATGCCGTTACCTCACCCAGCAGCGCAGCAATCTCGGCCTCCACGGCCTTGAGGTCGGCATCGATCTCGGCCAGTGGCCGCGGCGGCTGGTAGACGTAGAAGTAGCGGTTGAAGTTGATCTCGTAGCCGACGATACCGACCTGGCCGTCCTTCGCGTCCGTCTTGCCGCTGTCGATCCAGGCATCCGGCACATGGGGCAGCACTTCGCGGGCGAAGTAGTCGTCGATGCTTTGGTTAAGCGGTACGTTCTCAAACTCGCGCAGGTCGGCATCGGCCTGCGGGTTGCCCTTGTCGTCCAGCACCGGCTGGGCGTTGGCGTCGCGCTCGCCGAAGCAGGCCAGTGCGGCCTTCAGCGCACCCTTGCCAAGCTTTTTGATACCGGCGGCCTTAAGGAAGGCCGGCAGGTTATCGAACTCGCCCTGCACAGGGGCAAAGGCCTCGGCCTGATCGGCGCCCTTGGTGTTTTCGTAAGCAACGAGTTTTTCCGGAGTGACCGAGAAACGCAGGCGCAGCGGGCGCTCGACGGTGATGCGCCGGTAGCCGAAGTCGGTGGTGGCAAAGATCTTCGAGTTCGGGCCTTCCTCGAACGTCTCGTGCAGCTTGGCGATCTCGGCGATCTGCTCGTCCGATAGGTACTTGCGCTTGCTGCCCAGGCTCTTGCGCATCGGCGCGTGCATGGCGCTGGCATCAATCAGCTGCACCTTGCCCTTGCGCAGGCCGTCCTTGTGGTTGGACAGCACCCAGATATAGGTGCCGATGCCGGTGTTGTAGAACAGGTCGTTGGGCAGGGCGATGATCGCCTCCAGCCAGTCGTTCTCCAGAATCCAGCGGCGGATCTCCGACTCGCCCGAGCCGGCGCCGCCGTTGAACAGCGGCGAGCCAGACAGCACGATGCCGATGCGGCTGCCGCCCAGCTCCACCGGCTTGCGCTTGGACAGCAGGTGCATGAGGAACAGCAGCGAGCCATCACCCACACGCGGCAGGCCGGCACCGAAACGGCCGGCGAAGCCTTGTTGGCTGTGCTCGGCCTGTACCTGCTTCTGTACGTTCTCCCACTTCACACCGAACGGCGGGTTGGCCAGGCAGTAGTCGAACTGCTCATGGGGCAGGTGATCGTCAGAAAGGATGTTGCCGAGTTTGATGTTGCGGGTGTCGTAGCCCTGGATCAGTTTGTCGGCCACAGAGATGGCGTAGGTCTCCGGGTTCAGCTCCTGGGCGTAGGGCACTAGGCGGGCATTGGGGTTCCACTCGTAGACCTGCTCGATGGCCGATGACAGAAAGCCACCGGTGCCGGCGGCGCAGTCGTACACGGTACGCACCACACCCTCGCCATTGAGCGCCTGATGATCCGGCGCGAACACCAGGGTGGTGGCCAGGCGCACCACATCGCGCGGGGTAAAGTACTGCCCGGCATCGTCGTTGGAGGACTCGGCAAATTTACGGATCAGGTGTTCGAAGACCAGACCCATTTCGTGGTTGCTGATCCTGTCCGGATGCAGATCGACTGCTGCAAACTTCTGCGTCACCAGATAGAGCAGGTTGGCTTTCTCCAGCTTCTCCAGCCAACGATCAAAGGCGAAGTGCTCGAACACCTGGCGGGCGTTGGCGGAGAACTTGGCAATGTAATCTTCCAGGTTGGCGCGAGTGCTGGTGGAGCCGACCGAGCCGAGAGAGAACTGCGAGACGTTGTAGAAGGTGGCGCCGGCGGTGGTCGGCAGAATCAGGTCCATATCCACGCCGCTGGCCTTCATCGCATCAAACTGGCTGCGCACCTTGTCGCGGGTCGGCTCCAGCACACACTCCAGACGACGCAGCACGGTAAACGGCAGGATAATGCGGCCGTACTCGGAGGGTTTGAAGGCTCCGAGCAACAGGTCCGCGATGTTCCAGATAAAGGGGGCCAGGGTCTGCTGGTTCACGCGTTATTCCTTACTTGATGGGCAAGGAAGGCGCTTTACGCCGCCTCCCTGCGAGATATCTTGCACGATGCCGAACCTTAACCGGCTGGGCGATTTCCGGCCAGATTAACCGGGTTAAGTGGCTGATTTAGCGGGGCAGATCAATGCTGGGTCAGGCTGATGCGCTCACGCCGCGCCACCACGCGCCCCGCCTCCAGGCGCAGGTATACGCCGGGAATACTGAAACGGTGGCCACTGGGCAGATAGGCGGCGGCGTCTTCAAAGGGGTGCAGGTTGGCCGCCTCCATATCCTGCTCAATCCCTTCATACCAGGGCAGCACCAGCAATTGCGCACTGAGGATCGCCTGCGCAAAGCGCTGCATGCCAATCTCCAGGCTGCCCATGCATTGGGCCACCCGCTCCTGCCGAGCCACGTAACAGGGGGCCAGCAGATACAGGCCCTCACCGTCGGCCGTAGGCAGTACACCGGCCATTTCCATTTGTACTTGCTCGCTCACGCTTACTTCTCCTTGTAGACCGTACTCTCTGCACCGGTCGTAGGTAGCGCAAAAACCATCAGGCTCAGCACGGGATGGCCGCACCATCTCGCGCTTGCCGCGCAACCTCAAGATATGTAACGTGAGAAGACGTATCCAGAGTGTTTGCTTGTACAGGTAAAGTTTTCGAGCAGATGGAGAATCCATGAAACGCAAGCAGGAAATCGCCTCCGTGCGCTGGGATCTGGCATTGCGCTACCGTTTGATCGAGACGGTAGCCTGGTGGGAGGGCCGCCTGACCACCAATCACCTGATGCAGAGCTTCGGTATCAGCCGGCAGCAGGCGTCGAAGGACATCAACTCCTACATTGCCGAGTACGCGCCGAAGAACCTGGAATATGACAAGCATCTGAAGGGGTATGTGCCGAGTCGCCACTTCAAGCCACTGTTCATTGACGACAGCGCCAGCGCCTATCTGCATCTGCTCAACCAAAACCACGACCGCGCGCCGCATGTTGAAGGGCTGGCATTGGCCTATGCGCATACCGAAGTGCTGCAGGTGCCGGATCGCAGCGTACGCCCGGAATTGCTGCGCCCTCTTCTACGCGCCTGCCGCGAAGGCCTGCGTTTGGAGTGTGAGTATGTTTCGTTCACCACCCCAGTTGCCGAAACCCGGCTGATCGCTCCGCACACACTGATTTACACCGGCATGCGCTGGCATGTGCGTGCGTATTGCGAGAAGAACAGGGATTACCGCGACTTCGTGCTTAGCCGCTTTCGTGGCAAGCCCGAGTTGATGGATGACGATACCGAAAACACCCGCGATCAAGATCCGGGCTGGAACAGCCAGGTGCAGGTCATCATCGCACCGGACTCGCGCCTCAAGCCCGAGCAGCAAACCATCATCGCAACCGACTACGGCATGCAGGATGGGCTGCTGTTGATCAATACGCGGGGCGCGCTGGTGCAGTACGTACTGCAGCGCTACCAGATCGACCCGACCAAGGTACATGCCAAAGCCACGGCACAGCAGATCGTCGTGGCCAACCTGGATGAACTGCAGCGGTGGCTGTATCAGTGAGCACCATTAATAAATGGCTTGCGCGCGAGATTGCCGATTGGCATGCCCATTGACGCGGATAGAATCACGCCGACAACAGGAACTTCTAAGCCAAGCTTGCACAACAAAGTGGATAGCCCTTTTGCAGGCAAAGGCACGTTGAACCGGGCCAGGTTGGCTCGAATGCGTATCGCCAGCCAATTGAGTGTTTCTTCAGTGCCACAGTATCGATCTGACTCTTCGTCGTAGGCGACAAGCCCGAGTGGGCTAGCGTCCAAGCCTAGATCTCTACAGGCTGCCCAGAAGGCATCAAGGTAGCCACAATGTCCCGCTCCTTGAAGGTAATGCGCCTGCCAAGCCCAAACCTCCCCGAAGTAATATGCCAGCCAAGTTGGCTCAAAAGGTAACTCCCCCCTCCCTTCCTTGCTGACGCGATAAACAGGCTCGTCTGTGCTTCCGACTGCAATAACAAGCAATTTGATTGACTCAGAAATCGAAGAAACGTGCGAACAATCCTCCATGAAGCATTCCTTTCAGTTCACCAAGGCTTGAAGTGTAGCTGGTGACGGCAAATAGACAGTCTTTGCGATTACGCGGAGCAATGTTCATAGACTGCTCAGCCGCTTGCCAAAATCAGCAAAGCCTTATCACGTCCTGCTTGCGCCGAAGCCATGCAGTCCATCCCCGTAGACCTTAGTAGCAACCTTGCAGAGGTAACTGGCTCTATAGAAAAAGTCGGCCTGACTCTGCTTACCATCCCGACGCAGGCAGTAGACTGCATTGGCAGGTATCTCAACCAGCCCTTCAGCATCCTCCACCGGCAACCCCAACGCGCTTGCCCATGCTTGCTGGAGTCGATTGAACATGTTGTCACGGCCAATCTCAAACTTACCAAGGGCATTAAAGGCATCGTAATTAAGCAGGATAGCCACATGAAAGTGCGGCCTACCATCTCCGCCTATCTCACGCGCCCAAACAAATCGAACCAGAGTGTCGTGCGCATACTTTTTCTCTTTGCGTGCTTTTTCCCGATTATGTTGAATCTTAGCCTTAAACGAAGCAAGAAACTTACTTATAACATCATTCGTGCAAACACACTCAGGCAACTCAACATCCTTAGGCAATCTCAAGTCAACCCTAAAGGCTAATACGCGCGAGTATTGCTTAAGTGCAAGCTCCATAGTGCCACTTAGTTTTTCTAGGTATTGCTTAACGAATGGCCCCTTGCTCACTTGCACAGGCATACCAGAATAGTCACTTCCCTCATGTATAATCAGGTTTTGGTTTTGAGAGTGTCGTTTCATATTTAAATATCTCGCTGTTATCACCAAACATTTACAACAACGGATATTTTTTTTAATTAGCACATCACAACTAGGCCAACAACCCACACCAAACTCGCCTTACACCCAACAACTTAAACATACTACCAATACCGAATGTAAATAACTCAAAAAGATAAAAAATATGACGCAGCCACCCTAATAAAAGACAGTTAAATTTTAAAAAATTTACTCCGGAAAATTATTACTGCAGCCAGCCCACCTAGCTGCAGTAATACATAAGAAATTTTACGCAAAAAACAGCAGTCAGCCCAACCCACCTGCTCGAACATCTCGCTCAGACACTCTAGCCATTACCCACTCCACCACCTCACTCTCAAGCCAACCTACACTTCGCCCGCCCAAAGAGATTGGCTTCGGGAACCAGCTCTCACTGACATATTTATAAACCGTGGATCGCCCAAGGCCGGTCATTTCCATCACCTGATGCAGCCGAATAACTTTCATGATGAGTTCCTCACTTGACTCACCAAATCTGGCTTCGATTATTTTTTATATAAACCAAAACAAACTCCACTTTTACACAACACCTATCAAGAGTTTTCAGCTCCACCTAACAACAACTGACAAACACTTAAACCAGCGCCTGACTCAACGAAAGCCTCCCACCCCAAAAAACCGCTGATTCACCCCAGCAAAGCAACACAACTCATACAGAAATGAGCTAACCTTCAGGTTACTGAGCGTGCTTTCAAGCAAAAGCAGCCATTACAAAGAGCAACGGATAGGCTTTGCAAGCTAGGAAAGCACTAGAATTAGCCGAATAAAGCACTTGAATAGCGCATAGTTTTTAATAGAATTCTACTAGAGTTTTCCGCCCCACCCAGAAGAGCAGAATAAATGGCAGTTCACTACAAATATAACGACGAACTTCAAAAAGAACTCCGCGGCGTAATTGCCGACAACCGAATGGGAATCTGGTTATGGTTCTTTATGAACAGCAATCATCCACAGGAACCTGTCGGAGAGATAAAGAGCCCTGGCATGCGCGACCGGATAGCAAATATAATCAAAAAAAATCCGCAACTCGCAGATCAAATCGAAGCACTGAGCACAACTCAACTTATACCCGAAAGAAACCTTGAATGGATCAAAGATGAAAAAAGACAAAATGCATTTATAACAAAAAAACTAGACCAAGCGGCCGGCTTTAGTTACACACATAACCCAGGCAAGCTTACAAACAGAGAATTATCAATCGCAGCTATCGATTACTTTCTAATAGACCACATGGAAAAGTTACTGTTAGTCCAGCACATAAAGTCAGAGTGGGAACTCAACTCAAGCACAGACCATATTTTTAAGTGGCTCGACAAGGGAGAAACAGTGCAAAAAGTTCAAACAGCATGGGAAATCATAAATAACAAGCACCAACACCTGCTAAACCAACATTACCAATCAAGAGAAAAAGATGACTTACTAATCGCATTCGACTCAAGCACTCTCACCCCATCAGAGAAAGCACTACTGATGGATTCAATAAAGAAGCGATGGAGTCAAAACAAATACCGCGCAAACCTCATTGGCAAGAATCAATATAACTTCATATTGTCAGACAGGGCTATTTGCCGCCTTGACAAATTAGCTAAAAAGCATGAAATAAAAAGAACCGAAGTACTCGAAATACTGCTAAAAATGGAAGAAGAGAATGGAGACCACATACTCAAGCATCTAAACCGCCTGAGCATTTAATAAACCACCAAGACAACCACATTCGAACTGAAATTTTCCCGAAGGTCCATTAAATAGGCCTACAGGGAATTATCGGATATCGTGCAGATACTCCGCCCACGCCTGCATCATCTGCCGTCGCTCCTCCAGATACTCTGCCTGGTTATAGCTTGCGCGCACCTTGTTTCTCTCGGCATGCGCCAACTGACGCTCGATAACATCTGCGCGGAAGCCCATTTCATTCAGCATCGTAGAGGCAGTCGCACGAAAGCCGTGAGCCGAAAAACCGATACTGTCCTTCCCATTGAAACCCATGCGTTCAAGCGCGCGGTTCAATGTCGTTGCCGTCATGCATTCGCTCGGATTGCGAAGGTTTGGAAAAAGCTGACGACGACCGCCTGTATGGGTGGCAAGTTCACGCAGCAGCTCAACCGCCTGAGTCGATAGAGGAACCAGGTGCGGCTCCCGCATCTTCATACGCTCAGCCGGGATTCGCCATTCAGCACGATCTAGGTCGAACTCAATCCACTCCGCCTTGCGCAACTCTACAGTGCGAACGAATGTAAGCAGCATCAGACGAAGCGCGATTACCGTAGCTCTGTAGCCTCCGTATTGTTCCAAGGCCTTAGAGAACTCCGCTATCTGATCACGGGTTAGCGGCTTGTGATGCTGCACCTTGGGGCGGTGGATAGCCCCCTTCAGAGCGGCAGCCGGATCAGCATCCGCACGCAGTGTCGCGACGGCATATCGAAACACTGCCGATGACCACTGCCTTACGAGCAAGGCAACTGTGGCGGCCCCTCGCCCTTCAATTCGATTGAGGATCTCAAGCAGATGCGCAGCAGAAACATTGCGTATCGGCAACTTCCCCACAAAGGGAAAGACGTCGGCCGCCATGAACCGCTCAACCTGCCGTAAGTAGTACGGCGTCCAGCTTGGGGCTTTTTTCTTGATCCACTCGCGGGCGACTGCTTCGAAGGTGTTCGCATTGGCAGCGCTGTTAGCCAGCCGCTCAGCCTGCCGATTGTGCGATGGATGGATGCCCTGACGAATCAGCGGTTTGGCCTTTTCCCGCGCATCACGCGCATCCGCCAGGCCGATCTCCGGATAACCACCGATTGCAAATACGTTCTCCTTACCGTCTATGCGATAGCGCAAACGCCACAGCCTGGTACCAGTCGGCCGAACCTCCAAGTAAAGCCCACCACCGTCGGTGAGCTTGAGAGGTTTATCGGCAGGCTTAGTGTTGCGGATCTTGGCATCGGTTAGAGGCATGGTGCGGGTATCCGGGCATTGATACCCGCAACGATACCCGCATTATCCGTAGATGCCAACGGACGGCATGGACGTCAACAAACGTGAAACCCTCGTAATTCCTGGGATTGAAGGGGTAGCGTAGACGCCAACGGACACCACAAGAAGTCGATGCTGCTTATCGATCATCAGCAGCATGTCAGTGGCTCCCCTCGATGGACTGCTCGGCCAGGCCGACCGCGCGGAACATGGCACGGCGCTTGTTCAGGGTTTCTTCCCACTCCAGCGCAGGCACCGAGTCGGCGACGATGCCGGCACCTGCCTGCACGTGCAGCTCGCCATCCTTGATCACAGCGGTACGGAGGGCTATCGCGGTATCCATGTTGCCGTTCCACGCGTGGTAGCCGACGGCACCGCCGTAGACGCCGCGTTTGACCGGTTCCAGCTCGTCGATGATTTCCATCGCGCGGACCTTGGGCGCGCCGCTGAGGGTACCGGCCGGCAGGATGGCGCGTAGTGCATCCATCGCACTCAGGCCCTCATTGAGCTGACCGGTGACGTTGGAGACGATGTGCATGACGTTGGAGTAGCGCTCGATGACCATCTTCTCGGTCAACTGCACCGAGCCGGTGACAGAGACCCGGCCGACGTCATTACGCCCCAGGTCGATCAGCATCAGGTGCTCGGCGAGCTCCTTGGCGTCCGACAGCAGGTCCTGCTCCAGTGCCAGGTCCGCCGCCTCATTGGCGCCACGCGGACGGGTACCGGCGATGGGACGCACGGTGACCAGATTGTCTTCCACCCGCACCAGCACCTCGGGCGAACTGCCGACCACATGGAAGTCGCCGAAGTTGAAGAAGTACATGTAGGGCGTCGGGTTGATGCAGCGCAGCGCCCGGTACAGATCGATGGGCGCGGCCTGGAAAGGAATCGACATGCGCTGGGAGATCACCACCTGCATGCAGTCGCCGGCGAGGATGTACTCCTTGATCGCGGCCACCGCAGCCTCGAAGCTCTCGCGACTGAAGCTGGAGCGGAACGCCGGCTCACGGCCCTGGGGCACGCTCAGATCGACACCCAGACGCGGGGTGATCGGCTGACGCAACCGGCTCAGCAACTCCCCGAGCTGCGCCTGCCCCTGCTCATAGGCATCGGGCAGGGACGGGTCGACCAGGACGATGGCGTGCATCTTGCCAGCCAGGTTGTCGAACACCACCACGGCATCGGAGACCATCAGCAGGATGTCCGGCGTGCCCAGCGGATCTGGATTCGGGCAGTGCGCCAGTTTCTGCTCGACATAACGCACGCTGTCATAGGCGAAATAACCGACCAGACCGCCGTTGAAGCGTGGCAGGCCGTCGAGCGTCGGTACGCGGTAGCGCGCCTTGAACTGCTCGACGAAATCGAGCGGATCCTCGACCTCATGGCTCTCGCTGAGCGCGCCATCGATGCTCACGCTGATCTTGAGGCCGTCGGCACGCAGCACAGTACGCGCCGGAAGGCCGATGATCGAGTAGCGCCCCCACTTCTCGCCGCCCTGCACCGACTCGAGCAGGTAGGAGTTGGGCGCATCGGCCAGCTTGAGATAGATCGACAGCGGGGTGTCGAAGTCGGCCAGGGTTTCCAGGGCAAGCGGAATGCGGTTGTAGCCTTCGGCGGCCAAACGCAGGAATTCTTCGCGGGTCATGATCAGCCTCGTGGTCGTGAGCTGTGAAACGGTAAAAGGCGAAACGCGCCGGCAACGGGCGCAGGAAGACGTCAGGCGCGCCAGCGCCAGCGGGCCAGAGCCTTGATGACCTTCATTCCTGCGGCTGTGAAGCCACGTTTGCGGGTTACCACCACGACGGGATCTCTATCGGCGGGAGTCGAACGCCCTGCGCGGCAGGGCCCGGCCACGTTAGCGCATGGCGCCAAGTCAAGGCAACAACTGGCGCAGATCGTCCACCAGCAGGTCGGGCGCCTCTTCGGCCACCGGCCGGCCGTGGTTGTAGCCATAGCTCACCGCGACACAGGGCACGCCCGCTGCACGCGCGGCGAGCACGTCGTTGCGCGAGTCGCCGATAAACAGCGCCTGCGCCGGGGCAATATCTGCCTGCGCCAGCACATGCAGCAGTCCGGCAGGATCAGGCTTCTGCCGAGTCAGGGTGTCGCCGCCGACGATCCAGCGAAAGTAGCCACCAAGGCCCTTCTCCTCCAGCAGCGGCGCGACAAAACGCTCGGGCTTGTTGGTGATGAGCGCAAGCTCGACGGACTGATCGCGCAACCAGTCGAGCGTTTCGATCGCGCCCGGAGAGACGCGGCTCAGGCGATGCTCGCCGGCATAGGCTGCGAGGAACAACTGCAGCGCGCGACTCGCCAGGTTGTCGTCCACCGCCGCATGCTCGACCGAGCCGGCCAGCGCCCGCCGCACCAGCACCGGCGCGCCGTTGCCGACCCAGTGCCGTACCTGCGCAACGCCGGCCGGGGGGGCGGTCGAGCTGCAACAGCATGCTGTCCACCGCGGCAGCCAGGTCCGGCACCGAATCGAGCAGGGTACCGTCGAGGTCGAACATCACCAGGCGCGGCAGAGCGCCGCCGAACAGCCTTTGCATCAGCAGGCGTGGGCCAGCGCCAGCTCGGCGCGCATCTGTGCGATCACCTCGGCGTAGTCCGGCGCATTGAAGATCGCCGAACCGGCGACGAAGGTGTCGGCGCCGGCAGCGGCGATCTCGCGGATGTTCTTCACGTTGACCCCGCCGTCGATCTCCAGGCGAATCTCGCGCCCGGAGGCCTCGATGAGCGCACGCGCCTCGCGCAGCTTGTAGAGGGTGCCGGGGATGAACTTCTGCCCGCCGAAACCGGGGTTGACGCTCATCAACAGGATCATGTCGACCTTGTCCATCACGTACTTCAGGCACTCCAGCGAGGTGGCCGGGTTGAACACCAGACCGGCCTTGGCGCCGCCGTCGCGAATCAGCTGCAGGGAACGATCGACGTGCTCCGACGCTTCCGGGTGAAAGGTGATGTAGCTGGCGCCCGCCTCGATGAAGTCGCCGATGATGCGATCTACCGGTTTGACCATCAGGTGCGCATCGATCGGCGCGCTGATGCCGTACTTGCGCAGCGCGCTGCAGACCATCGGGCCGATGGTCAGGTTGGGCACGTAGTGATTGTCCATCACGTCGAAGTGGACGATGTCGGCGCCGGCGGCGAGGACCTTGTCGACCTCCTCGCCGAGGCGGGCGAAGTCCGCGGAAAGAATCGACGGGGCAATGGCGAACGGCTGCATCGGGCACCTCGAAAACGGCGGAAATGAGGGCGCGCAGTGTATCAGCCGGGCGCACCCGGCGGCAGCGCTGACCTGACAGATGCCGAGCGCACCAGCTAGTCTGAGAACACGTTGTCCCAGGAGCCGCCCCCATGCACAGATTTCTCCGCCCGCTCTGCGTCGTACTGCTACTCGGTTGCTGGCCAGCGCTTGCCGAGGAACCAGCGAGCGAAGAGCCACCAGCCGTCAATCAGGACGACAGCGAAGAGACGCCCGCCGAGTCGGTCGAACGCCCCAATCTGCCGGAGCGCAGTGAACAGGACGCAGCGGCTCTGCAGCAGCGCTTCGACGACAGCGAACAACAGCAACTGGAGACCCCGAAAGAACGCTTCCTGGCACTCTGGCTACCGGCCAACGTCGGCGAGCCGAGCGGCATGGTGATCATTCTGCCCGGCGACAACATGCACGCCGCGGCACCCGAGGTCGTCGCACCACTACGTCGCAAACTGCCCGATGCCGGCTGGCACAGCCTC
>Ga0102831_1000860_pt1 | contig 13347 bp, 9 predicted proteins | sample ColrivemetaGS747_FD_84508 | JGI IMG/M metagenome (GOLD analysis project Ga0102831, IMG submission 84508) | Estuarine microbial communities from the Columbia River estuary - Freshwater metaG S.747 | ecosystem: Environmental > Aquatic > Marine > Intertidal zone > Estuary | place: USA: Columbia...
AAAACAGAAGTACAAAAACCATTGGGATTATTCTTCCAACCATGTTAAATTACTTTTTTGCACAGGTTTTTAATGGCATAGAAAAAACGGCTTTAGAAAGAGGTTATAAAGTAATTACCTGTATATCAAACGAATCCCATGACAAAGAATTAGAAATTATTGAAATGCTTTCCAACGGAAGTATTGATGGATTTATCCTTTCAATGTCAAAAGAAACAGAAATCAATGCAAATTTTTCTCATTTTCAAGAAACCATTGAAAACGGAATTCCAATTGTAATGTTTGACAGAGTTGCACCAAGCATTGAATGTGATAAAATCATTACTGACGATTTTAATGGCGCATTAAACACAGTAGAACATTTGTATAAAAGTGGTCATAAAAAAATAGGTTTTGTATCTACATTAAGCAATTTACACATAGGGCAACAACGATTTTTAGGATATAAAAAAGGGTTAGAAACAGTTGGCTTGCCATTCAATGAAGATTTCATTATCAACATTATTGATACAGATTATAAGAAATATGAAGAAATCTTATTGCCTTTCTTGAAAAAAAATAAATTAGATAGTATCATTACAACAGGTGAATCTGCTGCTGTTGCATCAATGAAAGCTTCGCTGAAATTGGGCTATCAAATTCCTAAAGATATGTCAGTAATTGCATTTTCAAACGGAACTTTAGCAAGACATTCAAGTCCAAAAATGACAACAATTAGCCAACATGGAGAATTGATGGGCGAAACTGCAGCAAATATTTTGATTGACAGATTGGAAAATAAATTGACTGATTTTACTACTAAAGTCATTAAAACAGATTTGGTAATCCGAGATTCTACCAAATAATTGATGGATTTTTCCCCTATAAAATTGGTAGTTTCTGATATGGATGGCACATTGCTCAATTCCAAAGGAAAAGTGAGTGATCAATTCTTTTTGCTTTTTAAAAAATTGCAAGAAAAAAACATTCGTTTTTGTGCTGCAAGTGGCAGACAACATAATAGTATTGTATCGAAATTAGATATTATCAAAGATCAAATTTATGTAATTGCAGAAAATGGTGGCGTTGTAAAACAAGGAAAAACCACCTTACTTTCACACTTTTTAGACGCCAAAAAAGTACAAGAGCTGATTCCTGTTTTACGAAAAATTTCTGGAGCAAATATGGTGCTTTGTTGTGATAATTCAGCCTATATCGAAAGCAAAGACAACCGTTTTATCTCACTTTTTCAAGAATATTATCACAGTTTTCAACAAGTGCAAGATGTCATGGAAATTGCAAAAACAATTCCTGTTTTTAAAATTGCAGTATATCATTTTGATTCATCAGAAAAGTTTATTTTTCCTGTAGTGAAAGATTTTAAAAACGAGGTTTTATTAAAAATTTCTGGACAACATTGGTTGGATATTTCTGATGAAAAAGCCAACAAAGGCAATGCTTTAAAAGCCGTTCAACAGCTTTTGAGTGTTACAAAACAAGAAACTTTGGTCTTTGGTGATTATCACAATGATATTGAGATGATGCAAGAAGCTGGAATGATTTTTGCCATGAAAAACGCGCACGAAGACATCAAAAAAATTGCTGATTTCATCACAGAAAGTAATGATGATTTTGGTGTAGAAATGATGTTGGAAAGTTTGGTAAATCAATCCAAATAGTCTTTTTTAAAACTCTATCGCAACTACCAAACCTTCATTTCCTCTGATATTAAAAACGGTTTCATCCTCAAAAATCAAATATTGACCTTTGATACCTACTAATTTTCCAGAGAATTTTTTTTCTTTTTCTAAAGACAAACTTTTGGGTTTTTCAGGATATTGCAACACTGGAAAATGAATCTGTGTTTCTTGGTTATTTTCAATAAAATAAGGCATTACTTCAGCGGGAATGTATTTTTTTAGCTGATCTCTCCACACAACTAAATCTTCGTCTTTGCAATCATTTTGCAACATTTTCGCCAATTGGTTTTGTCAGCAACATGGGCTTTTAAAGCAACTTCTGTAATTCCTGCCAAATATCTATTAGGAACTTCTACTATCTCTATGGCCTCGTGTGCACCTTGATCAATCCATCTTGTGGGCACTTGTTGCTTTCTAGTAACGCCCACTTTTACGTTGCTAGAGTTTGCCAAATACACAATATGTGGTTGCAATTGAACTGATTTTTCATAGGCTAAATCACGATCCTCAATACCCAAATGCGCTTTGCTCAACTCAGGTTTCATGATCCAATCCCCGGCATTTGGGGTTTCAAAAAAGCACGATTTACAAAAACCTTGTCTGTAAATTGGTTTTTCTAATTCGCATTGCAAACATTGATATTTGATAAAAGAAATCGAAATTTTCGTATTCAATAATTGATTTATATGCAAAAAATCAGATTGCATGTCTAAAAAATATTGAATCTCGTCCAAATATTCCGTTTTCATTTTTTTTAACACTCCTTGATAGTTCATGACCAAATTTTAGTAATTTTAGCTCTTGACAAAATTACACAAAAATCACAAGGTAACTTATGCCAAACTTCATTGTTAATTCTATTATTTCCTGGTTTTTAAAAAAACGCATTCATCAAATAGATTTATTTCTCAAGTACCCTATCGATGTTCAGGAAGAATTATTGTTGAAATTGGTAACCAGTGCAAAAAAAACTGAGTTTGGAAAAGGACACCAATTTTCAGAAATCGAAAACTATCAAGATTTTGTAAAAAATGTTCCGATTCAAAAATACGAAACCATTGCTCCCTTAATTGAACGTTGCAGAAAAGGCGAGCAAAATTTGTTTTGGCCAACACCTATCAAATGGTTTGCAAAATCGAGCGGAACTACCAATGCAAAAAGCAAATATATTCCTGTAAGTAACGAAGCTTTGGAATTTTGTCACCTAAAAGGTGGCAAAGACATGTTATGTTTATACATTAACAACAACGAAGAAACTCAATTATTTACAGGAAAAGGATTGAAATTAGGAGGAAGTTCAGCGATTTACGAAGATAACAATTCCTATTTTGGTGATTTATCTGCTATCATTACTGAAAATTTGCCTTTTTGGGCAGATTTTAGTTCCGCTCCAAAGCAAGAAACGGCATTATTGGCAGAATGGGAAACAAAATTGGAAGCAATTATTGAAGAAACCATTCAAGAGGACATCACTAGTCTGGTAGGTGTTCCCAGTTGGATGTTGGTTTTATTGAACAGAGTTTTAGATAGAACAGGGAAAAATAATATTCTGGAAGTTTGGCCAAATTTAGAAGTGTATTTTCATGGAGGGGTCAATTTCAATCCGTACAGAGAACAGTTTAAAAAACTAATCCCAAAAAAGAATTTCAGATATTACGAAACATACAATGCATCAGAGGGATTTTTTGCCATTCAGGATCAAAATAATTCTAAAGAATTATTATTAATGTTAGATTATGGAATTTTTTACGAATTCATTCCAATGACCGAATATAAAGGAGAAAGTTCAAAAGCTATTCCTTTATCCGAAGTAAAAAAAGAGGTGGATTATGGGTTGATCATCACCACAAATGCAGGTTTGTGGCGCTACATGATTGGTGATACCATCAAATTTACTTCTTTAGAACCTTACAGAATAAAAATAACAGGAAGAACTAGACATTACATCAATGTTTTTGGTGAAGAATTGAATATCGAAAATGTTGAAGATGCCTTGAATTTAGCTTGTAAAAAAACCAACTCAACCATAACAGATTATACATTAGCCCCCATTTTTATGGAAGGAAAAAATAGTGGTGGTCATGAATGGTTGATAGAATTTAAGGATGTTCCAGAAAATTTATTATACTTTACGGAATTATTAGACAATGCCTTAAAATCAATAAATTCCGATTATGAAGCAAAAAGATATAATAATTTAACCTTGGCTTTTCCAAAAGTCAATGTCGGTAGAAAAGGGTTATTTTATGATTGGCTAAAGAAAAAAGGTAAATTGGGTGGGCAACACAAAGTACCAAGATTGTCTAATAAAAGAGAATTTTTAGAGGAATTATTAAATTTATAATTTTTCAATTAAAATTATTAAAAATAAAAAAAGGTATGATTTTTGATAAAAATCTTCAATTATCAATCATAGATTTTTATAGATGTTAAAACAACTATTCTTTTTCTCAGTTTTGCTTTTTTTTGGTGCACAATCATTTTCTCAAACAGTAACTATCGTAAATAAAGAGACCAATGAACGTTTAGAACAGGTTACCATTTTTGATCAAAAAACAAAAGACTACGTTACTACAAACGAAAAAGGACAAGCAGATATCAGTAGTTTTAAAAATGCAGAAAAAATAGAAGTTCGTTTTTTAGGTTTTAAGTCGAAACTAAAAACCTATAACGAAATTAAAAATAATAGGTTTGTAATTAAACTAGAGCCAAGTATTTTGAGTATGGATGAAATTGTAGTTTCAGCCTCAAAATGGAAACAAAAAAAGTCAGAACTTGCTACAAAAGTGGCCGTAATTTCAAAAAAAGAAATTCAATTATTAAATCCGCAAACAGCTGCTGATTTATTGACAGTTTCAGGAAAAGTATTTATGCAAAAAAGCCAACAAGGAGGAGGAAGCCCAATGATTAGGGGCTTTGCAACCAACAGATTGTTGTATACTATTGATGGTGTTCGTATGAATAATGCCATTTTTAGAGCTGGAAATATTCAGAATGTAATTTCATTAGATCCTTTTTCAATAGAAAAAACAGAAGTTGTTTTTGGACCTGGTTCTGTAATTTATGGAAGTGACGCTATTGGCGCAGTAATGAGTTTTAAAACGATTACTCCAAAATTTTCTTTTGAAAATAAACCTTTAATTTTCGGAAATGCTTTTGCCCGTTTTTCGTCTGCAAATGAAGAAAAAACGGTGCATGCTGACATCAATCTTGGTTTTCAAAAATGGGCATTTGTATCCAGTATTTCTCATAATGACTATGGAGATTTAACCATGGGAAGCAATGGTCCTGATGAATATTTACGGAATTTTTATGTAGAAAGAATTAACAATCAAGATGTTGCGATTGCAAACGAAAATCCTGAAAAACAAATTCCAACAGGATATACCCAACTCAATTTGATGCAAAAAGTAGGATTTAAATCTGATGATAATTGGGATTTTGAATATGGATTTCATTTTTCTGAAACCTCAAGTTATGACAGATATGATCGTTTAATCATCACCAGAAATGGAAATCCTAGAGATGGCGAATGGAAATATGGGCCTCAAAAATGGTTGATGAACAATCTTGAAATTGATAAAAATATGGCACATTCATTTTTTGACAATGTCAGCTTAAGACTTACTCATCAAAATTTTGAAGAAAGTAGAATTAGCAGAGGATTCAACAGAAATAGCAGAGAAACAAGAACTGAAAAAGTAGCTGCTTTTTCAACTAACTTAGATTTTTCGAAAGTTTTAAGCAAACGAAATAAGTTATTTTATGGCACTGAATACGTGTTTAATGAAGTAACATCTACAGGAGTCAATACAGATATTTCTTCAAATATTTCACAAAAAGGCCCAAGTCGATATCCAAATGCTACTTGGTCATCTTTAGGTTTTTACATCTCAAATCAAACAGATTTTGATTCAAAATGGACATTGCAAACAGGTTTGCGTTATAATTTTTATACGCTTGATGCTGTTTTTGATACTACTTTTTATCCTTTTCCTTTTACAGAAGCAAAAATTGATGATGCTGCATTTTCAGGAAGCATTGGTTTGGTTTTTAGACCTGAAAAAACATGGTTGTTAAGTACAAATATGTCATCCGCTTTTCGTTCTCCAAATGTAGATGATGTTGGAAAAGTGTTTGACTCTGAACCCGGTTTTGTAGTGGTTCCAAATCCAAATTTAAAAGCAGAATATGCTTATAATACAGATGTTTCTATCGCTAAAACACTTAGTAATTTTGTAAAAGTTGAATTGACAGGATTTTATACTTTATTAAAAAATGCCATGGTTCGAAGAAATTTTACTTTGAATGGACTTTCAGAAATTATGTATGATGGAGAAATGAGCCAAGTACAAGCGATTCAAAATGCTGCTAATGCAAATGTATATGGATTTCAAACAGGTATTGAAATTGATCTTGGAAAAGGCTTTATATTTTCATCAGATTTTAATTATCAAAAAGGAGAGGAAGAAATGGAGAATGGAGAAAAAAGTCCCTTAAGACATGCAACTCCATGGTTTGGAACTACGCGTTTTAGTTATAGTAATGACAAATTTAATGCTCAATTATATGCAAATTACAGTGGTGAAGTAGCTTTTGAAGACATGCCTGAATCTGAAATTGCAAAACCTTTTTTATATGCAATTGACCTAAATGGCAATCCTTATTCACCATCTTGGTTTGTTTTAAATATCAAAACATCGTATAAATTTAAAGAAAATTTACTGTTTTCGTCAGGAATTGAAAACATTACTGACCTTCGTTACAGACCTTATAGCTCAGGAATTGTTTCTCCGGGAAGAAATTTTGTAGTTTCTTTAAAAGCAACTATTTAAGTTAAATTTTACGTTCTACAACGTAATCAATCATTGTTTTTAGGGAATTTTTATACTCAGAATCTGGATATTGTTCTAAAATAGCAAGTGCTTTATTTTTATACTCGTTCATTTTTGAAGTCGTATATTCAATTCCTCCATGATTTTTAACAAAACTGATCACTTCTTTTACGCGAACTTTATCTCTATTATATTTTTTAATAGAATTGATAATCCATGCTTTGTCTTTTTTGGAACACGTATTCAACGAATAAATCAACGGCAAAGTCATCTTTTGTTCTTTAATGTCAATACCTGTTGGTTTGCCAATTTTTTCATCAGAATAATCAAACAGGTCATCTTTTATTTGAAAAGCGATGCCAATATATTCGCCAAATTTGCGCATTTGCAAGACAGTTTCTTCATTTGCACCCACAGAAGCAGCTCCAATTCCACAACAAGCTGCAATTAACGTAGCCGTTTTTTGACGAATGATATCAAAATAAATATCTTCAGAAATATCTAACTTTCGCGCTTTTTCAATCTGCAATAATTCACCTTCACTCATTTCACGAACAGCAATTGAAATCAATTTAAGCAAGTCAAAATCACCATTATCAATCGAAAGTAATAATCCTTTTGACAATAAAAAATCACCAACCAAAACCGCAATTTTATTTTTCCAAAGAGCGTTTATCGAGAAAAAACCACGCCTTCTATTGCTATCATCTACCACATCATCATGCACTAAAGTTGCAGTATGAATCAATTCAACTACTGATGCGCCTCTGTACGTTCGTTCATCAAAACCACCATCAGAAACCATTTTTGCTACCAAAAAAACAAACATAGGTCGCATTTGTTTTCCTTTTCTGCGGATAATGTAATAGGTAATTCTGTTTAAAAGTGGCACATTGGATTGCATCGAATCTTTGAATTTTTTTTCAAAGAGTTCCATTTCAATTTTAATAGGAAGTTTTATGAGTTCTACTGGTTTCATTCGTCAACAAAAATAAACAATATAAATGAACAAGTCAGTGTATGAAAATCTAGTTTGATATAAAATATAGTTAAGATTTATTCGCTAATTGTCCACAAGCAGCATCAATATCTTTCCCTCTACTTCTTCTCACATTTACAGTGATATCATGCATTTCTAAATTGGAAATGTAATTGTTGATGGCACTAGAACTTGCTTGCTGAAATTGTCCATCATCAATGGGATTGTATTCTATCAAATTAACTTTACAGGGCACATATTTACAAAATTCAATCAACGCTTTTACATCTTCATTTCGATCGTTAATTCCTTCCCAAACAACATATTCATAGGTAATTTTTCGCTTGGTTTTTGCGTACCAATATTCGAACGATTCACGCAAATCAGTCAATGGAAACTGCTCGTTAAAAGGCATGATTGATGTTCGAACTTCTTCAATTGCAGAATGAAGAGAAACAGCCAAATTGAATTTCACGGCGTCATCAGCCATTTTTTTAATCATTTTTGGAACACCCGAAGTAGAAACTGTAATTCGTTTTGATGACATTCCTAAACCTTCAGGAGAAGTAATTTTTTCAATCGCTTTGATAACGTTATTATAGTTCATCAAAGGCTCTCCCATTCCCATAAAAACAATATTTGTCAATTTTTTTTGATGATACAACTGACTTTGTTGGTCAATAACAACAACTTGATCGTAAATTTCATCAGGGTTCAAATTACGCATTCTTTTTAAACGCGCAGTTGCGCAAAATTTACAATCCAAACTACAACCTACTTGACTGGAAATACAGGCTGTTGTTCTTTTTTTTGTCGGTATTAAAACGGATTCAACCACCAATCCATCATGTAATTTGATACCGTTTTTGATAGTTCCATCTGCACTTTTTTGCATGGAATCTACTTTGATATGATTGATCACAAAGTGTTTTTCCAACATTTCTCTGGTTTGTTTTGAAATGTTGGTCATGTCACCAAACGAATGTAAAGATTTACTCCAAAGCCAATCATACACTTGATTTCCACGAAAAGCTTTGTCGCCATTTTCTTCAAAAAAGTTGCGTAATTGCTCTTTAGTAAGTGCTCTAATATCTTTTTTTGTGATTTCCATTGGTTGCAAAATTACAAAACCTCACAAGTATTTTTGTGAGGTTTTGTATATCTATTATTATTTTTAATAAAAAAATTAAATAATCAACATCGCATCTCCATATGAGTAGAATCTGTATTTTTCTTTAACAGCTTCTTTATATGCTTTCATTAAAAAATCATACCCTGCAAATGCTGCAGTCATCATCATTAATGTAGATTTTGGAGTATGAAAATTAGTAATCATCGCATTTGCAATGCTAAAATCATAGGGAGGAAAAATAAATTTATTGGTCCATCCTTCATACGGATTTAGCAATTGATTTGCTGATACTGATGATTCTACAGTTCTCATTACAGTTGTTCCTACTGCACAAATTCTTCTTTTTTCTTTTTTAGCTTGATTTATTTTTTGAGCGGTGCTTGTAGGAATAATGATTTGCTCAGAATCCATTTTGTGTTTCGATAAATCTTCCACCTCTGCTGGACTAAAAGTTCCTAAACCAACATTCAACGTCATTTCAGCAAATTCAATTCCTTTGATTTCCAAACGTTTCATCAAATGTTTTGAAAAATGCAAGCCTGCTGTTGGTGCAGCAACTGCGCCTTCGTGTTTTGCATAAATGGTTTGATATCGCTCTTCATCTTCAGGACGCAATTCTCTATTGATATATTTTGGAAGCGGCGTTTCACCCAATTCAATCAATTTTTCTCTGAAAGCTTCATAACTTCCGTCAAATAAAAAACGTAAAGTTCTTCCTCTTGAGGTGGTGTTGTCAATTACTTCTGCAACTAAACTATCATCATCTCCAAAAAATAATTTATTTCCAATTCTTATTTTTCTTGCAGGATCAACCAAAACATCCCACAATCTGTTTTCAGCATTCAATTCTCTCAATAAAAAAACCTCGATTTTAGCGCCTGTTTTTTCTTTATTCCCGTACATTCTTGCTGGAAAAACTTTGGTGTTATTTAACATCAAAACATCACCTTCATCAAAGTAATCAATAATGTCTTTAAATAGTTTATGCTCAATAGTTCCCGTTTTTCTATCTAAGACCATTAAACGAGATTCATCTCTGTGTTCAGAAGGATATTCTGCTAATAATTCGTCTGGTAATGTAAACTCAAAGTGTGATAATTTCATACAATTGTTTTGATTAAAGTCGGCAAAGATACAATATCAAAACAGGCGTTGTCAAGTAAATTGGCAACTATTATTTTTTATAAATAATCATTGTTTACGCAAAAATCTTATTTTACAACAAATTTGTTAAAAAAAATCCCAAACATTTTGCAAATTAAATCATTTCATCTACCTCAATTCCAATTAGCTGCATATCTTCCCAAAATTTTTGATATGATTTTGTAACTACCTCAGCGTCTAATATTTTGATAGGAACTTTCAATGCTAATGGCGCAAAAGCCATAGCCATTCTGTGATCATTATAGGTTGTAATCTTAATGTTTTTATGGATGGTAGATGATTTTTCTAAATGTAAACTCTTGTCTGTGACCGAAATTGTTGCTCCTAATTTGGTCAGTTCATCATGCAAGGCTTCCAATCGGTCAGTTTCTTTGATTTTTAGTGTATGTAATCCTGATAAATTACACGCAATTCCTTCCGAAAAACAAGTAACTGCAATGGTTTGAGCAATGTCTGGCGCATTTTTCAAATCGATTTCTAAAAGATTTTTACTACTTTCTTGAACCTTTTTTAATGTAATTGTATTCTGTTGAAAAACGGTTTCCACTCCAAAATGCTGATATATTACTGCCAAACAAGAATCTCCTTGTAAACTATTTTTTTTGTAAGCTGTTAAAGAAATTTCACTTCCAATTTCAGATAATGCCACAATTGAATAAAAATAACTTGCTGAAGACCAATCAGATTCAACAACAATGGTTTGTTTTTCAATCAATTTTTTTGGGAAAACTTGAATACAATTTCCTTCAAATTTTGTTTCAATTCCTATTTGATTCAACAAACTTAGCGTCATTTCAATATATGGAATGGAAGTAATTTCGCCCAACAATTCAATGGTCAAACCATTTTCTAATTTTGACGCAACTAACAATAAAGACGAAATGTATTGACTGCTTACGTTTCCATGAATTTGTACTTTTTCTTTTGTAATTTTTGTACCCAAAATTCGCAATGGTGGATACCCAATTTTATCTTGATATTCTATTTTTGCACCTAAATCCTGCAAAGCATCTACCAAAATTTTAATAGGCCTGTTTTGCATTCTTTCTGATCCTGTTAAAATCACTTTTTTACCTTCGGTAGTAGCAAAATACGATGTTAAAAAACGCATGGCTGTTCCTGCATGACCAATATCAACCAACTCATTTTCGGTTGATAAGGCATGTTGCATGTGCACAGAATCATCAGAATCTGACAAATTTTCAATCGAAATTTCAGAAAACAATTTTTGTAAAATCAACAATCTATTAGATTCACTTTTTGAACCAGAAATGGTAATTTTCTGTGAAATTTTTTTGTGTTTTAAAACGTATAAGAGTAGGTCCATAATTTCGATGGTTTCAAACAGATTTAATTTTCATATTTTTACGATTGCAATTTCAAATGTATTCAAATGAAAAAAATCATATTTTTTGTTATCGGTTTATTTTTTATAACAACCGCCAAAGTTAACGCACAAAAAAGTGTTGACAAAGTTTCTGAAGCATATTTTAGTGCTGTTGAATGGAGAAATATTGGTCCTTTTAGAGGCGGAAGAAGTGCAGCTGTAACGGGAGTTGCCAATAAAGCCAATCTATTTTATATGGGTGCAACTGGTGGTGGCGTTTGGAAAACTACGGATGCAGGCAATACTTGGGAGAATATTTCTGATGGATTTTTTGGTGGATCTGTAGGTGCAGTTGCTGTTTCAGAATCTGATAATAACGTGATCTATGTTGGAATGGGCGAGAAAACAGTTCGTGGAAATGTTTCTTCTGGTGACGGAATTTGGAAATCTGAAAACGCTGGAAAAACATGGAAACTTATGGGTTTATCAACCTCTAGACATATCCCAAGAGTGCGCATTCATCCAAAAAATTCAGATATTGTTTTTGCAGCAGTTTTAGGTGATTTGTACAAACCAACACAAGATAGAGGTGTTTATAAATCCATTGATGGTGGTGAATCTTGGAAAAAAGTGTTGTTTGCTGATGAAAATTCGGGCGCAATCGACTTACTAATTGATCCAACCAATCCAAGAATTTTATATGCCACAACTTGGGATGTGAGAAGAACTCCTTATAGTTTGTCATCAGGAGGAAAAGGTTCTGCAATATACAAAAGTACGGATGGTGGTGAATCTTGGGAAAATATTTCAAGTAACAAAGGATTGCCAAAAGGCATTTGGGGAATTAGTGGTGTAACTGTTTCGCCAGTAAATTCTGATATTGTTTGGGCATTAATAGAAAATGAAAAGGGCGGAATTTACAAATCTACGGATGCAGGAAAAACATGGAGTTTGATAAATTCCGAAAGAAAATTACGCCAAAGAGCTTGGTATTACACACGTTTGTATGCTGATACTCAAGACGAAAACATTTTATACGTCTTAAATGTGAACTATCACAAATCTACTGATGGAGGTAAAACATACAAAACGTACAATGCTCCTCATGGAGATCATCACGATTTATGGATCGCTCCCGAAGACAATCAACGGATGATTATTGGTGATGATGGTGGTGCACAAATTTCATTTGATGCAGGTGAAAATTGGAGTACCTATATGAATCAACCAACTGCTCAGTTTTATAGATTGACCACTGACAATCATTTTCCATATCGAATTTATGCAGCACAACAAGACAATTCAACCATCAGAATTTCACACAGAACTTCAGGGAGATTTATTGGTGAAAGTGATTGGGAAGAAACTGCAGGTGGAGAAAGTGCCCATATAGCTGTTGATCCTTTAAATGATGATATTGTGTATGGCGGAAGTTATGGCGGTTTGTTAACAAGAGTTAACCACAAAACCAATGAAACACGCGCCATCAATGTTTGGCCAGATGATCCAATGGGACATGGAGCTGAAGATTTCAAATACCGTTTTCAATGGAATTTCCCCATTTTCTTCTCACCAAATAACAAAAAGCGTTTGTATGCTGGATCAAATCATTTGCATGTAACCGAAAATGAAGGTCAATCATGGGAATTAATTAGTCCTGATTTGACAAGAAATGATCCAAATACGCTAAAATCCTCAGGAGGTCCAATCACTCAAGACAACACAGGAGTAGAATATTATGGAACTATTTTCGCAGCCACAGAATCCGCTTTTGAAACGGGTTTATTGTGGACAGGTTCTGATGATGGTTTGGTTCATATTACAAAAGACAATGGCAAAAACTGGGAAAATGTGACTCCTAAAAAAATACCTGAATGGATGATGATCAATTGTATTGAAGTTGATCCTTTTACCAAAGGTGGCGCTTATATTGTGGGAACAAAATACAAATCAGGTGATTATAAACCGTACATTTATAAAACGGAAAACTATGGAAAAACATGGGAATTGTTAGTTTCAGGTATTGAAGGAGAAAGTTTTACAAGAGCTTTAAGAGCTGACCCAAAACGTAAAGGATTGCTCTATGCAGGAACTGAAAAAGGCATGTATATTTCGTTTGATGATGGTAAAAATTGGCAAACTTTTCAGCAAAATTTACCCATTGTTCCCATTACAGATTTAGCCATTAAAAACGATAATTTGATTGCTGCAACTCAAGGAAGATCCATTTG
>Ga0102831_1000864_pt1 | contig 13307 bp, 10 predicted proteins | sample ColrivemetaGS747_FD_84508 | JGI IMG/M metagenome (GOLD analysis project Ga0102831, IMG submission 84508) | Estuarine microbial communities from the Columbia River estuary - Freshwater metaG S.747 | ecosystem: Environmental > Aquatic > Marine > Intertidal zone > Estuary | place: USA: Columbia...
CAAAAACAGTCGAGGGCAAACCTTTCACCTTCCTGCAAGCCGCCGCGTTTCAGTGGGTCAACCCAAAGGCGTGGATCATGGGCATCACCGCAATCAGCGGCTACGCGCCCCACACATTTGGCGTCGTCGGCGGGGCAGCCATCGTCGCCGTGATCTTCTGCGCGGTCAACTTCCCCTCCGTCACCGTTTGGGCATGGATGGGCATGCAACTGCGCCGCTGGCTTGGCACCGCCAAACGCCTGCGCATGTTTAACGTGACAATGGCATTGCTGCTCGTGGTTTCACTCTACCCGATGCTGAACCATTAAGCCTCGGTGTGACGTTTGAAGTTATCCAAGATCGCCTGCCAACCCGCCTTTTGCATCTCGACCGAGTTCTGCTCTTCGGCGTCAAAAGTCTCGCGCACGCGGACGCCGTCGGCCGTTTCGCTAAACTCAACAGTCATGCCACGATCACCAAAGCTGGCCTCAATCAGCGACATCGGCTCCACCCGCGTATAATTCCCGCCAAAATCAAACCCCATCGCGCCATCCTTGGCCTCCATACGGGATGAAAACGCGCCGCCGTTGCGCAAATCAACCGTCGAAGCCGTCGTGTGCCAATCATCCGAGGCCGCATTCCACGCCATAATATCCGCAGGCGTCGTCCAGCTTTCCCAAACGCGGGCCAGTGGGGCCTTCACAACCGCTTCAATCGTAATCTTCATTTAATTCTCCTCAGGCGCGTACCGACCAACTGCACCGCCGCCGCGCTTTGTCTTCAAATACTCATCTTAAAACGGCACATCATCCGCATCCGCAGCCGCCACGATAAAGCGCGCCACAACATGCTTTGACCCAGCATGATCAAACTCGATCACCAGCTTATCAGCCTCAATGCCCATAACCTCGCCATAGCCGAACTTTTGATGAAACACGCGGTCACCTTCTGTAAATGCCGACACGGCCGTCAGATCAATGACACTACTCTTCGCTGGCTGCGAAATCCCGCGTTGCTGGCTGCGGCTTTGCAACCTGCGCCAACCGGGCGAATTATAGACATCAGCCTCAGACGCCTTTTCGTGCAAATTCGAGCCGTAAGCCTCTTGCACCGCAGGATTAGCGCTCGCCGCCATCCCCGCCGCGCCAAAACCACCGCCATAAAGGCCAGGAGGCGTCAACACCTCGACATGCCCTTCAGGCAATTCGTCAATAAATCGCGACGGCATGGACGATTGCCACTGCCCATAAACCCTGCGGTTCGCGGCAAAGGAAATGGTGCAAAGCGCCTCGGCCCGCGTGAGGCCCACATAGGCCAAACGGCGCTCCTCTTCGAGGCCCTTGATCCCGCTTTCATCCATTGAGCGCTGGGACGGGAACAACCCATCCTCCCAACCGGGCAAAAACACCGCAGGAAACTCAAGCCCCTTGGCCGCGTGCAGCGTCATGAGCGACACTTTTTCGCCCTGCTCCTCGGTCTCGTTATCCATGATCAGGCTGACGTGCTCCAAGAACCCTTGCAGATTCTCGAAATTCTCCAAAGCCTTCACCAATTCCTTGATGTTCTCCAACCGCCCCGGTGCCTCTGGCGTCTTATCGTTCTGCCAAAACCCAGTGTAGCCGCTCTCATCCAAGATCATGCCAGCCAGTTCGACATGGGTGTCGGCCTCTGCCATCACCTGAGAATGCCAGCGGTCCAAGCCCTCGACCAATATGGTCAACTCTTTCAGTCCCTTACCGCCCAAAAGCTTACCCTCGCAAACCAGCCGCGCGCCCTCAATCAGGTTCACACCATTCTCACGCGCTGTGCGCTGAATGGTCTGCACGGCCTTATCGCCTAGCCCGCGTTTCGGCGTGTTCACAATCCGCTCAAACGCCAGATCATCGTCCTGTGACACGGCAAGGCGGAAATACGCCATCGCATCGCGGATCTCCAAACGCTCATAAAACCGCGGCCCACCAATCACGCGATATGGCAAGCCAATCGTCAGGAACCGATCCTCAAAGGCACGCATCTGATGGGACGCCCGCACCAAGATCGCCATACTATCAAGGCCGACCTTCTCAAGCCCGCGCGTACCGCGCTGCAACGCCTCGATCTCTTCGCCGATCCAGCGCGCTTCTTCCTCGCCGTCCCAATGACCGATCAAGCGAACCTTTTCGCCCTCTTCACGGTCCGTAAACAACGTCTTGCCAAGCCGCCCCTTATTGCCCGCAATCACGCCAGACGCCGCGGCCAGAATATGCGGCGTCGAGCGGTAATTCTGCTCAAGCCTGACAACAACAGCCCCCGGAAAATCCTTCTCGAAGCGCAAGATGTTGCCCACCTCGGCCCCGCGCCAGCCGTAAATCGACTGATCATCATCGCCCACACAGCAAATATTCTTATGTTGCGCCGCCAAAAGCCGCAGCCACAAATACTGCGCCACGTTCGTATCCTGATATTCGTCGACCAGAATATACTTAAACCTGCGCTGATATTGCTCCAAAATATCCTGATGCGTCTGGAAAATCGTTACCATGTGCAGCAAAATATCGCCAAAATCGACAGCATTCAGATCACGCAATCGGCTCTGATAGGCGGCGTATAGCTCGATGCCCTTATGATCAAACGCACCACTATCCGCGACTGGCACCGCATCAGGCACCAACGCACGGTTTTTCCACCCGTCAATGATCCCCGCCAGCATCCGCGGCGGCCAGCGCTTTTCGTCAATATCCTCGGCTCGGATCAACTGCTTCATCAACCGCTGCTGATCATCGGTATCCAAAATCGTAAAAGTCGACTTCAAACCAACCAATTCCGCATGGCGACGCAGCAATTTTGCGCAAACCGAATGGAACGTGCCCAGCCAAGGCATCCCCTCCACCGCTTCGCCCATCATGCGCCCCACCCGCAACTTCATCTCGCGGGCGGCCTTATTGGTAAACGTCACCGCCAAAATCTGATCCGGCCGCGCCGTCCCCGTGGCCAACAAATGGCCGATCCGCGTGGTTAGCGCCTTGGTCTTGCCCGTGCCCGCGCCCGCCAACATCAAAACAGGGCCCTGCAAGGCCTCAACCGCCTCGCGCTGCGCAGGGTTCAACCCCTCCAAATACGGAGCAGCACGGCCAACCATCGCACGTTGGCTCAAAGGAACAGCAGCCTCAAAGGCATCATCTTCAGAATATCCAGTCATGCGGGCAAAGATAGCCACATCCGCTGGAATAGAAAACCCTTGTTCTTCTTACGTTCCACCTTTCTTTCTATGTCTTCCTAAACTCCCGCCGGAGGCTCCGCCGTGTCCTCCACGACAACATTAGCGTTATGCCCCCCGCACGCAGCATGCGGCGCCGCAGGCGCAAACTTTCTCTTCCCACCTACCGAAAACATGCGCTAACCTCCGAACATGACACTCCACAACCGCTATCCAGCCATCTGCGACCTCAAATCCCGCGCCCGCAGGAGAATTCCGCATTTCGTTTGGGAATACCTCGACAGCGCAACAGGCAATGAGGCTACTCAAGCCCGCAACCGCACCGCACTCGACAAGGTCCTATTCCATCCGTCGATCCTCCACGGTGAATTCACCCCTGACCTTTCCACAACATTCTTATCAAAGACTTACCCGCTCCCCATCGGCATTGCCCCCGTGGGCATGTCAGGTCTGATATGGCCCGAGGCCGAGACATTCCTCGCCCAAACCGCAGCCAAAGAAGGCATTCCCTTCGGCCTCTCCACCGTGGCCACGCAAACACCCGAAGATCTGGCGCCCCACATCGGCGACCAAGGCTGGTTCCAAATCTACCCCCCGCGCGACGCCGACATCCGCGCCGATATGCTCAAACGCGCAAAAGACGCAGGCTTTCATACACTCGTCATGACCGTCGACGTCCCCGTGGCCTCGCGCCGCGAACGGCAAACACGCGGCGGCTTGCAACAACCGCCAAGGCTTACACCGCGCCTCGCGATCCAAGCAGCCCAATGTCCCGCTTGGCTTATGGGTATCCGTAAAACGGGCATGCCCCGCATGAAGTTGATGGACAGCTACGCCAGTCAACAAAGCGCTTTGCCCTCAACGCAGCACGTAGGCTACCTGCTGCGCACCTCGCCTGACTGGGATTATGTGCAAAAACTGCGCGACGCTTGGGACGGCCCGCTAATCATCAAAGGGGTCAGTCGCGCGCAAGACGCCACCGCTTTGGAAAAAGAAGGCGTCGACGCGCTCTGGGTTTCCAACCACGCAGGGCGGCAGTTCGACGGCGGCCTCGCCACGATCGAGACCTTGCCAGAGGTCCGCGCGGCCACCTCCCTACCACTGATTATGGACAGCGGGATCGAGGGCGGGCTTGACGTCATTCGTGCCATCGCTTCGGGTGCAGATTTCGTCATGTTGGGTCGCGCATTCCACTATAGTCTGGGCGCCTTGGGTGCCGTAGGCCCTGCCCACCTGCTCGACATTCTGCGCCAAGATATGATCGCGAATATGGGGCAGCTTGGGGCAAAAACGCTCAAAGACTTGAAAAACCAGCTTGCAGCCAGCCCCCGATAACCGCAGGACAATCGCTCAGTTTTCGCAATGATAGCAAAACAATCGCCCGCCAGCGCCATCAATTTCCGCACTTTCTCTATGTTACCGCTAACATAACTTTTAATCTACCTGTTTACCTTCTGAAATTTTCTGCCTAACAATGCTGCAACTGCAAACACGAGGGGATGCACCATGGCCGACTTCAAGAAAATTCTGATCGCCAACCGCGGCGAAATCGCGATCCGTATCATGCGGGCGGCCAACGAGATGGGCAAGAAAACCGTGGCGGTCTATGCAGAAGAGGACAAGCTCGGCCTGCACCGCTTTAAGGCTGACGAGGCCTACCGCATCGGCGAGGGCCTCGGCCCCGTGGCCGCCTACCTCTCCATCGAAGAAATCATCCGCGTCGCCAAAATGTCTGGCGCCGACGCGATCCATCCGGGCTACGGCCTGCTCTCAGAAAACCCTGACTTCGTGGACGCCTGCACCGCCGCGGGCATCACCTTCATCGGCCCAAAAGCTGCGACAATGCGCAAGCTCGGCGACAAAGCCTCCGCCCGCGACGTCGCCGTCGAGGCTGGTGTGCCCGTAATCCCCGCCACCGAGGTGCTTGGCGACGACATGGAGCTGGTCAAGAAACAGGCCGCCGCAGTCGGCTACCCCTTGATGCTCAAAGCCTCGTTCGGGGGCGGTGGTCGCGGTATGCGTGCCATTAATTCCGAAAAAGAACTCGTCGAAAAAGTACTTGAGGGCCGCCGTGAGGCCGAAGCTGCCTTTGGAAATGGTGCTGGTTTCCTTGAGAAAATGATCGTGCGCGCCCGTCACGTCGAGGTCCAAATCCTCGGCGACAGCCACGGCCAAATCTACCACCTTTGGGAGCGCGACTGCTCTGTGCAGCGCCGCAACCAAAAGGTCGTTGAACGCGCCCCTGCCCCTTATCTTTCAGGCACACAGCGCGAACAGCTCTGCAACTTGGGCAAGAAAATCTGCCAATTCGTCGACTATGAATGCGCAGGCACAGTTGAATTCCTGATGGATATGGACTCAGGCGAATTCTACTTCATCGAAGTCAACCCGCGCGTCCAAGTCGAGCACACAGTGACAGAAGAGGTCACAGGGATCGACATCGTACGCGCCCAAATCCTGATCGCCGAGGGCAAATCATTGGTGGAGGCCACAGGCTGCGCCTCGCAATATGACGTCAAACTTGACGGCCACGCCCTGCAATGCCGCGTCACCACCGAGGACCCGCAAAACAACTTTATTCCCGACTATGGCCGCATCCAGATGTACCGCTCGGCCACAGGTCCGGGCATTCGCCTTGACGGTGGCACCGCCTATTCGGGCGCTGTCATCACCCGTTACTACGACTCCCTCCTTACCAAAGTGACCGCACGTGCGCCGACCCCAGAAATGGCGATCGCCCGCATGGACCGCGCCCTGCGCGAATTCCGTATTCGAGGCGTGTCCACCAACATCGCCTTTGTCGAGAACCTTCTTAAGCATCCGACCTTTCTAAACAATGAATATCACACCAAATTCATCGACCAGACACCGAGCCTGATGGATTTCAAAAAGCGCCGTGACCGCGCGACCAAAATCCTGACCTATATCGCCGACATCACCGTGAACGGGCATCCCGAAACCCAAGGCCGCGCCAAGCCGCACGCCGAGGCGAAACTGCCACGCCCACCTGTCAAACCGCAGGTCGCATACCCTGCTGGCACACGCACCCTGCTTGACGCCAAAGGCCCCAAAGCCGTCGTCGACTGGATGAAAACGCAAAAGCAACTGCTGATCACCGACACCACCATGCGCGACGGGCACCAATCCCTGCTCGCGACCCGCATGCGCTCCATCGACATGATCAACGCGGCCCCCGCTTATGCAGCCAACATGTCAGACCTCTTCTCGGTTGAATGCTGGGGCGGTGCGACATTCGACGTCTCCTACCGCTTCTTGCAAGAATGCCCGTGGCAGCGCCTGCGCGACATCCGCGCTAGCATGCCCAACATCATGACCCAAATGCTGCTGCGCGCCTCCAACGGCGTAGGCTACACCAACTATCCCGACAACGTCGTACAATTTTTCGTGGCCCAAGCGGCGACCTCTGGCGTCGACGTCTTCCGCGTCTTCGACAGCCTCAACTGGGTTGAAAACATGCGCGTCGCGATGGATGCGGTCGTGGAATCTGGCAAAATCTGCGAAGGCACGATCTGCTACACAGGCGACATGCTCGACCCCGCCCGCGCCAAATACGACCTGAAATACTACGTCGGCATGGCGAAAGAATTGGAGGCCGCAGGCGCCCACGTGCTTGGCCTCAAGGACATGGCTGGCCTGCTCAAACCCGCCGCAGCCACCGCCCTCATCACAGCTCTCAAGTCCGAGACCGATCTACCCATCCACTTCCACACCCACGACACCTCTGGTGCGGCCATCGCAACCGTGCTCGCCGCTTCTGCGGCTGGCGTGAACGTGATCGATGCCGCCATGGACGCCTTCTCGGGCAACACATCGCAGCCAACTCTCGGCTCGATTGTGGAATCCCTCAAAGGATCGGACCGCGACACAGGCCTCGACGTGCGTGCTATCCGCGAAATCTCGAACTACTTCGAGCAGGTCCGCGAGCATTACGCTGCCTTTGAGTCTGGCCTGCAAGCCCCCGCCTCCGAGGTCTACCTCCATGAGATGCCGGGCGGCCAGTTCACCAACCTCAAATCCCAAGCACGCAGCCTCGGCCTTGAGGACCGCTGGCACGAGGTCGCACAGACCTACGCCGACGTGAACCAAATGTTCGGCGATATAGTCAAGGTGACGCCATCCTCCAAAGTCGTCGGCGACATGGCTCTGATGATGGTCTCCCAAAACCTGACACGTGCGCAGGTGGAAGACCCGAAAATCGACGTGATCTTCCCAGACTCGGTCATCGACATGATGAAAGGCAGCCTCGGCCAACCCCCGGGCGGCTGGCCAACTGCTATCCAAAAGAAGATCCTAAAAGGCGAAAAAGCCACCACCGACCGACCCGGCGCGCATCTGCCTGCCGTCGATCTGGAGGCCACGCGCGCGGACCTTTCCAAACAACTCGAAGGGCGCAACGTCGATGATGAAGACCTCAACGGCTACCTCATGTACCCCAAGGTCTTCCTTGATTACATGGGTCGCCACCGAACCTACGGCCCCGTGCGCACCTTGCCGACCAAGACGTTCTTCTACGGCATGAAACCCGCCGACGAGATCAGCGTCGAGATCGATCCGGGCAAAACGCTCGAAATCCGCATGCAGGCCGTGTCGGAAAACAACGAGGACGGCGAAGTCAAAGTCTTCTTTGAACTCAACGGCCAACCGCGCACGATCCGCGTCATGAACCGCGCGATCACAGCGACCAACATCAGCCGCCCGAAGGCCGAAGCAGGGAACGCCAACCACATCGGCGCACCTATGCCGGGCGTTGTGGCAACCGTCGCGGCGCAGGCTGGCAAAAAGGTCAAAGAAGGCGATCTGCTTTTGACCATCGAAGCGATGAAAATGGAAACAGGCATCCACGCCGAACGGGACGCCGTCGTGAAAGCAGTGCATGTGCAAGCAGGCAGCCAGATCGACGCCAAAGACCTGCTGATCGAGCTTGAGTAAAGTGGCGGAGCGGACTTTCGCGGAATTAGTGCATAAGTCCGCTTCGAGCCAAAAGGCAACTTTGTTTTGTCAGTAGCTCGCTATACGCTTGCTTCATGTTAACTCAATTGTTTGGTGCCCTCTTCGGCACAAGGTCACAATCCACTTTTCAATTCCGCCCCCGCTGGAAAGAAGAACTCGTTGTGACGGGGCCCGGTGGCGTTTTTGTTCTCGGACTGCCAATGGGCGTTTATTCAGCATGTCTCCCAACTCAAGAGGTCTGGATAAACACGGCGCCTGAGTGGGCGAAGGATCTCTGGCCTGTGCTGGAAGCGGAGTTGGCGGAATGGTGCAAGAACAACAAAGCCAAACTCCACATAGATGAAACGGCTTTTGTATTCATTGTGGAATGACTAACAGCAACTTCGTCCGCGCATTCGCACTGCATGCCTCCCTTGACGATAATCGGATCAAAGCCGCTCCATTTCCATGTCCCACAAATACTCATCCCCCCTTTCACAAACCCGCCAGACCCTTTAGGCATCCCTAACTTCGCAAGTCTGGAAAAATTATGGCGCAAAAAGCCACTATCTACAAAGTAGAGCTCTCCGTTTCCGATATGGATCGTCACTATTACGAGACCCATAAGCTGACGGTGGCCAAACACCCGTCCGAGACCGATGAGCGGCTGATGGTGCGCCTGCTTGCTTTTGCGCTGAACGCCCACGAACAATTGGAAATGACTAAGGGTCTTTCCTCAGATGACGAGCCTGATATTTGGCAGAAAAGTCTCAGTGGCGAGCTGGAACTTTGGGTCGCATTGGGCCTGCCAAGCGAGAAAGTCGTGCGACAATCTTGCGGCAAATCCGACGCCGTCGTCGTCTATAGTTACGGCAAAACCTCCGATACGTGGTGGGACAAGATCAAGAATAGCACCACGCGGTTCAACAACCTTCAGGTCGTGAACTTTTCACAAGATGACACCAGTGCACTCGAGAGACTCGCAAACCGCTCAATGCGGATGCAAGTGAACATTCAGGACGGCGAAGTCATGGTCAGCGTTGACGATACAATCGTGAATCTCTCCCCTGTGATGTGGAAAGCCGCCGCGCAGTAACGCCTTATCTGTTACTATCAATCCAGCGCGACAACATATCCTTATCCTTAAAGTACTCGTCAGGCACCTGACGCCGCTTGATCATCGCGATCCGCTCGGCGTAAGCCACCTGTTTCGAGGTCGGGCGCCCGTCGCTTTGCTGGGGGCGCGCCTGCGCTTGGGTTTGAATCCATGCACTCAACTTGCGCCGATCCACCCGCAATTCCTGCGGCAAAGGCACATGATTGCGCAACGATAACGTCCGCGCAAAAGAAAGTTGCTTTTGAGTTGGTGGGAGACTGGTCTGTTCCATTTTAGAACCTCGCGATGTTGATGAGAACAAATTAGAACAAAAGTAGAACATTGTCAATCTGCATCATTTCAGTGCACGCGCGGTACACGCCCAGTGCATGTAAATCACACCCTGTTGACACGCCCGCCAAGCGCTCACATTCTTGGCCGCAACTGGGAGCGCAAATGATCAAAATTATCGTAATGACCGACATTCACATTACCAAAAAAGGTAATAAAATCATTGGGCTGGACCCGATGCGCCGATTCCAAGAGGTTTATGGCGCAGCGATAGCCGACCACCCTGACGCCGCACTTATCATCCTAATGGGCGACCTCACGCATCACGGAAAAATAATTCAATACCAGCGACTTAGCGATGCGCTTCACAATGCCCCGATCCCCGTTCTGCCAATGCTAGGCAACCACGACATCCGCGAAAACTTCCGCGAGGTGTTCTTAGACGCACCAACAGACGACGCAGGATTCGTGCAGAAAATCATAGACTTACCCGATCACCGCCTGATCACACTCGACACCAAAGACGGCCCCTTTGACCATCACGCAGGGAGCCTTTGTCCTGCACGGATGGCTTGGCTCAAGGCCGCTCTGGAACGCGCAAACGGCCGCATTCCCCTTGTTTTCATGCACCATCCGCCCTTCAAAACGGGCATCATCGGGATGGATAACATCAATCTTGAGAATGGGAGCGAAGTGCTTGATCTGCTTGCACAATACCCCACCGTTCATCTTTTTTGCGGCCACATCCATCGCACAATTTCCGGCAGCTCACGCGGTGTCGCTTGGACAATGTTCAAAAGCCCTTGCCACCAAGGCGTTTTAGACCTGCATGACCCCGACTCGTCGCTCTCTATCGATGAACATGGAACCTACGGGTTGCTATTGCTCACAAAAGATGGGGTCGTGGCACATAGCCAAGATGTTGGATTTCCTCAGAAAATACAGCGGGATGCAGGTTCCACCACACATTAATTTGCAAAAAAGTCGCCGACCCGCATTTTTGGCCTTGCGGCTCCCCTCAACTCTTTCTAAATACCCCCTACGAAACGGATGCGGGCGTAGCTCAGGGGTAGAGCATAACCTTGCCAAGGTTAGGGTCGAGAGTTCGAATCTCTTCGCCCGCTCCAGTTTCGTTAGTCTCCTTAGGGACATAGACAGGGCCGCCTTCGGGCGGCCTTTCTGTTTTTAAATGCCGACACGCGTTGGCGCTGGGACTTACCTGCATTAACTATTAATTATGTTTTCTCCGCGAAGCTGCGACAGGTAATGAGCGGTAGATACGGTGACATTTGAAAATCAAACGCTTTCCGACCTCATCATGCACCCCGGAATTGCCAGAAACATGGGGATTATCGCGGTTGTGGTGGGCTTTGGTCTCGCGGTGAAGAATTACTACATCGACGAACCACTTCTCGCGATAGTGAGTCTTGTGGCCGTTGCTTTAACCGCGCGGTTCTTGTGGACGACTGGTGGCAGTCAAAAGGAGCTGAAGTTTCGCGGCGCAATCATGCTTTATGGCAACGTATTTGCCATTTGCTATAGTATCTATGTCGTTGGACCCGCAGGCGTTTTCTGGACTTTTCCGCTGGTAATTGCATCTTACCTGCTGTTTGCGCCCAACCAAGCAAGGGTCTTCTCGGGTATCACAACACTGTGCATTGCAGGCCTTGCCGCCATGACTTGGGATCTTGGCTTAGTGCTGCGCCTCACTGCATCGCTGCTAATCGTTTCACTTTCTTCGATCTCTTAGGGGTCCGGATGCTGGAATTGAATGCAGAGTTAATCGAGATCAATCACCGCGACCCGCTGACGGGCTGCTATAACCGCCGCTTCCTCCCAAGGGCCGCCTATGATCACAGGCTATCGGGAAAAAGTTCATTTGTATTGATGATCGATGTCGATAAATTCAAGGCCGTCAACGACACACTTGGCCATGCGGCTGGTGACAGAGTCTTACGCCAAATTGCCACGATTTCTTTCAACGCCGTGAGCGCGGGCGATAGTGTGATCCGCCTCGGGGGCGATGAATTTCTCATCACGCTGCTAAACAGCGATTTGAACATTGCGACAACTGTCGCAGAGCGAATCCGCCACGAGGTCGAAACCAGCGTGATTAACGAAATGGCGGACATCACACTCTCAATCGGCGTCTCGATCGTCGATATTGGGGGGCGGTTTGAGGATGCAATAGTAGTTGCTGATGAAAACCTCTATTCAGCCAAGAGTCTCGGCTGCAATCGTGTTGTCTCGGGTCTTTTACACGCGCCCCCCGCCTTCGCCTAGAACGCCTTAAACGTGAGGGTCGTCAGCGTGCGCTCAATCCCATCAACGCCCATCAGGTTATCGTTAAGGTATTTCCCGACATCTTCGCCGTCTGGAATATAAAGCTTCATCAGCAGATCATGCTCGCCACTGGTTGAATAAAGCTCTGAGTGAATCTCTTTCAGCGCGATATCATTGGCAACCGAATAGGTTGTTCCGGGGCGGCAGCGAATTTGCACAAACACACAGGTGGTCATTGGATTTCCTTATTTGATTGCCCTTAAGCTGACATAGCGGGCACAGGTCGCGCAATCCCTGAAACGAGACCTTGGCGCAACTGTCCCCGCCCCCTATAAGCGCCCTAACTAGCTTTCGGAGACAGATATGCGCAGCGCAACAATCACCCGCAAAACCGCCGAGACGGATATCACCGTCACCCTCAATCTGGACGGCACAGGCGTTTATGACAACCAGACTGGCGTTGGCTTTTTTGACCACATGCTGGACCAGCTGTCGCGCCATGCGCTGATTGATATGACCGTCCGCGCGTCGGGCGATTTACACATCGACGATCACCACACGGTTGAAGATGTGGGCATTGCCATTGGTCAAGCGCTGACCCAAGCGATGGGCGACAAAAAAGGCATTGTGCGCTACGGCTCTTGCCACCTTGCGATGGACGACGCGCAGGTGCGCTGCGCCCTTGATCTGTCCGCCCGCCCCTATCTGATTTGCAACCTTGATCTGCCGTTCGGCAAGATCGGCACCTTTGACACCGAACTGGTGCGCGAGTTCTTTCAGGCGCTGAGTACTCATGGTGGCATCACGTTGCACATCGACAAGCTGCACGGTTTTAATGCCCACCATATCGTCGAGGCTGCGTTTAAAGCTGTGGCGCGCGCATTGCGTGACGCTTTGGAAACCGACCCGCGCAAGGCGGATGCGATTCCATCGACCAAAGGTATGCTATGACCACGGTTCTAGTCGATTACGACAGCGGCAACCTGCACTCGGCGCAAAAAGCATTCGAGCGGATGGCTGTGGAAGGTAACGCGGGCGCGGTCATCGTCACCTCCGACCCCGACGTCGTGGCAAAGGCTGACCGTATTGTCCTGCCTGGCGACGGCGCGTTCCCGCACTGCAAGAACGAGTTATTCAGCCGCACGGCCTTGGCCGAGGCGATCATCGACTCCGTGACCAAACGTGCAGTGCCTTTTATGGGGATTTGCGTCGGCATGCAGATGCTGGCGACGACGGGGCATGAATATGAGGAAACCGCTGGCTTTGGCTGGATCGCAGGCGATATCCGCAAGATCACGCCTGCCGACCCTGCGCTTAAAGTCCCGCATATGGGCTGGAACGACTTGATCATCGATACGCCCCACCCTGTGCTTGCGGGCATAGAGACGAGCGAGCACGCTTATTTCGTGCATTCCTATGCGATGGATGTGGCCAACCCAGCCGAGCGGCTGGCGCATGTGGATTACGCGGGCGACATCACCGCCATCGTGGGTCGCGATAATATCATCGGGA
>Ga0102831_1000865_pt1 | contig 13290 bp, 8 predicted proteins | sample ColrivemetaGS747_FD_84508 | JGI IMG/M metagenome (GOLD analysis project Ga0102831, IMG submission 84508) | Estuarine microbial communities from the Columbia River estuary - Freshwater metaG S.747 | ecosystem: Environmental > Aquatic > Marine > Intertidal zone > Estuary | place: USA: Columbia...
AGATTTAAGCGTTCTAGTTAGAGCTCTTCTAAATCCTGCAACGTGCGTACCACCCTCAATAGTATTGATGTTATTTACATAAGAATGTAAATTTTCAGAATACCCTGTATTGTATTGGAAAGCAATTTCAATTGGGATACCGTGCTTATCACTTTCACAGTAAATGGGCTCGGGAATTAATTTTTCTCTTGTACCATCAATAAAGGTAACAAACTCTTTTAATCCACCCTGGCTATGGAAAACCTCATTTCTAAAAGTGGAGTCTTCTAATTCTTGACGTTCGTCAGTTAAAGTTAACTTGATGCCTTTATTCAAGAATGCAAGTTCTCTTAGACGGTTCTGAAGAGTTTCGAAGTTATAAACTTGGGTTTCCAAGAATATTGACGCGTCTGGCTTAAATGTAACTTCAGTTCCTCTAGAATCAGATGTTCCTGCTTCTCTAACAGAATACAACGGCTTTCCTTCGGAATATTCTTGCTCCATGATTTTACCTCCGCCAAAAACTCTCACATGGAGGTGAGTAGACAATGCATTTACACAACTTACACCTACACCGTGAAGTCCACCGGAGACTTTATACGAATCTTTATCAAACTTACCACCAGCGTGCAATACAGTCATTACAACTTCCAACGCACTTCGGCCTTCTTTTTCATGTATGCCTGTTGGAATACCGCGGCCATTGTCTAAAACACGAATGGAGTTATCTTTTAAAATTGTTACGTTGATGGTATCACAATGTCCCGCTAGGGCTTCATCGATACTATTATCAACTACTTCGTACACTAGGTGATGTAAACCCTTTGGGCCTATATCACCGATATACATTGCCGGTCTTTTTCTAACTGCTTCTAAACCTTCTAGAACCTGTATATTGTTGGCTCCGTAATTACCATTTGCTCCGTTACTCATATCTGTTTCTTTAGAGTATCATTAAATTATTGATTTGGTAAAATTACAAAATACAAGAGGCTATTAAAGAAGTTGAAAAGGTTACTTTTCCACAAAAAAGGGCCTAATTATGAGCATTTTTTAATAGGTGAGGACCTAAAATAATCCTTGGTTAATAAGGCCAGTAATTCTTAAATATTCAATTAGAGAGTCAAAGTACTTAGATTTTTGTTCTAATGTCTTTATACGCGCCGTAAGGTACCTGTTTTCGCGGGTATTGAGCAGGAAAATTGTACCGTCACCGGAATTAAATTTTTCAAGTTCCATTTGATACAAAGTCTGATAACCCTCTTCTATGTCCTTTAACTGATAATAAACAGATCGATAGATGTTTGTTTGTTTTTGCATCGCTTCAATTTTGGTTTGCAACTCATGGGCTTTGAATTTAAAACCCATTTGAGAACGCGTTAACTCAATTTTCGACATCTGATAGTTTCCGCGGGCTTCTCTCAGAAAAAGGGGGCTGGAAACTCCAATACCAAAACGCTGATTGCCCGAACTTAAGGCAAAGTTCCAGTCACCACTTGCCAAAGTTTGATATTTCAAATTTGCATAGGGCAAAAGGTATTGTCTCTTTAGTTTAACATCTAATGACTTTTTATCTATCTCAAATAAATACCAATTCAAATCAGGTATTTCGGTAAAGTTTTTATTAAAGCTAAATTCCGTATTAAATAGGCTATCTAAATAATCTAATCCTGTTTGGGTTGGAACAATAGATGGATCAATGACTAAAGGTCTCAGAAACGCACCATCTTCATTAACTTTATCTACAGCCCACAAATGTCTGCTCAGTGTAAGTCGAGCTTTATTTGTGTTAGCAAACCATAAGTCAGCATTGGCCTTGAACATTTGATATTGGATGTGGTTTTCGAGGGTATCCATTCCATTACAGCCTCCAGCTTGGAATAAACTTTTCAGTGCTTTTTGTCTGTTTTCGGATAAAGAAACACCCGTTTGATAGGATCTGTATTGTTCATAGGAAATCAACCAATTTATGTAATCTGTCCAAATGAGTTGTGCCAAGTTTAGTATTTCAATTCGTCTTTCTAAAAATGATTGTTCCCTTCCCAAAAAAGCTTTCCTAAGCTCAGTTCTGCGCAAGTCTGTTAACAATCCACGTAAAAGGGGGACTTCCACTCCGACATATTGCAATTGCTTAGATAGGGTTTGATTTTCAGGGGATAGAAAGTCGCCTTGACCCCGTTCACTGCCTACAACAATATTTAATGGTCCTCTAACGGGGACAAACAATTCATAATTTTCACCCAAATAATAGTTTTTGGATACAAAGTCTTTTCCTCTTCTCGAAGCGTCTATTTGAGGGTCAAATGCCCCTCTCTTTGCTAGTAAATTAGCGCGGCCCAAATCATCTGCCAATTCTGCTGAAATCAAAAGGGGGTGGCCGTTTTTAATTTGGGAGCTCAATTCAATGAATGTTAATTCTTGAATCGCAGAATCAGACTGAGCCATTGTTGGCATAAAGCTGAAAAGCCCAGAGCCAATAACGACTGTTGTGATGAAATTGAGAATTCTATTTGGAATGGCCATTTTTTGAAGGATCTTTTCTATCATTATGATAATAATCAGCAGGGAAACCATTCAATTGTCGCCATAATTCGTACCATACAGGTACTCGTTTTAGCAACATAAACGACATTGATCCCACGCCAATTTTCAATTCTTTTGGCCAAGGTTTTTTTCCTTCATCTGCTTTTACCAAAACTCTGTAATAGCCTTTTTCATTTAGTACATTATCAACTGCATAAATTCTGCCTGGAAAGGCACCATAACTTAATTCTGGCCATCCAGAGAAGACCATAGTTGGCCAACCATCAAAAATTACTTGAACTGGCGATCCAATTTCAATCAATGGCATATCAACCGGCTTGATATACAATTCAACTGCTAGATTCACTTCAGATGGAACAATCATACATATAGACTGTCCTTCTTTGACTGTAATTCCAACTCCATTTGATAAAGTCTGTGAAATCAAACCATCTTGTGGTGCACGAATCACATAGAATCCATTTCTAATCAGATAATTAGAATATTGATTTCTTAATTTGGCGATTTCGCTTTCAGTTTCCATTTGAGCCGAAATTGCCGTGTATCTATCACTTTCTGTTTTAGCTAATTTTTCGCCGTATTCAACTTTAATGTTTTGCAATTCTAACCTTGCATTTTCAATAGCATTTTTGGCAATATCTAATTTTGCTCGGTGCATCTGTAATTTCGCAAAAGCTTCTTGATATTTTACCCTTCGATTTTCAACATCTAATGGACTTTTTATCTGTTTAATACTTAACAAAGAATCCCGAACGAATTGTTGTTGAGCAATCTTTGAATTGACCTCTGCCGCTTTTAACTCCGCTAATTCAGATTGATATTTAAATTGCTCTTGCTCATATTTCACTTGTGCTTTTTGAATTGAAAAGTCTCTATTTGCTTCTAATTGAGTAATTTGATTGTTTATAGCTTCAATTTTCGAAGAATAACTCAAAACTGAATTTTCTTTCGCTTGTATTTGTGCATTGGTTTGTCCTATTAAACCTGGGTCTAGATATTCACTTTTTACCTCGCCAATTACACAAATGGTATCACCTTCTTTGACCAAATCTCCATCTTTAACATACCACTTTATAATTTGACCTGCAATTACAGGTTGCACTGATTGCGGACGTTCATTTGGTCTCAGTGTAGTAACAACCCCATCTGATTGTATATTTTGTGTCCATGGGAAGAAAAGCAAAACTGCAGAACCAATTATAATTGACCAGATGATACGCTGAAATCTCTTACCTGACCAAGAACTATCTATGTAATACTTTTGATTAACCATCTATTTCCATTATTTGGTTTAACTTTTCAATTGCAATACCACAATCATATAAGTTTTCTACAGTAAGAATCAATTTCTCAATGGCATCCAACAGAGTAATAATCAATATTTCAGCAGCAAGAAATTGACCTAAACTAATGCTTTGATTTACTAAAAGATAGCTACCTAAAATCAACATCATCGCCGTGAACAATACTTTTGTTAATATTCCTAACCAAGCTTGACGATACAATATACTAAAGTGTTGATTTCTGCTATCGGCATAATTGTTCAAATGATCATTGATCTCTTCGGTGTTCAGATCTGTATCTTCTTCTGCAAATAATCTTCTCAGTGATTCTGCTGTTAAAAATTTAAAATTGGACTCTCTTCTTGCAGTTTCAAATCCTCTCTTCCAAGTCAATCGAATAACAATAAATACAATAATTAAAACAACGATTCCAAAAAGAATAAATAACGGATGGTAAAGCGATAACAGTAACAATCCAAAAATGGCTTGCAGTAGTTTACCGGTAAAGTCAGTTAGTAATTTAGATAAACTTTTTTGGAGGGTAATCACATCAATAAAGTAAGAGGTCTTCATTTTAACATACCAACCATATTTTATTCCGTTATTTCTGAGTTCAGAAATCTTGTCTCTAAAAATCTCACCAAAACGAAGAAATAACTTCCTCTCTACGCTATCGATAATACTTAGTTGTGCAAGTTTTGTGACTCCAGCCAACAATACACATATGGTTATAACTAGTGAGAGTAAAAACCAACTTGTTGACAATCTACCGGCCATTACAAATCCAATAATGGTTTGAATTCCCAATGGAATTGCTAGGCTGATGACACCTGAAAAGACAGCATAGACATACAGGAATTTAACATTCCTTTTTTCATGGCTCACTAATTCCAAGATATTTTTTATAGGCGTATCTTGAGAGAAAGAGTTTTTTGTAATACTCATATTTTTTTTAGTAGATACTTGGGAACAAAAATAAGCCGAATTTCTTATTTCCCTCTACCTTGAATCATGATCAAGAAAGTGTTGAATAAAATCTTGATGTCTAAAGCTAAAGACATATTCTCAAGATAATAAATATCAAATTTCATTCGATCTACCATTTCAGTTACATCTTCGGCATAACCATATTTGATTTGTCCCCAACTGGTTATTCCTGGTTTAACACGGTGCAACCTTTTGTAAATAGGTGATATACTAATGATTTGATCAATAAAAAACTGCCTTTCTGGTCTTGGTCCAACTAAACTCATTTGCCCCCAAAGTACATTAATAAATTGGGGAAGTTCGTCTAGGCGAGTTTTTCTTAAGAAAATCCCAACACTGGTTCTGCGGTCGTCTAGATCATTACTCAGTTGTGGTCCGTGCCTTTCTGCATCGACGAACATGCTTCTAAATTTGATGATTTTAAACGGAATACCTTTATGACCAATTCTGTCTTGCCTAAAAAATACTGGTCCCTTGGAATTCAACTTGATTGCTATGCCAATGATTAAAAATAATGGCGAAATAATGACCAAAGCAACTGCTGAAAATGCTATATCAATGAATCTTTTCAGGAATTTTTGCCAATAGGGCATCACTTCAAAGTCTACTTCAGCCAGAGATGCTCCTAAAATATTATTCATTTTAACCATTCCCAATACCATTGCATATTCATTGGGCAACATTTTAGTATGAACCGATTGATTTTCAATTTTATCGATAATCTTTGGAACCATTTCAGATTCATCAGATTCATTGGCAATTATGACATCTTCAATTTCATATTTTTGGATCAAATAAATAAGCTCTTCCCAGCCACCTAAAATAGATCGTCTTGATTGTGAAATGAAATTATTTGGATTTTGGTGCGGGCTAATACTAACAAATCCAATAACATTGAAGCCCTCATAAACTTTGGCTTGTTCAATTTCACCCCATAATTTTAAAGCAGTTTCACCTGTACCCACAATCAATGTCTTATAACCCCACTCACGTTTTCTAAACTTACCTATGGTGTAAGTTGCGTTGAACAATCTAAAAATTAGGGTTGAGAAAAAATGAAATCCAAACAATACGCCTAAGCTAGTGTAATAATCTGTATAGCTTGAAACGCTATCATCAAGGATAAATAAGAAAAACAAGATTAATACTCCAACAATACTTGTGGCAATTGTATTCTCAAGTTCTTTAAGTCGAGAACGTCTCAAGATGAACTGATAATAACCAGTCATCGCATATAAAAATATCCAAAATAAAGGTATTAAAACCAACCCTAAATATAATTTGGGGTCCTGATTAATTGGAATTGTATAACCGTGTTTTGAAGCTTCAATATAATTTTTTCGAAACAAGAAAAGAGCAAGCCAAGAAATACTAGCGGCGATCCAATCAAAAAACAAATGAGATACTAATCGGGATTTCTCTTTTTTCACTGTAAGTAAGTTAAACGGATATTATCAATTAATATTTCACGATTTTCATTGAAACCCGCTGGTTTATCTACCGAGAAGTAAATTTCATACTTTGTGTCAGCCGGTTGGCCTTGCACTTCATAAATTAAATTCGAATAAATTCTCTTCCAATTTCCTTTGGTAGGATTCACTGACATGTATTGAACATAGGCACTACCTGCTGAAGAATAACGCTTTAAAGCTAAGGTTACGAGAAGGTCACTTTTTACGTCAAATTCCATGAATACTTCTCTGCCATCGTTTGGTAAAAATTCAATTTTATCGAAAATAGCCAGGTCAATATATTTTAACGAGTCATTGGGTCCGAATTTACTCACAAAAACATTTGATTTTCCTGCGAATTTTCCATTTAAATCAAAATCTCGGGATTCGATTTTTGTAGAATCTCCTGCGTTTAGGCGAACAGGAACTAAGGTTGAATTTCCAGATTCAAAATCTTCTTGCCAAACTACCTTTGTATTTTTGCGATAGGTAAAAATCGGTTTGAATGCTGTGGTTTTTTCAGTTTCAAAATTTATTTGGGTATCCAAATAAATCAAAGTTCGGTAGGGTACCCAATTCGATGAATTTCCGTTGTTTTTAACGAATGCTACAAATTGCATGGGCGTTTTCCCATTTGCATTTACGGGTATTTTACATGGAATGGGAAATGTCCCAAGAGATTGCCCATTATGAACAGGTTGGATCCCAATAACTTCGTGAATTGAATTTCCTTCAATGCTGCTAGCATCAATCTCAATTTCATTAATTTCTAAATATGAAGGGATGAAAGAGTTGTCAGTTTTACAATGGGATAGAGGGCCAATTCCAAGAAAAATAAATCCCGTTAATACTCCCAAATTCAACTTTGACATGAGGCAAAGTTACAATTAACGGCGTTTATTAAAAAAGGAGTTTATACAGTTTGGTATCTTCTTTTGACTTTTTCGCAAATCCACTCACTTAAATCTGATACTAATTGAAGATTTTGTAAATTTGTTAAGGGGGTTAATCTTTTATCGATATTTTCTACAAAATTTCTCAACTCCATACGTTTAGAATGATATGGCATAATTGCTCTGTCTAATGTAATAAACTCAGCCTCATTTTGATCATTTCGATCAGTCCACAACGAATCATCTAAGCCAATATCTAATTTTAATTGGTCAAGATTGTTGTTATATCTGGATTCAGATAAATGATTGTCAGTAAAATTGATGTCAATAAGTTTATCTTGTTGATATACTTTTAGTAAGTGCTTACCTTCATCAATTGCTCGCCCCATAGAAATTTGACAAATTGAGTCATTATCAAATTCTATATGAATATTCAATAAATCTGTTTGTTCACCAAAGAGGAACATAGGTCTGGCATTTACACTTCTAACGCCACAATTCATCAAGCGCAAAATGATATCTAAATCTTCAGATAAATTCTTAAAAATCCAGGACTCGAACTGTCCTTTGACGGGTGCTTTGCTGTATTTTTCTAATTTGATAAATCGAGGCTTTTTAATAAACTGTTGAGCGGTGGTGAAAATGGGTCTTCCATAAAGAGTATTTCCAAATTGCAAAACAGTTTGACTTTCATTCCTGAGTTTTTCTAATGAGTTGATTTCATGAGCAGACCATTGTCTAAAACCATCCACAAAAACATGCTTTCCATATCGAATCATTTGGCTTAAGACATCGATATCAACGCTTTCCACCTGATTTCCGATGATAAACATATCTCCCTTATCTATAATTTCTAACAGTTGAATCAAATCCCCCATTAGATTATAGTTGTTGGAATCGTCTGGATCAAGATAACCTTGTATTTGGATACCATTGATTGAATTTAATTCAAAAAGGTATTCTTCAGTGGCTTTGCTTGAACCCAAAATGATGCTTCGTTTCATCAAGTTTTAAAATTGTTTTCGTCATGCAAAAATTGAGGTTTAACTTTGTGTTCCCAAATTGCGTTTCACACAATCACACAAGGCGTACAATATGTTAGACCTCCCCGTACATAAAGGAAGAAGATTAAAACTAATCAATGAGTTGGAGCACAAGGGCATCCAAAACAAAGCCGTACTCGAGGCAATGAAGCGCGTACCAAGGCATTGGTACTTTCCTAAAGACTTTGAAAATCTAGCTTATCGCGACGCAGCATTCCCAATCGGGCATGATCAAACCATTTCGCAGCCATATACTGTTGCTTTTCAAACCCAATTAATTGATGTTGAAGTTGATAGTAAGGTTTTAGAAATTGGAACGGGTTCAGGTTATCAAGCAGCTGTGTTAGCAGAACTTGGTGTTCAACTGTTTTCTATTGAATATGTTAAGCCACTTTTACAAGAAGCTGCAAGATTATTGGTAGCATATCGAGAAAAAATAAAATTGATCCACGGTGATGGTAGCAAAGGGTATTCAAAATATGCACCGTATGATGCAATTATTGTTACCGCAGGAGCCCCAACAATTCCTCAAGAATTGATGAAACAATTGAAAATCGGCGGTAGATTAGTTATTCCAGTGGGAACTGAAAGAAATACTCAAGAAATGTTTCGAATTACGAGAAATTCAGAAACGCATTTCAAGCGCGAAAAATTTGGTGATTTTAAATTTGTTCCACTTGTAGGTGAAGACGGTTGGTTAAAATGATTGATTCAAATTGAAGCAGTCAAATTTCAATCATTCATTGCAGATTCAATTTCATCCACTTCAATAGGGAAGTCAGCCATTAAATCTGTAACCTTTCCAGTATTAACAATTACATCATTTTCAATTCTAACTCCAATTCCTTCTTGAGGGATATAAATTCCAGGCTCAATGGTAAGCACAGAACCTTCAGGAATAGGTTCAAAACGATGCATAACATCATGAACATCCAATCCCAAGTGGTGTGAGGTGCCATGCATGAAATATTTCATAAATGCTTTTGGATTGTCTTTTATTTCTTGGGAAGTAAATAGCCCTAGTTCTACCAATTTTTCGTTTGTAAACTTACAAACTTCAGCATGATAATCGGGTAGAGGTACTCCGGGCTTGATGATAGAACGCGCATATTTATGGACATCAAGAACGGCATTATACACTTGTTTTTGACGTTCGGAAAACTTACCGTTTGCAGGAACACAGCGAGTTAAATCTCCATTGTAGTTGCCATATTCTGCCCCGAAGTCTAGTAACAATAAATCACCATTTTTTACTTGTTTGTTGTTTTCTATGTAATGCAAAACACACGCAGAGCTTCCTGAAGCAATTATGGGATCGAAAGCAAATCCGCGACTGCGATTACGTATGAACTCATGAATCAATTCGGCTTCTATTTCATATTCCCAAACACCGGGTTTAATGAACTTTAAAACTCTCATGAGACCTTTTCGTGTAATTTCTACGGCTTCTTTAAGCATTTCTATCTCTTCTACTTCTTTCTGCATTCGAAGCCTCGCCATCAAAGGAGCACTGCGTAAAAACTGATGAATAGGGTATTTGATTTTTAGAGTTTGCGCAAAACTTAAATTGGAATAACTCGCATCCGAAAGAAACCTATCATTCTCATTCAAATTAACATAAATGGTTTCAGCCATTAGTATTATGGAGTGAATGGTTTTCCAAAACTCATGAAACCAAAAAACCGAGTTTATTCCTGATTTTTCAAAAACTTGGTTTGGATTCAATCTAGCTCCATCCCAAACAGCAATTTGTTCGTTCGTTTCCTTCACAAATATGGCCTCTCTAAACATAGGGTTGGGGCAATCTGGAAATACAACTAATATAGTATCCTCTTGGTCAACACCCGTTAAATAGTAAAGATCAGATTGTTGTCGAAAGCTAAAGTAAGCATCCCCGTTTCTAGGCATTTCTGCGTTTGAATGAAAAACAGCAATAGATCCGGGTTTCAATTTAGAGGCTAATTTTTGTCTATTTCGAATGAATAATTCTTTGGATGGGGAAAGATATTTCATGATTCTGTCAGTTTGTTGAGCAAATTTACCATTTACTCCTTATGAATCAGAATTGTATTTGTAAAAAACAATTAAAAAAATGTATTTTTGGGGCAACGCGAAAATTATATTTCGTGTCAAACAAACAATCATTAATCTAACATATGAGAAGATTTTTACCCATTTTATTCTCCTTATTATTTTTCATAGGTCCAAAAACCTCCAACGCCACCCACATGATGGGGGCTGACATGAGTTACAGATGTCTTGGCAATGGAAAGTATAAAATTACATTCAAGATTTATCGAGATTGCCGAGGTATATCATTCAGCGGGCCTACGTTTGGGGCCTTCGGTGGCTTAAACGGTGGTAATGGATGTGGAAACGTTTCCCTTGGAGGCGTAACAAGAACGGGTATTCGAGATGTAACCACTCGGTGCTCATCAGCGACAAGTCCATGTAGCCCTTCAAATACCTACGGTACAGGAAAAGGGGTTGAAGAGCACACCTTTGAGGTGACGGTTGATTTTACCAAATCTCCTTTAAGTCAGTTTGTGAATAAAAGTTCATGTTGTGAGGTTACGTTTTACACAGGTCAGTGTTGTAGAAATGGTGCGATTACTACTGGTGCATCAAACCAAGATTTCTACACAACTTGTATGATAAACATTTGTAACATTAAGAAAACAACCAATAAATGTAATAGTAGCCCACAATTATCAAACGAGCCTGTAGGATTCTTGTGTTGCAACACCCCTTGGTATTACAACAATGGTGCGATTGATACGGTTGATTTCGACTCTATTTCATACAGATTGGTGAAAGGATTAAGAGGTTTACCTAATAACTCAGTTCCCTATTCTTCTCCTTTTACAGATCAATATCCCATTACTCCATTTTGTATTCCACCTACTACCATCAAGTGTGATCCTAAACCAAACTTGGTTCCACCTCGTGGATTTTACTTCGATACTGCAAACGGAGATATCATTGTAACACCTACTAAGTGTGATGAAGTACCAATTATGGTAATTGAACAAACTGAGTGGCGACAAGATAGTGCTACTGGTAATTGGATTGTTGTTGGTCGAACGCGGCGTGACATGCAAATGTGGGTTCTCGACGAATGTGGATACAATAAGCCGCCTATCATTAATGGTCCATTCTCATGGAATATTTGTGAAGGAGATAAAATTTGTAAGAAAATCAAAATCACAGATGAAACATTTACACCCAACCAAAAAACTCCTGATACTGTTCTTGCTAAATGGAATGGGGGTATCCCGGGTGCGACCTTCACAGTTGTAGATCCTACAAAACGAGAAAAAGAATATGAATTTTGCTGGCAAACGAAACGCGGTGATGCATCAGAGGTATCATACTCATTCACTGTAAACGCAACTGACCAGCACTGTACTCCTCCTATGAATTCTATCCGAAGCTTTAAGGTGAAGGTTAATCCAAGAGCTGAGGCCGAAAGAAAATACGATACTTTAAAATGTGGTCGATTTGCATTTACTTCAGTTCTGCCGGCAGGATTCAAGAGTAAGGCTAATTATATATGGAGTGTCAGAGATTCTAATGGTGTTGAATTGAAATACAGCACAAAAATGTCTGACTCAATGAACTATTATTGGGGTGGAAAATACATTTTTGTACATACCATAAACAACTCGTTCAATTGTCCTACTATCTATTCCGATACTGTTGAATTCCCAGCTCCGCCAACTGCGGTGCTAGCTACTGCAGATACTTTTGCCTGCTTGAATTCAAATATGACCTTGAAGCCTTTAATTCTTCATGCAAAATCTCCTTACCAATACTATTGGACACGTTGGAAGATGACTGCTGATAGTTCTAAAACTTCATATACCATGTCCAATGAACTTCACGTAAGTGGTGATACGTTGGAAACAATGAAAGTGAATAAAGTAGTATCAGATTCAATTATTCGAGTGAGAATAACTGATGGTGACGGTTGCAAATTCTGGGATACCGCTGTTATTTGGTTAAAACCATTACCAGTAGTTGATTTAGGAAAAGATCAAAGAATTTGTACATATGAAATTGCAACGTTTGATGCTCAAAATAACGACACGTTAGATTATTTCTGGAGTTCTGGTGATACTACTCAAATTGTGTACAAGAACGTGGCGGGTCAATATGTGGTTAAGTTGGTTGAAAGAACTTATAAATGTGAGCGGACTGATACAATAAATCTGTACGTGAACGATACGGTAGTTGCGATTGCTGGTGCTGATCAAATTATTTGTCATCAAAAATCCGCTACAATTCAAGGACAACATAAACCGTACAACCAAACTGCCATTTATCAATGGAAGAATCTGACTCAGTCCACTACTTTAGGAGCAAACTTTGAATATGTTGTTTCGCCCAAAAACACCAATCCAAATGGTGGTTCTGCGCAAAACTTTGATTATCAATTCTACTCAAAAGTTACTCAGTCTGGTCATACCTGTGAAGATTATGATACCATGACTATAAAGGTTAATACTTTGCCAATTGTTACATGGACTAAAAAACCTTTACCACCTCAGTGTTATGATTACGGAGACATTGAATTAAACAGTTTCCTAAATGTGGGAAAAACCAATGGTGTGAGAATTTGGACTGGAACCTTGCAGACAAAAGATCAATACGTAGATAGTATAACTGCAACTAGACACCTATTTAAAACTTCACTACTTGATAACTCAAAACTACAGAATGGTCAAAACTACCAAGCTAAAGTATATGGTTGGTACAAGGATACAAATGGTTGTGTAAACTATGATTCAGCTATCCAAAGAATTAACGGAAATCCCATACTCCAATTAACTCCAAAAATTTATTGTCAAGATTTGGGTGAAACTACAATGGATAACAATGTAGTTAAGCCTAAAACAAAAGCTGGTATTAAATGGACTTGGGAAGTATTAACCGTTCCTTCAGGTGTTGATAAAGATTATATCCTTTATAATAACAATCCTTTTGGTACTCCAGATTTTAGATTCAGATTTGGAGATCCAACGGAAGATTTTTATATGGGTAGATACCATTACAGTTTATGTATTGAGGATGTCATTACCGGTTGTAGAAGTTGTGATACAGTATCAAA
>Ga0102831_1000868_pt1 | contig 13256 bp, 8 predicted proteins | sample ColrivemetaGS747_FD_84508 | JGI IMG/M metagenome (GOLD analysis project Ga0102831, IMG submission 84508) | Estuarine microbial communities from the Columbia River estuary - Freshwater metaG S.747 | ecosystem: Environmental > Aquatic > Marine > Intertidal zone > Estuary | place: USA: Columbia...
GATTCTAATTTCGGTTCATCAATTGTTGATGCTGGAAATGGTTGGTGGAGATGTTCGGTATGGGGTACTGTAACGGTGGCTTCAAACCGTCTTCAACATGGTGTAGTTAGATTTAATAATAATTTAAATACACTTAATACTTCATTATATCCTGGTAATGTACAATCAAATGTCTATATTTGGGGATGGCAGTTTCAAAAAGCATTAAATGATACATCAGTATTAACAACTAGGTCATATACAAAAACGACTGCTAATGCTGGTGGGAATGGATTTGTAACAACTTGGTATGATCAAAGTGGAAATGGAAATCATGCTTTCCAGTCATCATCATCGAATCAGCCACAAATTGTTAATAATGCTTCTTTGATATTAAGGAATTCTAAGCCTTATATTGAGGCGACATCTTCAAGATATTTTCAATTCACTACTGAGCTTTATAATGCATCCGGGTCCGAATATTCATTATGGATTACGTATGAGAAGGATGCTAGTGGTAGTCAAGCAGTATTATTAAAGGATGGAAGTAACTATATGTGGTTAGATTATGGAACATCACAAGCTTTTTCGCCAAATTCCACGATAAATATATCGGCTCATGCTCAAAATACACTTTATTTAATAAACAATATAGCAGGAAATTCAGGATCGACACAATATAGAAACTCTTTATCTTTAAATAGTTCAGGGGCACCTGGTGTGGCAAGGGCAACTCATTTACCAGCTGCTTCATATAGAACGGCAAAAATGACTATGAGTGAGTTTATATATTATCCAACAAATAAGACATCACAAAGAGCTGGTATATCAGCAAATATAAATGGTTATTATTCTATACATTCTCCGAATAGTAGTGCTTTTGTTACTACTTGGTATGATCAAAGTGGAAATGGTAGAAATGCTACACAGACATCAGCGTCGAGTCAGCCGGTGATTTTATCAAGTGGTTCAATTAATTTAGTAGGTGGGAAGCCATCTATTTATTTTAATGGTTCTACTTTTATATCATCTCCTTATAATAATGGTTCTACGAATGAGATGTATTTTCTTACACAGACGAGTGATACAATGTATTTATATCCATCGAACAATACATTGGTGAATTATGGAATTGTTGCACAATCTGGGAATACTGGTGGGCCTTATTCTAATTATGGTTCTCCTCAGTTATATACGAATGGATTTTTGAGGTCAGTTAGTAATAGAACCGATGTTTATAACATTTTGAATGGGTATAAATTATCTGTACATAAGGGTGCTAATTTGAGTGGTTGGTCTGCTAATCCTATGATGTTTGGTAACTATTATGGTGGTGGATATGAATATACGGGTGATTTACAGGAGTGGTTAATATACCCTACTTTGCAGGGATCTCAAAGTCAAATAGAATCTAATATAAATTCTTATTATACATTGTGGGATAGTTCAATCGTTCAATCTGGATTGGTTATGAATTTGGATGCTAGTTTTAAATCATCTTATTTAGGTAGTGGAACAACATGGTATGATATATCTATTAGTGGGAATAATGGAACTCTTACTGGATCACCTATTTATTCAACCGCGAACAATGGTATTATAAATTTTGATGGTGTTAATGATTATTTAACTAATGGAATCGCTATATCGGATACTATGAATACTATAGATGTTTGGGTTAGGATGAAATCAACTGTGAATGGTCCAATAATATATTATGGATCAGATCAATTTCAATCAGGACAATGGACTTGGGGTATTGCTGTTTATCCAACAGGTACTCACGGATTTAACGAGGGTCCTATGAGTTATCCGACATCTGGATTATATACTGAAAGTGTGGATCTAAATGTGTGGAAAAACTTCACAATGGTTAGAAATGATAATGGTTCGGTTAAGTTATATAAAAATGGTGTTTTAGTTGGAACTAAAGCTGGATCGGGAACAACCAGTGTTAGAGTCTCTACTGATAGATTATATATTGCAAAAGCTGGTTCTACATATGGTAATTTTGATATGGGTTCTGCTAAAATTTACAATAGAGCTCTTCCAGCTTCTGAAATTCTCCAGAACTTTAATGCAACCAAATCGAGATTTGGATTATAAAAATTAAAAACCTCCTAATTTGGGAGGTTTTTTGTTTCCGACATTTAATATATAAAAGAAAAAATAATTTAAAAATTATGGCATGGACAAATAATAACGGTCAAATTAGGGTTGGAGTTAGACAATCTTTAGTTAATAATCAATCTCAAGTTTTATATAGTTTAGTCACGAGTGGACTTTCATTAAATTTAGATTCAACAAGTTTACAATCATATTCTGGTGCGGGTGTAAATTGGAATGATTTAAGTGGAAATGGAAATAATGGAACATTATTAAATGGAGTTAGTTATAATAGTGGTTTAATGACATTGGATGGTAGTGATGATTATGTTGATTTTGGGAATAATAGTTTACTTTATAATGCATATAATACTCAATTCACTCAGGAGTTTTCAATAAGATTAAAGAGTAATGCATCTTCATTTAAAACAATATTTAGGGTTGATGATTGGAGTAGAATATCAATTAACATTTCAACTTCACAAATCTTTTTCAAAATTGGATATGATAATGGATCTACACAATCGGATACATTAACTTTAAACTATCAATTTAATTATAATCAATGGTATGTTATTAGTGTTGTTTGGAGTAAATTAAATACGCAAAAAATATATGTTGATGGTGTATTGGTTGCTCAAAGAACGCCAACATTATCTAATTATGTTGGAATAACTGGAACATCTGGTGGTGCAAATATAGGTAGGGGTCATAGTATTCCTTATTCGAATCATATAAATTGTGATATCTCAACATTTAGGCATTATAATAGAGTTTTATCTGATGTTGAAATATTGGAGAATTTTAATTATATAAAGGGTAGATTTGGATATCCAACATTAACTCCTATATTGGATACTTACTCTGGTTCATTGGCTGCATATTCATTAAGAAAATTAAAAACAGGTGCTACTCAATCTATAAGGGTAAGGAGGAGTTCGGATAATGCTGAAGTGAATATAGGATTTAATTCAAATGGAACATTAGATACGACATCATTACTATCTTTTGTTGGATCTGGTAATGGATTTGTAACAACATTTTATGATCAAAGTGGATCTGGATTAAATATGACACAACCAACATCGGCTAGGCAGCCACAAATAGTTTCATCTGGTGTTTTAATAACAAGTGATGGTAGGGTTGCTATGCAATATGATGGTGTGGATGATTATATGGTAAATTTCAATTCTAATTTTTCTGGTGAGGATAAGGCTATTACTACGGTTAATGTTGTTGATGTTTTAACTGCTAAATATAGTGAAATACTTTCTATGGGTTATTCTGGTAGTGGATCTGGTTTAGAATTCTTTACTAATTTCATTTTAGGAAGTGGTACTCAATATTATGCTGGTAAAAGGGATAATGGGGGTAATATAAAAACATCTACATTTGGAGTTGTTACAACGGGTCCACAATTATTAACATCATATTCAAGTGGTACTACAAATAATAATAGAAAAAATGGGTCATTAATTAATACTTTTGATGTTAATGTTGGTAGTATTACAATAGATAATCTTAGTATAGGGGCTTTAGTTAGGAATACAATTGGTGGCTATTCTAATATAAAATCTATGGAGGTGATTATATATTCAACTGATAAGAGTAGTAGTATTTCTGGAATTGAGGATTCTATTAATTCATATTATAATTTATGGGGTGGTATAGTTAATTCTGGGTTGGTGTTAAATTTAGATGCTAATAAAACAACATCTTATTCAGGAACAGGAACAACTTGGACGGATATATCAGGAAATGGAAATAATGGAACTTTGGTTAATGGAGTTGGATATTCTTCTTTGAATGGTAGTATAATAACATTTGATGGTGTAAATGATTATGTTTCAATTAATGGATTGGCTAATTATTTAAATAATAAAACTAAATTTTCATATGAAACATGGTTTAAAGTAAACAATACTACAAGTTTTGGGACTTTATTTTCTTTTGGTAATAATGATAATTACTCTAATGATATTATATTCTTTATTTCCGGAAATCAAATATGTTTGCAGGTTAATAATGGTGCTGATGGTGGGGCTGTTGCTAGTTTCACATCTACTGGTTGGAATAGTATGTCTGTTGTTTATGATGGTACACAAACAGGAAATGCTAACAGATTAAAATTATATTTAAATGGTGTTTTACAAACGCTTACATTTGGATCTTATAATGTTCCTTCATCAACTTCAAATACATCTATGGTGAATTCAGGTATAGGGGCATACTCAACTGGAAACTGGAATAATTTCTTAAACGGATCAATTGGATCATCTAGATTATATACAAAATCTCTTACGGGTGCTGAAGTTCTCCAGAACTTTAATGCAACCAAATCGAGATTTGGATTATAAAAATAATAAAACCTCCTTTTTGGGAGGTTTTTTGTTTTCGGTATTTAATATATAAAAGAAAAAATAATTTAAAAATTATGGCGTATATAAATTCGTTAGGTCAAGTTAGATTAGGTGTTAGAGGTCTTCCCTTTATCTCGTTATTCACTACTTATAGTGGTTCAAATGCTGCATACTCTTTGAGAAAGTTGGGTAGTTATACTGGACCAGCTGTTAGAGTTAGAAGAAGTTCTGATAACACCGAAAAAGATATCTCCTTTAATATGGATGGTACATTAAATACAACTGAATTGTTAGCATTTACAAATCCAACTGCAGCAACTTTCAGTATATTAGATAATTATACTGGTGCATCAGTAGCTTATTCTTTGAGAAAAGTTAGAACTGCTTATACCGGTTCTGCTATTAGAGTAAGAAGAAGTAGTGATAATTCGGAAATGGATATAGCTTTTAACGCCAATGGTGATTTAGATACTACTACGTTATTATCATTTGTTGGTTCAGGTGATGGTTTTGTGGCAAGGTGGTATGATCAGTCTGGTAATAATGATTATGCTTATAACACAACTGCTTCATCACAACCAAGAATAGTTATGAGTGGTGTTGTTACTACTAGTGGTGGGAGACCTGCTATATATTGGGATAATTCGAGACCGGATGTATTAAGAATTAATACTAAAGTTTGGTCTGGTGTTAATACAATTAGGAGTTCATTTGTTGCTATGAAATGGGTAACTGGAACGGGTAATACTCCAATTTTTGGTCAAACAAGTGATGCTAACTTTCATCCAGATACAACAGGTAATAACTTAATTTTATCAGAAGCATATGCTAGTTATGATATTAAGTATGGTGCTCTTTATTTGAATGGTGTATCAAAGACAGTTAATCAGTTTTCTAAAAACATAAATACTAATCAAATAATATCTATGATTCAATTATCTCAAATTGGTTATTTCAACTTAATAGGTAATGATAGGGGATATGCTGCTCCTGCTGGATATTTTAAGGGTTATTATAGTGAGATTATTATTTACCCAACAAGTCAGGCTACTAATAGAACTGCTATTGAATCAAATATGAATGGGTATTATTCTATTTATGGTGATGGGTATGTTACTAAATGGTATGATCAATCTGGTTCAGGTAGGGATGCTGTTCAGGTTACGTCATCATATCAACCACAAATAGTTAGTGGGTGTTCGTTAATATTAAGAAGTGGGAAGCCGGCTATTTATTTTGATGGTGTTGATGATACATTAAGATTATCAACGGTGGTTCCACTATCTGATATTTCTACATTATTCACGGTAGCATTTGCTAATTATGAGAATAGTAGTAATGATATTGTATTCGGTAGAAGGGGTGCATATAGTTATAGATTTGGTGGTGGGAATTCGGTAATAAATTCACTTTGTATAACAAGAGCTGAATCTTTTGATAGTTTATATGCTGCCACTCCAGCTAGTACAACTGGTTTAAATACATTAGCGGTTTTTCATAATCATTATGCTTATGGTAATTACGATGGTTTAAATAGAACAAGAATATATAGTAATGGTGTTTGGAGAAATGATGGTAATACAACCAGTGTTAATGGATTTAGTAATATCGAATATATTGGTTCAGGTGGTGATTGTCAATTTTTTAAGAATACAATACAGGAACTTATTTATTATCCAAGTAATCAAATAAATAATAGAATTGCAATTGAAAATAATATTAATAGTTATTATTCCATTTGGAATAGAACTGGTGTTGTATCAGATGGATTAGTATTTAATTTGGATGCTTCTGATATAAATTCATATTTAACAACTGGAACAGAGTGGTATAATATAGCGGCTACAAGTAGTACAATAAAAGGAACTTTAGTTAATGGTCCGGTTTTTGCTACAGCAAGTGGTGGTGTTATTAATTTTGACGGTGTTAATGATTATGTTACTAGTATTGGTGATTTATCTACATTCTCATTTATTCAAAATACTGGAGTTTATACTATTTCTGCTTGGGTTAAACCAAACTCATTAACTACTGAGATGTATTATTTAGGTAATAATGATGGGACTAGTGCTAAAAAAGGATTTTTTTTAGGAAACTCTGGATCATCAAATTCATTGGTTCTATCAATTTCTCGTGGTACTATAGGGACATCTACTTTAAATCATATTATTAACAATTTTTATACTTCTACTGATTGGGTTAATATTGTTTGTGTTGGCAATGGTGTAAATAATAAAGTTTATAAAAATGGTGTTTTATTTAGTACATCTTCTAACTTTTCAACTTTTTCAACAGGAAATACTGATAATACTTTATCTGTTGGTAGAATTAATTCAGCCAATTTATGGTATTGGAATGGAGGTGTATCTAGTGTTGGTATTTATAATAGAGCTCTTTCAGCTTCTGAAATTCTACAGAACTTTAATGCGACCAAATCGAGATTTGGATTATAAATTTTTAAATTTTAAAAAACCTCCTAATTGGGAGGTTTTTTATTTTAAGAGTTCTTTTAGTTTCATTTCTCTTATTTGTGGTTTAAAGAATTCCAATATAATTTTTTCATGGCCGCTTACAATTAAGCTTGAAGATCCCCTCATCATTTCCCATAATGAAAATTCGGATGGTGAATTAGTTATCTTTGGATCAAATCTTTGTAATTTATAGTGAACTGAGTCTATAATAAAACTCCAAACAAATTGGTGACCTTCGGGTAACATCTGGATCCAGCTATCATAACTGGTTCTATTATCATTTATTAGTTTTTCTAAATCTTTATTCATCTATTCCTATTTCGTTTAGTTTAATTTCTCTAAATATAGAGATGAATTTTTTATAGTGTTCGCTATTTTTATCATAACTTTTACCACCTTCACTACTTAGAACAATGAGTTTATCTTCTTCTAGAATATAGTAGATATTTATACCACCTTTAGATAGTTTTATAGTTTTAACTACATCACAAGATCCTAATTTAATACCAGAGGTTGGATAGTGTTCGATTAATAATTTTGATAAATCCATAGTTTTATAAAGGTAAGAATAATTTTTCAATTATAGAAATTTAATATATAAAACAAAAAATAATTAAATTTATGGCTTATACAAATAATAATGGTCAGGTTAGGATTGGTGTTAGGGCAGCGATTGTTAATTCGCCTATTACACAACCTACAATTTCAGCATCTCTTTTACAATCACTTTATGGTGTTTGGAATGGAGATACAACAATAAATGAATTGGGAACATCACTTTATGGTGTTTGGAATGCGGAATATTCAGGGACAGCATCATTAGAAACATCTTTATATGGTGTTTGGAATGGAGATGTTTTATCGGCGAGTACATTAAAAACATCTTTATACGCTGTGTATAATGGCGAGAATAATACAAATGATTCTTTTGGTACAAATAATGGAACTGCAATTGGTTCGGTTACTTATGGAACTGGAAAAATGGGTAATGCTTTTCAGTTTAATGGTAGCTCATTTGTTAAATTACCAGAGAATTCAATTAGATTTACAAATTCTTTTTCTGTATCTTTTTGGTTAAGAACTACTGCAAATCAAACAACAACAGAAAGGGGATTAATTGCTGATTACTATTGGAGTTCTGTATCTTGGGGGTATTATATTTCACTAAGACATGATTCAAATAAGATAAGATTATTCTGGAGGAATGGTTCAACATTTAATAGTCTTGAAAGTTCAGTTATTTCTCTTAATCAATGGAATCATGTTTGTGTTGTTTGGGATAAGGCAAATACTAATTGGAAGATTTATATAAATGGTGTATTAGATAATCAAATATCTACTAATAGTAATGATATAACATATGCTGTTGGATCAAATAGAACCAATATTGGTGGTATGAATGATAATTCTCCAGAGTCATTAAACGGATCTATGGATTCTATTAATTTTTGGAGTAAGGCAATAACTCAGGCTGAAGTTACAGAGTTATATAATTCTGGTAATGGTACACAATACGTATCTAATGATTTTTATAAATTATCAACTAATGATAGTTTCGGGACAAATCACGGAACTACACAGGGTGGTTTAACTTATGGAACTGGTAAAATTGGAAACGCGTTTGTTGGAAATGGTACTAATGCTTATGTTGGTTTTCCTGATAATTCGTGGAGCCTACAAACATTTTCTATAAATGTTTGGGTTTATTTATCTTCATCTACAACAAATTCTGGAATAATAGGTAATTATTATTGGTCAGTTGGTAATAGAGATTATGGATATGTACTTGAACACACAACTTCTGGTAGTGTAAGATTTTATATGCAAAAATCAAACGATACTCCAATAATATTAAGTACCAGTTGGAGTGGTAGATATAATAGTTGGAAAATGATTACAATAACTAAATTACAAGGTGGTGGGTTAAAAATGTATGTTGATGGTTCGTTAGTAACTTCTAATAATTCACCTGGTGATATATTTTATAACTCTATCAATTATTCATCCATAGGCGCTTTAAGATACTTAGGTGTTACTTATGCTTATCTTGAAAATGCTGGTAAAATTGATGGTGTAAACATTTGGCAAAGAGAATTGACAGCAAATGAAGTTTCTATGCTTTATAATGGATCAAATGGTACTCAATATCAATCAGGTTCATTTGGATTAACACAATCAAGTTTGGATTCATTTGGAACTTATCATGGAACTCTTAGTAGTACATCGTTTGGGACTGGTAAATTTGGATCAGCTTTTAACTTTACTGGTGGTAATATAAATATGGGCACAGGAGCTGCCAACTTTGGAACAAATCCATTTACAATATCTCTTTGGTTTTATCCAAATGCTGGTAACAATTTACAAATGTTAGTGGCTAAAGGATTTACTGGTGGTACTGATAAAGGATTTTATTTGAACACAGATAATAGATACAATTCAAATTTAAATGGTATATCATTTGGACTTTCTGTTGGTGGTGGAACATATAGAACAATTGTTACTACGAGTGCATTTCCTTATACTGCTGCTGCTTGGAACCATTTAGTTGTTACTAGAAGTGGTAATACAACTTTAATTTATTTAAATGGTGTTTTGGCATCAACTACAAATGCACAAGTTGCTGGGACTGGAAATGTATCTGGGGATATTAGTAATACAGGTGCTAATATGTTATTAGCACAATATGGTAGTGGTGGATTAAACTTCTCTGGTAGAATGGATGCTTTAACTATGTGGAACAGAGCTATTTCATTAGATGAAGTAACACAATTATATAATTCGGGAACAGGTACACAATATCCATTTGTTGGAACATTCTCATCAGCTGGTAATCAATTGGGTATGGATAATGGAACGTTGGTGAATGGTTGTTCTTTAACAACTGGTAAAATAGGACAAGCATTTACATTTGATGGTGTGAATGACTATGTTAGTTTACCTGATAACTCGTTTAACTTCACCGGTGATTTTTCAGTAAGTGCATGGATTAATGTTAGTAATGTTAGTGGTGAGAAATTTATAATATCAAATGTAAATGGTAATGGGACTAATCTAAATTTTGGATGGGTTTTTGGGTTGCTTAATAATCAATTATCATTTGGTTCATATGGAAATACTGTATTTTCTTCTTGGAATACTAGTTCTACTCTTTTAGCAAATACATGGTATCATGTTTTGGTTACTAAAAAACCATCAGAATCACCTAAACTATATATAAATGGTGTACTTTCGACATCAACACTACATCCTAATAGTAGTGGGACAAATTCAACAAATCCAGTATATAGTTCAGCTACTTATCCAAATATTAAATCTGCTATAGGTACATACATATATAATAATGGAACATCATTATATGGATACTGGAATGGAAAAATAGATGCTTTAAATGTATATCAAAAAGAATTAACACAATCCGAAATAACAGAGTTATATAATTCTGGAAATGGTAAACAAATTACTACAACTTCTATTGTTAAATCAGGATTAATTCTTAACCTAGATCCTTCTAGAAAATCATCATACCCTAATAGTGGAACAACTTGGAATGATATATCAGGAAATGGATATAACGGAACTATGGTAAACGGGCCTGTATTTGGAACTGCTAGTGGTGGTGAAATTACATTTGATGGTGTTAATGATTATGCAAGTTTTCCAGTAATAAATACTGGAAATGTTTTCACAGTACAAGTTTGGGCAAAAATATCTAGATTTGGTGGTGGTATGGCATGGAATAGAGGAACACTAGTTAATAATTCATATAACTGGGGTGGTAATACTGGTTTTTTCTTTTTTGTTACATCACAAGCTGGATCAGGAAGCTCATATGCCGCTACACCAGGAATGGAAACATTCAGTATAGCAATTGGTCAAGATGTTACTGGAGCTTCAGCATATATTGGATCATTAACAAATTATGTAAATAAATGGGTAAATTTAACAGCGGTTCTAAATGGAACAAACCCTATTAAACTCTATATAAATGGTGTTGAAGTCAGTTCATACGCTGGACAAGGAAATGGTCCATCATCAATAAACTATACATCAAATTTTGTTTTAGGTTCTAGAATATTAGAAAGTTGTGATTTTACACAAGGTGCAATAGGAAGTGTTCATATGTATAACAGATCACTTTCAGCAACCGAAATTCTACAAAACTATAATGCAACCAAATCGAGATTTGGTTACTAAAAATTAAAAACCTCCTTAAAAAAGGAGGTTTTTTTATTAATATATAGTATATGAAGAGGATAAAGACATGGAGTTTATTTGAGGAAAACAATTACCTGATTCTAAGAGAAACTGCCAGGGGAGTTAAATTAGAGAATAATTTTGATGGTGTGTGGGAGTTATATGAGGATATTAAATCTATTGAATATATTTTAGAGGAAGGTGGGTATGATGTTATTTATAAATTTCTTTTCAAGGAAAGAAAGAATGATAGGTATTATAATTTTCTTGATGAGAATAATGTTAGAAGGTTTATGCAGGATAATAATACTCATATAGGTAAGTTTATTGGAATTAATATCGAGGTTGCTTATCCAAAGGATCAGGTTGTGAGTAATGCTGGTGGTCAGATTAGATTAAATCCTGAACAGATAGAGAGAATAGGGAATGATTCACAGAGGTATTCTCTTTTATTAGGGGAACATTTAGACTATGTTAGTAGTGTTAAGAGGTTTTCAGGTGATACTGGTAAAAATGTTATAGTTGTTAAGTTATGAGGATAAAGACATTTAGGTTGTTTGAATCTAATGAAAGATTGGAGAGGAGGATTAAGGAGATTCGTGATGTTTATGAGGATTCTAAATCTATTGAATATATTTTAGAAGATGATGGGTATGATTTCAATTGGAAGATAGATACGGAATATGGATCATATCTTATTGAGGGGGATATATCAGATTTAATTAGGAGTAATTCTTTTTCAGCTGGTGTTTTTCATCCCGATTTTATTAATCCGGTAAATCTTAAAATAAATATTACTGGTAAGGATGGTAAAGAATTTGGGGGTTATTATGATATATCTTCTAATATGGATGAAGTAAGGAGGTTTAAGACTTTATTAGTGGAACATTTAGATTATTTACCAGAGAATTCAATTAGTATTGATTATTCTCAATGGAGATTATCAGTTCTAATAAAATTGAAATAGGGTTATGAAGAGGATAAAGAGTTTTAAGTTGTTTGAGAGTAAAGTGGAGATTGATATAGATGCAGTTTGTTCTCTTTATGAGGATATTAAATCTATTGATTATATTTTAGAGGAAAGAGGAATTTATCCCCAAATGAGATTGGAGGTTGTTTGTGTGCCGGATGGATCATTACAAAAACAACTTAGATCTATTCTTATTAGGAAGGTGGAAGATATTAGAGAGGTTTTATCCAGACCTACTTATGTTTTAAGAAGTTTTATGATTGAAATTGAGAATAATAGGGGTGATAGGAGTATTCCTAAATGGCTTATTTCTCGGATAATGGGTGATGATGATTTCAAAGGGGAGTTTGGGAAGTATTGGACTTTATTAAGGGATCATTTAGATTATGTTCCGGATAGTTTTATATCTTATGATGCGTTTAGACCACCATTAAGGTATGAGGTTTCGATATCAAGTGATTTTTTCGGTGTTGTTAAATAATATATATTATATGAGAAAGATTAAGACATGGAAGTTGTTTGAGAATACAAATCATTTAGTAGAAGTGATACCAAATAGATATGTTTATCATACATCTAATCCTATTTTCAGGGATAAAATATCAAAAGAAGGTTTAATACCAAAGGGTAAAAGTGAATCTTGGTTATCGGATACAAAGATTGATGGTAAGGTTATATTTGTGGTTAATGACAATAAGGATAATTATAGATTTGATTCAACATATGATGATGATATTTATAGAATTGACACAATAGGACTAAATAACAAGTGGTATAATGATCCGAATTTTAATGATGGTCTTCATTTAATTACATTTGATAGTATTCCATTAAGTGCGATTGAATTAGATTATAGTGATAGTTTTTCATTGGATGAGAGTTTGAATTCTATTGACTATATTGAAGGAGAATTAGAAGATATTGTTATTCATTATTGTGAGGGTAAGAATGTAGATTTTGAGTTAGAGTGCATTTTATGTGATGGTGGTGTTTTCATTTGGAAGATTGATGAGTCAATAAAGTATGATTCAAGGAGTATTAGCATTCATAATAATATGGCATTGGAGTTAGGTTATTCTTTTAAAACCGTTAAGAATTATTTGATATTTACTAAATTTGGGACATTGAGGAAGACATTTGAGGAGATATTGAATTGGATTAGTGGGTTAGAGTTGA
>Ga0102831_1000872_pt1 | contig 13238 bp, 9 predicted proteins | sample ColrivemetaGS747_FD_84508 | JGI IMG/M metagenome (GOLD analysis project Ga0102831, IMG submission 84508) | Estuarine microbial communities from the Columbia River estuary - Freshwater metaG S.747 | ecosystem: Environmental > Aquatic > Marine > Intertidal zone > Estuary | place: USA: Columbia...
AGGCAAGAATGGGATTTGCTCCAGATATTCAACTGAATCCAATTGCAGTTTCATGGATTGAATCCACTCATTATACACTGCATTATTTGAAGCTTGATAGGCCATGAGTGACAAGGCAGTGCGCAAGAAATTGGAGGGTGCCAAGTCCTTTAAATCCTCCATGTTCCAAGTTTCGCCATTCATACTACCTAGGTTTGTTACAAATGTATTAATAAATACAGAATGTAGTATCTTGCAAGGGTTATAATTAAACGAACTATGGCAAAAGCAACAACAAAAAAATCAAGTACGAATAAAGTAAGTAACGCTAAGAAAAAAGATTTACTAGACCCAAAAGCATACCAATTTTTAAAGGAGTATATCAACAATCCTTCACCAGTTGGTTTTGAAAGTAGTGGTCAAAAAATATGGTTAAACTATTTGGCACAATATGTAGATACCACTTTTTCTGATCCTTATGGTACCGCAGTGGGTGTCATCAATCCAGATGCGCCATTTAAAGTGGTGATTGAAGCGCATGCGGATGAGATCAGTTGGTTTGTCAATTATATCAGCGATCAAGGATTGATCTACCTTAAACGTAATGGTGGTGTGGACCATCAAATTGCCCCATCTATGCGTGTGTGGATTCATGGAAAAAAAGGTCCTGTAAAAGCAGTGTTTGGGTGGCCTGCAATCCATACTAGATTGAGCAATCCAGAACAAAAAGAACCACAACCTAAAGTAGAAAATCTAACATTAGATTGCGGAGCAAGATCCAAAAAAGAAGTGGAAGCATTAGGCATTCATATTGGCGCAGTAGTAACCTATGAAGAAGGCTTCGATGAATTAGCACATGACTTTATTATAGGTAGAGCATTTGATAATAGAATTGGAGGATTCATGATTGCAGAAGTTGCAAGAATGCTGAAAGAAAATAAAAAGAAGTTACCATTTGGTTTATATATTGTCAATGCTGTTCAAGAAGAAATTGGATTAAGAGGTGCCGAAATGATTGCTAGAAGAATCAAGCCCAATATAGCCATTGTAACAGACGTGACACATGATACCCATACACCTATGATCAACAAAGCTATCGAGGGTGATATCCAATGTGGTAAAGGCCCATCATTAGCTTACGCACCAGCAATCCACAATAAATTATTAGCGATCGTAGAAGAGACAGCGAAAAATAAAAAAATTCCGGTACAATTTAGAACACTTAGCAGAAGTACAGGAACTGATACAGACAGCTTTGCTTATGCCAATGACGGATGTCCTTCTGTTTTAATTTCAATTCCACTAAGGTATATGCACACCACGGTAGAAATGATTCATAAAAAAGATATCGCAGATACTGTTCAATTAATGTATGAAACCTTATTGCAGTTGAGTCCAAAAACTAATTTGAACTATTTATAATGTCTCAATCCAATCCTATTCATATTGCTATACTAGATCTTTATGATGGCAGTGCTAATGTAGGGATGGATTGTATTATGGATATACTAGATGATTGGAGTAAAAAGCAATCTATCACAATCATCACAACCGTATTTGATGTTCGAGTTAAGCATGCATTACCAGACGATACTTATGATTTGTACCTGTCATCCGGTGGTCCTGGTTCACCTATTGACACACATACTCAACCATGGGATTTGGCTTATTGCAATTGGTTAGACCAAATGTTTGCGAAAAAAAAACCTGTCCTTTTAATATGCCATAGTTTTCAAATAGCTTGTAGACATTTTGATATTGGAAAAGTGGGTTTAAGAAAATCAAAACAGCTTGGTATTCTTCCTATCCATCCAACTGCCGATCACGCTATTTTTGAAGCATTACCTGATCCATTTTTTGCTTTGGAGAGTCGTATGTACCAGATTACTGAACCGAATGACAAAAAAATTGAATCCATGGGGGCTACCATCATTGCCTTAGAAAAAATTAGGCCACAACTTCCCTATGAAAGAGCGCTCATGGCAGTTGCATTTAGTGATAAAATGATTGGTGTTCAATTTCATCCAGAAGCAACCAAAGAAAGACTTTCTACTTACTTTAATACAGAAGCCATTAAGACTGCAGTCGTTGAAGACTTCAGTGAAGAAAAATGGAATCAAATTATCCAATCCTTAGAAGAAGATTCAAAAATCAAACATACTTGTAGCAGGTTTATTCCTAACTTTTTGAACCAAATGTTGCATGTATGATTTCAGCAATTAGAGCAGCATTCAACGAGCAATTTACAGAAGCTAAGTATCTAGCATACCTTGCTATTTTGAATGAACCATTTAAAAATCCTATTCCATTTAGAATTGCAGAAACCCCTGTTTTTATAGATCGATTTTTCAAAGCGCAATTAATGGATGCTGGAGATTACATCTGTGAATTCATTACAAAACCTTCCTTCCCATTCAAGACGACCAATTCCATACCTAAAGGATTGCATATCCCAAATGAAGCAAGTTTACCTGAATGTATTGTGATTGACTTTGCGATTGCTGAAGGACAAGACGAAAAAATAATACCTCAATTAATTGAATTGCAGGGGTTCCCTTCTTTATTCGCTTTTGAATTATTACAAGCACAAGCTTTAGAAAAAGTGTATCATTTACCTAAAAACTTTTCTCCATTTTTAAACGGTTATAACCAGTCAAGTTACCTAGATTTTTTTAGGTCAATGGTACTTGGAGATCAGGCAAAGCATACCATTTTATTAGAGATCAAACCTTTTGAACAAAAGACAAGGCATGACCTGTTGCTGACAGAAGCATGGTTGAATGTGCCAATTGTTTGTCTTTCAGAAATTTACTTAAAAGATAAAAGTCTTTTCTATCAAAAAGATGGTGTTGAAATTAAAATTGAACGTATCTATAATCGTGTGGTGTATGATGAATTGATGCAACAAGCACCAATTCTTATACAACAATTCAAATTACTAGAACAAGCAGAGCATATAGATTGGGTCAATCATCCAAATCACTTTTTTAGGATAAGTAAATTTATATTACCTCTACTAAATCATCCATTTATTCCAGAAGCCCACCTATTAGTAGACTGGAAAAATAATCAACTAGTGACTTCATTGAATTTAAATGAATTTATATGTAAACCTTTATTTTCTTTTGGAGGTCAAGGTGTAATGCTAAATCCAACCATAGATTCTATTAATGCAATCAATGATCCAGCAAATTGGATTCTACAAAAGAAAGTAAATTATGCCTCTGTGATTGAAACCCCATCCGGTCCTTCAAAAGCAGAAATAAGATTGTTTTATTTCTGGGATAAACAATTAGGTCGTTATGTGGCTACCAATAACTTAACTAGAATTAGCAAAGGCCCTATGATTGGGGTGAGCTATAATAATACTGCTACCTGGATAGGTGGCAGTATTAGCTATTTTGAAATATAAATGTTTACTCAGACTTATTCATTAATTTGCCTAATAAGCTGTAGGCATTTTTGACCACAATTTGTTTCCCTATCCATGCATTCACATCTGCATTAGTTACTGTTACAAATGATTCGTTGGATTGACGCACTTGAATCTCTATAGCCTCAAACACATTTGTTGCAGTTTGTATAAAAATATAATCTTTGCCTTGAAATCTTTGCACCGATTCAATTGGTATTAATACAGCATCATTGGTTTCAACAACCATATCTGCTGTTAAAAACATCCCTGGTAATACATTTGCTGGTATTTTATCAAAATGACAATGCAATAGCGCTGTTTTATCTTCATTAATATTATGCGCAACCGCAAGAATAGTAACAGGGTATTTTTTGGCAGGATCCTGTGTTAAAGTCACTGTTCCTTTCATGCCTACCTTAAAATTTGCAATATCTTTTTCATAAATAGTGATAGCAGCATGGATGTCATTTGGATTGATGATTTCTAATAAGATATCCGAAGGAGTAATATACTTACCTCTATTAATATTGACTTTACTAATATAACCAGCGATAGGTGCCACTAATTGAACCAAACTTGACATTTTTTCGGTCGTTAAGTTTTCTGGTTGTATGTTAATGAGCTTTAATTGTTCAGAGAGGGCTTTTAATTGAATTGCATTGGTATTATAATCTGATTGTATTTGTTGGAAAGATTTTTTACTCACTGCCTCTTGCGATAACAATGCCTTTTGACGATCCAAATCTTGTTGCAAGTAGTTTAGCTTCGCCTTAGTCGATAAAAAATTTTCTTGTAACTGAACATAAGCTGGATCTTTCACCGTAGCCAATACCTGTCCTTTTTTTACAAATGTGCCAGGTATTAAATTTATGTCTTGAATATAACCACCCATTGGGATGCTAACAGATGCGATCCCAGTTGGTGGTACATCTATGACACCATTTAGGTGCGTCATCCCTTTCATTTTTCCTTGCTGAATAGGTGCAATAACTAATTGAGCAAGACTTGCTTGTTCTTTGGTTAATTGAACCATATTAGATGCAATATCAGCGGCTGAGTCTTGCTTAGTCGTGGTTGAGTTTGGATTGGTGCCACAACTACTTAAAATAATCGTGGTCAATAAGATGGTATAAATTGTTTTCATGATAGTCTATTTGATATATTATTTTGACAACAAATAATACAACGTGGATTGATTTAAATTAAATAATTCTAGTGACTCTAAAGCTTGCATTTGTATTTGTTGCACTTGACTCATTGCATTAGACCATTCAATATAACTTATTTGCCCTTCTTTAAAAGACAGATTTGCCATATTGGCCATCTTGGTGGCATTCGGAATAAGTCCTTTTTGAATATGCTGGTATAATTCCATTGTTTGTTGATAATTGGACCATGCTTTTTGAATTTGCATATTTAAGTCGAATATTGCTTTTTCTTTTTCATGCTCCATGACTGTCTCATTCGCTTGACTTGCTTTCACTTTTTGTTTTAATCCTGCTCTAAATAATGGGACATTTAGGCCAAGGTTCACTGAATTGTACCTGTTTTGATCATTTGGATTCATTCTAAAACTTTGGTTGGTATAACCAACAGCAACCTGAGGTAATATTTTTGATTTAGCAACGTTTGTCTCTGCGATTGCTGATTGTAATTTTTGCTTCCAGAACAAATTCATTGGATGGCCAGCATCAACTACAGTATCTAATAACTTAGGTTCAAATTGTAAACCTTCTGCTGGCATGAGTAAGGATGGATCTTGTAATAAAATGGCAAACTGCTTTTGTAATCCAAGTTGCTCGTTTTGATTTTGTATCATTAACTGTTTGTGCAGACTTACCCAGTTCTGCATATTCAATTGTTCCAATCCATTGTCTTGTCCCGCTTTAAATCTTGCATCCACTGCAGCCAATTGTTTAGCGTAGATTGAATCGAGCTGACCTAATAAGAATCCCTTAGCAACTTGAAATTGTAATTGTATGTATAATTGTTCAATAGCATGTTTGATTATATTTTCATCTAAAACTGCTTGATATTTATAATTTTGACTGATTGAAAGATTTAAGTTTTTTTGTGCTTGATAGACTTTTGGTAAATCAAATACCTGCTCAACTGCATATTTAGAATCATTTAAACTACTATTGACATTTCCGATTTCACCTCTAAAGGCCAATTTTGCTGGATCAAAACTAGATTTTGATAAAGTCTGATAATAAGTGATTTGTGCTTCGGTTGTTTTTAAAGTCGGAGAAACCAACAATGCCTGCTCAATCACTTTTGCTAATGGTTTTTTAACGGTTACTTGCTGTGCTTGTAAAGTAGTTGCATTCAAACCAATAATGCAAAAAAGAATGACAATTGCAGTTTGACCTAAACGTTTTTTCTCAAATAATTGATAAAAAATAGGTAAAACAAATAAGGTTAAAAGCGTTGCAGATAATAAACCGCCAATCACCACTGTGGCTAAAGGCTTTTGCACTTCGGCTCCAGCTCCACTGCTTAATGCCATAGGGATAAAGCCCAAAGAAGCTACAGCTGCTGTAATTAAAATAGGTCTTAATCTTGTCTTAGTGGCTGTGACAATAATATCTGAAATTGTTCTATTGGGTTCCATCGCTAATTTGTTCATTTCTGTTAATAATACAATCCCATTCAACACAGCTACACCAAATAATGCAATAAATCCAACACCAGCTGAGATACTAAATGGCATCCCTCTTAACCATAATGCAAGCACACCTCCTATTGCAGAGAAAGGAATGGCTGAAAAAATCAATAAACAATGCTTTAAATTATTGAAAGCAAAAAACAACATTACTAAAATCAACAATAAAGCACCTGGCACAGCAATTTTTAAACGACTTATTGCATGTTCTAAGTTTTCAAATTGCCCACCATAAACAACATAATATCCTGGAGGAAATTGAATAGATTTTTTGACTTTTTCTTGTACCTCAGTTACTACTGTCTTCACATCTTTTCCTCTTACATTGAATCCTACAACAATTCTTCTTGCTGCGTCCTCTCTTTGTATTTGATACGGCCCCTCTTCCATCTTGACTTCCGCAAGTTCATACAATGGAACCTGTTTGCCATTCCCAACTGTTACCATTAAATTTTTGATTTGTTGCCAATCCTTCTTTTGAATATTATTTAGCCTAACAACCAAATCAAATCGTCTATCTCCTTCAAATACTTTACCCGCGATGCCTCCTGCATAAGCAGATTGAATCACTTGATTGACTTCTTTGATATTTGCACCATACCTTGCAATGGCTGTTCTATTAAAATGTACAACAACTTGTGAAATGCCCGTAACCGTTTCGGTATATACATCTTTTGCACCTTCTACTTGATTGATCATATTACCCATCAACGCTGCATACTTTGATAAACTATCTAAATTCTCACCAAAAATTTTACAAGAAACATCCTGTCTTGATCCTGTCATCAATTCATTGAATCGCATTTGAACTGGATATTGAAAACCAGAACTAAGACCTGGCACTTGTGACATCACTTTGCCCATCGTATCTGCTAATTCATCAAATGTGCCTGCAGACACCCACTCTTTTTTATCCTTTAAAATAATCATCAAATCAGACGCGTCCATTGTCATTGGATCTGTTGGTATTTCTCCAGCACCAATTTTTGTCACAATTTTTTCGATCTCAGGGAAACGGTCAATTAATAATTTAGATGCTTTTTGTGTTGCATCTAATGTAGTATTAATTGAACCTCCGCTCAAAACCCTTGTTTCTACTGCAAAATCGCCTTCTTCTAATTTAGGAATAAACTCTCCCCCTAATGTGGTCAATAAAATGATTGCCCCAATAAACAAAGCAATCGTTAACCCAACAATTTGCTTTGGTAGCTTCAATGCTTTCATCAATAATGGCTCATAGAATGCTTCTATCTTTTGGATGAACTTGTCGGTCATTGTTTCTTTTTGCACTCTATTTCTATTCAACACCCATGCACTCATCATGGGCACATAAGTAATAGATAAAATAAATGCGCCAATCAATGCAAATGAAACTGTTTGTGCCATTGGTTTAAACATCTTTCCTTCAATACCTGTTAAGGATAAGATAGGGAGATACACAATTAATATAATAATTTGACCAAATGCAGCAGCGCCCATCATCTTATTTGATACCTGTCCCACAATTGAATTCATTTCAGTTTTATCCAATTGATTGTGCTGTCCTTTTTTTGAACTATGGTACAATTGGTGTAATACTGCTTCTACTATAATGACTGCCCCGTCTACAAGCAAGCCAAAATCCAATGCACCTAAACTCATCAAATTTCCACTCACACCAAAAAGATGCATCAATATAAATGCAAATAACATAGCTAGTGGTATGACAGATGCCACGACCAATCCAGCTCTTAAATTACCTAAAAATAAAATCAATATAAAAATCACGATCAATGCCCCTTCCAATAAATTTTTTGAGACGGTACCAATGGCGTTATCAACCATTTTTGTTCGGTCTAAAAAAGGCTCTATGACAACTCCTTCTGGCATGGTCTCTTGAATGGTGGCTATTTTAGTTTTAATGTCCGCAATCACTTGCTTACTATTTTCTCCCTTCAACATCATAACTACTGCACCGGCAACTTCACCATCTGCATTGAAAGTAGTAGCTCCAAATTTTGTTGCTTCTCCAAGTCTAATTTCTGCAATATCTCTAATTAAAAGGGGTATCCCGTTTGATAAAGTCTTAACAGGGATGCTTCCAATCTGATCCAAACTATCCACCATCCCTTCTGTCCTTATAAATAAAACATTGGGTCCATGTTCAATATAAGCGCCCCCCGCATTTTGATTGTTATCGTTTAAAGCAGTATAAATATCATTCACTGATAAATCATATTGCTTTAATAATTCTGGATTCACGCTTACTTCAAATTGTTTTACTGCGCCACCAAAACTACTCACATCAGCCACCCCAGGGGTTCCTAATAACTGCTTACGAACAATCCAATCTTGCATCGTTCTTAATTCCATCAAACTATACTTCCCTTCATACCCCTTTTTGGTTCTTAAAACATATTGATAAATCTCTCCTAAGCCTGTAGTTAAAGGACCAAGTTCTGGGATGCCCATACCCTCGGGCATTTGAGACTTAACGGTAATTAATCTTTCAGAAACCTGTTGTCTTGCCCAGTAAATATCCATATCATCCTTGAACACTAAGGTCACTAAACTCAATCCAAATCGAGAAAAACTCCTTTGCTCAATCATTCCAGGAATATTCCTCGTAGCCTGTTCAATTGGCACGGTGATCAATCGTTCTACATCCGGCGCACCTGCACTTGGAACAGAGGTAATAATCAATACCTGATTATTGGTAATATCCGGAACGGCATCAATAGGTAATTTAGAAATGGAATAAATTCCTCCTAATATCAACGCAAAAACTCCTAAAAGAATAACTAGTTTATTCTTAATTGAGAACTGAATAATTCTTGATAGCATAATTTAATTTCTTACTCAACAAAACGAATGAATTTTAATCTTTTAAAGTTAAACATTAATTATGATGTTTTCTTATAGGTAAAGCATTAAAAAATAGACAATCCAAGCTTATGAGTAGGCTATTATTTGTCATTTTGTTGGTTTTTTTAGTGAATCAAATGGTGCATTCATCGATCCGAAAAATCCAATTGTAGTGATCAACTATTCATATACCAAACTTTGTACACTAAATCCTGCATCTGTTACTGCTGATTTGATTTGATCTATCTCTACTTTTTTACCAGACTTAAAAGCTAGAATATACATTGACTTTTCAATATCAACTTTCACATCTTCTACAAAGTCTAATTTAGATAAAGCTTTAAAAATTGCTTTAGAACACATAGAACAAGTTAAACCAGAAGCCACAAGGGTTACCTTCTTGATTTCTGCAACTGGAGCTGACGAACGGTCATATTTACAACATTCATGCAATGCATCATAAGATGCTTTTGTTGCTGTTTTATGCTCAGTATCATACCCAATAGCAGCAATCGCAGTTTCGATTTTGTCTAGATTAGTTTTGCCATCGAAGATCAATGTCAATAGCTTCGCATCCATATCCCAATTTGCAGTGGTTGCACCTGCTGTTTTTGCAGCTTTCTCGATACTTGATTTACACATACCACAATTACCTGAAACTTTTAATTTAGTTGCAGTTTGAGCATTTGCAGAGAAAACAATGGCCATTATAAAGCCAGAAAATAGAATAATTTTTTTCATATAATTAATTTGATTTTTAAATACTAGAAACGGAAATAGAATGAAGACAGCAATGAAATATTGCCGACTCCTTCATCATAAATAGTAAAAATCAAATTAAATAAAGACAATCTAGTGCATAGATTGGCGGACCAGTAAATAACAGTCCCTTCTTGGAATTCGCTCGAGTGATAATATGCTTTACAACTACAGTAGGAACTGTGTATGTAAAACTAAAAATAGGAATAGTTGTTGTAGGCAAGCTCTTTTTGATTGCTTGAAACTCAGTTAATTGATGCAGATCTTGCTTTTTTACAAAACTTATTTTTTCTGCACAACATGTATCTTTTTTAGATGACATGTTTTTTGATGCCTTACCACAAATACATCTTTGAACTTTTCCAGCACAAATATGCGCTTTTACAGTTGCTCCAATACTTGAAAAACTGTAAACAAATAAGAGTAGGATAGTCAGAAATTGCTTCACTATACAAAGGTAGTATTAATTGATAAAATTCCACCAAATTCCAACCCTTAACCAAGTCCCTGTACCTAGATAATTGGGCGCAGTAAATTGGTAACGTGTACCTAATTGATTACTAGTAGCTAACAAGGTATTCAATTGCTCCATGCGTATGAATCCTTTGAATCTTTTAATCCTGAAATTTAAAAATGCATTGGCAATAGGCCTATTATTGGTCGTAAATTGATCTTGCAGGTAGAACTGTCCTGTGAGTGGCATATATGCGTCGGGTTGGAAAGCGCTATGATAAATCAATTCTAAGCCAGTAGATAAGAATAAGTTTTTAAAGAAATTGCCCTCAAAAGCAAGGCGCTGCCTGGTGAAAATAACAGGTAAATGTAATGGTGCGTCAGGATCCACTAACTGCAGGCTTAGCTCATTGTACCAATTCCAATAAGTACTTAATTTTAATTGATTGGATACCGTACCCTTAATATAACTCAATGCCTTATCATACACTAGCGGTTGATATCCTGAACCAAAATATTGAAAGTTTTGAATGAGTTTGTACTGAAACGAGGCAGTTAAACCACGGCTTTTTTGATCCCACATTGCACCAAGCTCTATAATATTTTCTTTATCAATAGTACTTAATTTGGAAATTGGAAATGCGGTGATACCAAGACGATTAAAGGAAGGTGTACGGTTTGAATTTTGTAACCACAAAGCAACCTGATCCCCTTTTTTATTGAATACACTCGTTAAAGAAAATAATGCTTCGTAATCTCCTGCATGATAACCATTCAAAAATAATTTTCCAGATGCTTGAATATCCCAACGAAGGTTCTTGGTTTTATTTTTATAAACACCGAGTCCATATATATCATGATTGGACCAACTTAAAAGAGTGTCTTTAAAATTCAATTGTTGGTATCCAAGTCCAACTTGAAGAAATTGATTGGGATTGGTTTTTTCAGGAAAAGATACTAAGCTAAATTCATTCGTGAATCTTTTCCATTGATCTTGAAACAACATGGTCTGTCCCACTGGCAATTTGTAATTAAAGTACTGATCATAATTGAGCGCCAAAGGATTTGCGTCGGCAAAAGCAAATTGATTGGATTGGTATTTTATTTCATTCTGGAACCTGAGCCTAGGATAAAATAGATACGTGGTCACCGTGTCTTTAACAACTGAATCTTTTTGTCCAACATCATAAGTCTGCTTCCAGACAAAATTTTGCTCCTTATAGGTTGTACCAGTGGCAATACTGGTATTGAATGGATTTCTAAATGATACCCCACTGATACCTAATCTTGTTTCTAGCTCATAGGGGTTATTTAAAGAAAGGCTATCAATTAAATTACTATTTACTAAACCTCCATTTTCGGAAGATGCAGATTTATTCATTAACATAACCCAATAAGAAGCATACCGCTTACGTTTAGATTGATAATTTGCAGTAATGCGCATATTATTCAAGTTCGCATGTTGGTTTTTTAAATTTCCTGGTGCGTTGCTAAAACGATAAGCAAAAGAATAATTAAATTGCTTCGTTTTATTTTGGGTATGCAATAATTCTATCAATTGTTCTCCTTTACCTCCCAATAAATATCCTAATTCTGTATAGGGCTTTGTGGTTTGATAAAATGGTGTTTGTTCTAATGTGTAATTGTAAACTTCGTATGACCTAAAACCAGCATCCCATCCTCCTCTCTGCAATGGATTAAACAAATAGGATTTACTAGCATTACCTAAATTACCAAGGTTATAATTGCTGTATGGTATAATAAATTTTGAAAAGAAATCATTTACACTTGTATCCATATTCCGAATGGCCAAGCTATTGTATAATCGATAATAAATTGCTATCGAATCTTCGGCCTTGTCTCTTTTTTGTAAAGAATCAGTTGCACCTCCTCCGCCGCCGCCGCCAAATGAATTAAAACGCATATTCTGCGCACTCAACTGTCCAAAAAATAGACAAGTTGTAAAACAGCAGATGATTAAAATACGCTTAGTCCTCATATTAGATATTATAATAGTGCCATGAAAAAATTGCATTAAGCAGCGATTTCTTTTACCAATGCACTGAAAATTAATGTTAATAATGGTTCAGCTGCATTCGCTGCTGCCAATACTTCTTCGTGTGTGATGACGTTATTGTCTTCTCTAATACCTAAATCGGTTACTACACTCATTGCAAAGACTTTCATGCCACAATGCACAGCGGCAATGTTTTCTTGTACTGTACTCATACCAACAACATCTCCACCTGAAATTTTAATTAATTGATATTCTGCTCTTGTTTCAAATGTTGGACCTGTCACACCTACATAAACCCCTTCATGCACTTTAATTTGATTTGCGGCAGCAATTTGTTTTGCTTTTTCAATAAAAGTGTTGGCATAAGGCTCGCTCATATCAGGGAAACGCGTGCCAAGTTCAGGCTCATTTTTCCCTAATAAAGGGTTGGTTGTAAAGAAGCTAATATGATCTTTGATGATCATTAAATCCCCCACTTCATAATTTTTATTGACACCTCCAGCGGCATTTGACAATAAAAGATTTTCTACCCCTAGTAACTTTAATACGCGGATTGGAAATACAACTTGCTCAGCAGTATACCCTTCATAAAAATGGAAACGGCCTTCCATGACCCAAACTTTTTTACCATTCAATGTCCCCAAAATCAATCTTCCTTTATGACCCTCAACGGTACTCACTGGAAAATTTGGTATTTCGCTATAGGGTATACTAAAATCGGCTTCTATTACACTAGATAAATTTCCCAACCCACTACCTAAAATGATAGCAGTGTTTGCCTTTGTAGTAATTTTTGACTGAATAAACCCTGCAGTTGCTTCTAACTGTTGCATTAATGGAGACATAAATTGGCCTTTATTGAGCCACAAATATAACAACAGTAAGGGACTCTAAGCCTTAATTGACTTAGTTTCTCCCTTTAAAACGGCATAGGCAATCACAGCGCTAATGATCATAAATATGGCCCCCATTAAAAAAGAAGCTCCAGGAAAATAAATAGGATTACCAGGCTTGGTAAAATAGGCAAATAAACTGGTCATGATCAATGGTCCTGCAATGGAAGTCACACTCATGATACTTGTTAATGATCCCTGCAATTCACCCTG
>Ga0102831_1000875_pt1 | contig 13232 bp, 14 predicted proteins | sample ColrivemetaGS747_FD_84508 | JGI IMG/M metagenome (GOLD analysis project Ga0102831, IMG submission 84508) | Estuarine microbial communities from the Columbia River estuary - Freshwater metaG S.747 | ecosystem: Environmental > Aquatic > Marine > Intertidal zone > Estuary | place: USA: Columbia...
ATCAAAATTTTGTCTCTCCACAAATCATGAATAGCAAGGCTTCTGTGCAATTTATGGATATCCTCTATGAAAGGATAAAAGAAAATCATAAATAAATTCAAGACACCCGAATAATTATAATAACTTTGCCACGCAAACTGAGGGATTGTCATGAGCGAAGCAATAAAACACGAATGCGGAATCGTATTAATCCGCCTGTTAAAACCGCTAAGTTTCTATTTAGAAAAGTACGGAACCACTACCTACGGACTTAACAAGCTGTGGCTAATGATGGAAAAGCAGCACAATCGTGGCCAAGATGGCGCAGGTGTGGCTACCATCAAACTCGATGTGCCTCCAGGCAATCGCTACATAAGCCGCTACCGCTCAAATTCGCCTCAACCAATCAAAGATATTTTCGAGAAAATCAATAGTTCATTTTACGCCCTTCAAGACAAAGCTCCCGAGAGATTGCGCGATGCCGAGTGGATGAAGAAGAATGTTCCTTTTGTGGGCGAGTTGCTCATGGGACATTTGCGTTACGGTACTTTTGGTGGAAATAGCATTGAATATTGTCACCCTTTCTTGCGTCAAAACAACTGGAAAACCAGAAACTTGGTATTGGCAGGTAACTTCAATTTAACCAATGTTGATGAGCTTTTCGACTTGTTGGTGAAGTTGGGACAGCATCCTAAAGAGAAATCAGATACGGTGACGGTGATGGAGAAAATTGGTCACTTTCTTGACGACGAAAATCAAGAAATTTTTCAAAAATACAAGTCGAGTAAAAAAAGCAATGAAGAGATTTCTCAGTTGATTGCTGAAGAAATGGATGTTCAATCAATTTTATCTCGCGCTACCAAAGAATTCGATGGCGGATATGCCATGGTAGGCATGATGGGGCACGGAGATTCTTTTGTACTAAGAGATCCAGCAGGTATTCGTCCGGCTTTTTACTACAAAGACGATGAAGTTGTTGTTGTTGCTTCTGAAAGACCAGCTATTCAAACTGCGTTTAATGTGCCGTTGGAATCGATTTCACCTATCAAACCAGGACACGCTTTAATCATCAAGAAAAATGGAGACATCTCTGAGAAGTTGGTGCGTCAGCCGCTTCCACGTAAAGAGTGCTCTTTCGAAAGAATATATTTCTCAAGAGGTAGTGATGCCGATATTTACAGAGAGCGTAAAGATTTAGGAAAATACTTGGTGCCAAGAATTTTGAAGTCGGTTAACTTCGATTTCGACAATACTGTTTTCTCTTATATTCCTAACACTGCAGAAGCGTCATTCTTTGGATTGCGCGAAGGTTTGAGTGATCATCGTATCGCCAAACAAAAGCAATTGTTGGTTGAAAAAGGCGGAAAAATTTCGGCTGAAGAGCTAGATAAAATTTTGAATATTGTTATTCGTACAGAGAAGATTGCCATTAAAGATGCGAAGTTGCGTACCTTCATTACAGGCGATTCTGGTCGCGATGATTTGGTGACACACGTATACGATTCTACTTATGGCGTGGTGCGCAAAGGCGTGGATAACCTAGTGTTAATCGATGATTCTATCGTTCGTGGTACAACATTGAAACAAAGTATTTTAAGAATCATGGACCGTTTGCGTCCAAAGAAAATAGTCATTGCTTCTTCAGCTCCACAAATTCGTTATCCCGATTGTTACGGTATCGACATGGCTAAATTAGGCGATTTCATTGCTTTTCAAGCGGCTATCGCTTTGTTGAAAGAACGCGGCCAAGCCGACTTGATTCAAGAAGTTTACAAAAAATCTAAGGCGCAAGAGCATCTTCCAAAAGAACAAATAGTGAACTACGTTAAAGAAATTTACCGTCCGTTTACCGCCGATGAAATCTCTGCTAAAATCACGCAATTGCTTACCCCAGAAGGCTTACACGCAGAGGTAGACATTGTTTATCAATCTATCGAAGGCTTAAGAATGAGCTGTCCGAACCACACTGGTGACTGGTATTTTACTGGTGATTATCCAACACCTGGTGGAAATAAAGTGGTGAATAAATCATTTATCAATTACGTTGAAGGGAAGAATGTGAGGGCGTATTAGAATTGTTTTCGATGAAAAAGATTCTGTTTTTTCTAGCAATTATTTTAGCAAATTCCTCTTTTGGGCAAAAGCCTGATACTATTATTGATGGCATAAAGTACTCTGTTCTTGCTAAATATAGTAATGGAAAAGTAAAAGATATTGGTCAATACAACTTCGATTGTGATGCCAAAATTCGGAAACACGGTTTATTTATTTCATATTCAAAAAGTGGAAAGGAAATAAAACGTAGAGTGTATTCTATGGGATCAAGAAGGAATCATTCTATTTTTTGGCTAAAAATTGGCTGGTGGGGATATGATAAGGAAGTATTATATTTTTTTGGAGTGCCTATTGAAACGCGAATAGTTTGTCCCTGTTTTGATTAGAATTTACTTAAAGGACAATAGTTCCTTCGGGGTACCTCAGGATGACAGCCACTACTTAAAAACTCATATTTATACAGTACTTCAGGGCGTGGTTGTCATCCTGAGGTACCCCGAAGGAACTATTGTCCTACAAATCACTTTATCAACACCCTTTTTTTCATCTTCTTTTCTCTCCCCCTGTAACAAATCATTCATTCAGCATTACCTTGCAGTATGAAGCATCTTCTATTCATATTTTGCCTTTTAACTTTTGCCTTTTCTTCTGCGCAGGGCAGTTTGGATTTCAGCAAAATTAAAGACGCAGAAGTGCTCGATTTGTCGCGCATGAATTTAGATTCTTTGCCCTACCATATCAGCTCTTGTGGCAAATTGAAGAAGATTGATTTGAGTGGAAACAGACGAATAAAGGTGAATGATACCTTTAAGAAATTAGCTAAGCTACCGCAACTTGAAACGCTAATTGTTGATTACTGTAATTTGTACTTTTTGCCTTCTGTAATCAATGAATTCAAGCATTTGAAAGTTTTATCTGTTGAAGGAAATGGAATTAGTTGGCTGCCCCCTACTTTTAAAAACTTGCCTCTAGAAGAACTCAATTTAGCCAAGAATAATATTGATAGTTTAAACATCGGATTTTATTCTTTGTTGAAATTGCGAAGCTTGAATTTCTCACAAAATCCGGGAGTCGCTAGAGATTACAACATGGATATTTTGGCATCTTTTCCCTTGTTAAACATCTTGATTTTACAGCATTCTAAAGCCATCTCAAAAGATGTAGGCAATTTAAAAGCATTAACGCATCTCGATTTGTCGGGAAGCGATATTAAAATATTACCTCAAGAAGTTTCTAAGTTGAGTCGATTGAAAAGTATTGATATTCATGATTGCGCTCAGCTTGATGTAAGCGTTTGTTTAGAGTATCTCACTTCACAAAAATATCTCAATGAAATTCATTTCGGACACTCGCATTTCTCTGTTATTCCTTATAATATTTCAAAATTGAAGTCCTTAAAAACAATGCATATCTACAACTCCATTTTAGGAAGATTGCCTTCGTCTTTTAAAGATTTGCGCGTGACCACAGTCCATTTTCATCATTGCTCGTTTACGCAACAAGAAGAGCTTTTCGCCGAGTTGAATAGAAGTAACAAGCAAGCCATCGTAGAAAGCGAAAAGGAAAAACCTTTCGCTTATGATAATACTTTCAATGCTTTAGTTCTTAGTCATATAAGTGTACAAGCTCTGCAAGATTATTTATTGCTCACCTCTAAAGTGTACGTTTCGCTAAAACGCAACGTGAAGAAAAACACCTTTTCGTTCACCATAGAACCTCAATATGGCTACAATGAAAAACAAATGCAGTTTTGGGGAGATAAGGTGAAGGCTTATCCCGAACTGAAGGAGTACAAAGGCATTCGATGGAATTATACAGGAACAACCACGCTAGAAGACATCGACAATATTTACATTTTGAGTGAGAAAGACGACTTGCAAAAAATGAAGAAAAAGAGCAATGTGAATTTGTATGTTTTAAATCTGCAAGACATCATTATTTCTGCCAATAAGAAGGAAGACAGCTATATCATGTCATTCTCTCGAGGCTTTGATACACTGCATCTAAAAGTGTTGCCCGAACACAGTATTAGCGACCCAAAAAAACTACAAAATTGGCACAAAAGCAGATACGATAATTATTTGGCCGAAAGAGTAAAGCGCGAGCAGAAATGGCTCTTACTGGATGAAAAATATGTTTTGTCGTATCGAAAATATGAAGAGCAATTGGAGGAATATAGAAAACAATTAAACACAAAATTTTACCATGAATTCGAGAAGTAGGGAGGAAAGTAAAAAGTTAAAAGCGATAAGCCAAAAAGGGATTGGTTTTTTACTTATTGCTTTTAACTTTTTAATTCTAAGTAGTTTCAATATTTCATCTCGCTATTACAATCAAACAGCCAGCGATTTTTTTGCTTCTGGTTTGGCAGATAAAACTTTAAATGTAAATTCTGCAGATCCCGAATTGTTGAATGCCACAGTATTTCATGCCATAAATTTACTCAGAGAAAAGAAAGGAAGAACAGCTTTCGAGTATTCTGATGAGCTATATAAAATGAGCAAAGAATACATGGATAAGATGGAGAAAAAGAAATTTACAGATCCGGAAGCGATACAAAAACGATATGCAAAGGTGATGTTGAACGACGCGAAAACAAAAGGATTTAAAGGCACTTTAGTAAACATGAATGCCATTGAATATGAAGCAATAGATTACAATGGCAAAGAATTTTTCTACAATAGAAAGGACAGCACCACCGCGCTGCATCTCTTTTATGGCAAGCCTCCTGTAAAAAATGAGAAGAAACCAGAAAGAGATTCTATTGCTTGCTATACATACAAAACCTTCGCTGATGCTTTGATTGAGGAGTTAGTAAAATCCGACAAGCAAAAGATTACCACCAGCAAAGCCTATCGTTTTTCGGCCTGCGTGCTGCAATGGGATTACTCTACTTTATACAAGAAGAGAATACCAAAAATCAAGTTAATGCAAGTAGCTGGCGGCTTTCAAACTGATTTGATGGAGGAGGATCTTGACGAAAAGTAGCGCGTTTCACCACTATTTTACGTCCTTAACTATTGATTTTTAGAATATTAAGTGCCTTTGCTTGTGAAATCCTTGCAAATATCTTTTTTTTTATATCTTTGCAGGCTCTCTGAAAAAAACAGAACGTTATGAAAGGGTTTGTAATCAATTTCGTGGGACTGAAAGATGGGAAGCACGATTACGACTTTGATATCGACGAGAAGTTCTTTGGAAGCCTTGATTACTCTATTGTAGAGAAAGGTAAGATTAAGATGAACATGACCTTGGAAAAGAAGCCAGGCGTGTTGCTTTTAACCTTTAACTTCAAAGGTTTTATCGATGCTGTGTGCGATCGTTGTGGTGATGAATTTCAACTTCCTTTGGAAGGCGAAGATCATTTAACAGTGAAATACAGTCCGACTGAATACGACGAAGAATCAGAAGATGTAGTATTGTTAGAGCCACAAGCTAATTCTGTGGATGTAACACATTACATTTATGAAGCGATAACACTTTCTTTACCGCTGAAAATGGTGCATCCCGATGATGAAGAAGGATACAGTACTTGCAATGAAGAGGCAATTAAAGCATTGGAGAATTTAGCTCCAGCAGAGAACAAAGACATTGACCCACGTTGGGACAAATTAAAAAGTTTTAAAAATTAAATTAAATAGACCATGGCACATCCTAAGAGAAGGCACTCAACCACAAGAAGAGACAAAAGAAGAACTACTTATAAAGCGGTTGCTCCTACTATTTCATCATGTTCAAACTGCGGCGCTACTGTTCAATTACACAGGGTTTGCGGTGAGTGTGGGTATTACAAAGGAAAGCAAGCAATAGAAAAAACAGTTGCAGCTTAATTAAGTCAACCCCCTGCATTTAATGCGTATAGGTATTGACATAATGGGAGGCGACTATGCTCCCAAAACCACCACAGGCGGCGCCGTGGCAGCAAGAAAAGAATTGCCTGCCGACGTTGAATTGGTGTTGATTGGTGATGCCAATCTTATTCGTGAGGAGCTTGCTGCTTGCGGAGCAAAAGAAAGCGATTTCACTATTGTTCACACCACTTCTGTTATTGAAATGGCTGAACATCCGGTGAAAGCTTTCAAAGAAAAACCCGATTCGTCTATCTCCATTGGCTATAAAATGTTAGCCACAAAACAACTAGATGGTTTTGCAAGTGCCGGTAATACTGGTGCTATGATGGTAGGGGCGATGTATGCGGTGAAAACAGTACCCGGACTCATTCGTCCGTCTCTTATCTCTCTACTTCCTAAAGAAAACGGTAATACCAATGTGATTTTAGATGTTGGTGTAAATGCCGACTGTAAACCAGATGTATTGTACCAATTTGGCGTTTTAGGTTCTATCTACGCTAAGTTGATTTTGAAATACGATAACCCTAGAGTTGCTTTATTAAACATTGGTGAAGAAGCGGAAAAAGGCAACTTGAATACGCAGGCGGCTTATGGTTTAATGAAAGATACCAAAGACTTTAATTTCGTTGGTAACATAGAAGGAAGAGATGTTTTCGACGATAAGTGCGATGTAATTGTTTGCGACGGATTCACAGGAAATATCGTGATTAAGGAAGGAGAAGGAATTTATCACCTCATGAAAAAAAGAGGAATTGTTGATGAATACTTCGAGCGCTTCAACTACGAGATTTATGGAGGGAGTCCGATTTTAGGTATAAATTCAACTGCTGTTGTTGGACACGGAATCTCCAACGAAACAGCCATCAAGAATATGATTCTCTTAACGAAAGATGTAGCGGCTGCTAATCTTTCTAATATTATCAAAGAAGCTTTTAATTAAATGGGTAAAACTCACGCTGCCATTACTGCCATTGGAGGATATGTTCCCGACTATATCTTAACCAACGCAGAATTGGAAAAATTGGTAGATACTACCGATGAATGGATTACTACTCGCACGGGAATCAAAGAAAGAAGAATTTTAAAAGGAGAAGGAAAAGCAACTTCTGATATGGCTGCTGAAGCCGTAAAGGAATTGTGCCAAAAAAGAGGTATTTCTCCTGAGGAAATTGAATTGGTGATTGTAGCTACGGTTACGCCCGATATGCCTTTTCCTTCAACCGCAAATATTACATGTGATAAATTAGGCGCGAAAAACGCATGGGGTTTCGACCTTAGTGCTGCTTGTTCGGGCTTTTTGTACGCTTTGTCTACAGGTGCAAGCTTTATCGAATCAGGTAAGCATAAAAAAGTTGTTGTAGTGGGCGCCGATAAAATGTCGGCTATCATGAACTATAAAGACCGCGCCACCTGTATCATCTTTGGTGATGGCGCCGGTGCCGTTTTATTGGAGCCAACTGAAGAAGAATTAGGAGTGATGGATTCTGTGCTGAAGAGCGATGGTTCTGGAAGAAATTTCTTGTACCAAATGGCCGGAGGTTCTTTGATGCCTGCTTCTCACGAAACAGTTGATAACGGCACGCATTACGTATTTCAAGAAGGTAAAACAGTATTCAAATTTGCTGTTACCAACATGGCCGATGTTTCTGCCGAGATTATGGAAAGAAACAATTTGAAATCGGAAGATATCGCTTGGTTGGTGCCTCATCAAGCCAACTTAAGAATTATTTCTGCTACTTCTGAAAGAATGGGATTGCCTGATGAAAAGGTGATGATCAACATTCAGAAATATGGTAACACTACCGCAGGAACAATTCCTTTGTGTTTGTGGGATTATGAAAAACAATTGAAGAAAGGTGACAATTTAGTGTTGGCTGCTTTTGGTGGAGGTTTCACTTGGGGGGCTACGTACATTAAATGGGCATACAATTCGAATGAATAAATTTTGATTTTTAATTGGCATTCGGAATCCGCAAAATCATTCTATATTTAGAGAGTGTGGATTTCATAAAAAAAATATATTTTAGTCAAGAACTTAAAAAAGAGCAGGGATTATGGAATTAAATGAAATTCAAGACTTAATCAAATTCGTAGCAAAATCAAATGTTAGCGAAGTTGAGTTAGAAACGAAAGGATTCAAATTGGTGGTTAAAAACAAAGCACCAGAAGCACAAAAAGTAGTTACTGTAACTGCAGCGGCTCCATTGGCAGCAGCTGTTCAACAAGCAGTAGCGCCAGCTCCAGTTGCGGCGGCTCCAGCGGCTCCAGTAGCAGCAGCTCCTGCAGATGACACATCAAAATACATCACTGTTAAATCTCCAATGATTGGAACATACTATAGCAAACCTTCTCCAGATAAACCAGTTTTCGTAAAAGAAGGCGATGTTGTTAAAGTGGGAACTGTGCTTTGCGTGGTTGAAGCCATGAAATTATTCAACGAGATTGAAAGTGAAGTATCTGGTAAAATCGTTAAGATTTTATTGTCAGATAAAACGCCAATCGAGTACGATCAGCCAATGTTCTTGATCGATCCAAACGTATAATTTACAAACAATAACCGCCCAAAAGGGCATTCTGTTATGTTTAAAAAAATATTAATCGCCAATCGCGGGGAAATTGCGCTACGTGTAATTCGTACCTGTAAAGAAATGGGAATTAAAACCGTTGCGGTTTATTCTACAGCTGATAAAGACAGTTTGCATGTTCGCTTTGCCGATGAGGCAGTATGTATCGGTCCGCCTCCAAGTTCTGAGTCGTACTTATCAATGCACCGTATTATCGCAGCTTGTGAAATCACCAATGCCGATGCTGTGCATCCTGGTTATGGATTCTTATCTGAAAACGCTAAGTTTTCTAGAATTTGCCAAGAGCATGGAATAAAATTCATTGGAGCATCACCAGAAATGATTGAGGCCATGGGCGACAAGTCTTCTGCAAAAGACACGATGATAAAGGCTAAAGTTCCTTGTATTCCGGGTTCACCGGGATTGCTGAAAGATGTTACCGAAGCAAAAAGATTAGCTAAAGAAATTAAATACCCTGTTATCATTAAAGCAACTGCTGGTGGTGGCGGTAGAGGGATGAGAATTGTGTGGGAAGAGAGTAAATTAGAGGAATTGATGGACAGTGCTAAACGTGAGGCTGGTGCTGCGTTTGGTAACGACGGCTTGTACATGGAGAAATACATCGAGAGTCCGCGCCACATCGAAATCCAAATCGTAGGTGACCAATTCGGTAGAGCTTGTCATCTTTCAGAAAGAGATTGTTCTGTTCAACGTCGTCACCAAAAATTGGTAGAAGAAACACCTTCTCCATTCATGACGAAAGATTTGCGTAAAAAGATGGGAGAGGCTGCTATTAAAGCTGCTAAAGCTGTTAAATACGAAGGAGTGGGTACAGTAGAGTTTTTGGTGGACAAACACCGTAATTTCTACTTCATGGAGATGAATACGCGTATTCAGGTAGAGCACACTATTACAGAAGAAGTTATCAATTACGATTTAATTCGTGAGCAAATAAAGGTAGCAGCTGGTATTCCAATTTCTGGTAAGAACTACGAACCACAATTGCACGCTATTCAATGCCGTATCAACGCCGAAGATCCATACAACGATTTCCGTCCGTCACCTGGTACCATAACCAATTTTCACTCTCCAGGCGGCCACGGTATTCGTATAGACACGCACGCTTATGCGGGCTACAAGATTCCACCAAATTACGATTCAATGATTGGTAAATTAATCACTGTAGCTCAAACACGTGAAGAAGCAATCGCCAAAATGAAACGTGCTTTAGAAGAGTTCGTTTGCGAGGGAATTAAAACAACAATTCCTTTTCACTTGAAATTGATGGATAACAAAACTTTCATTGATGGAGAGATTACAACGAAGTTTATGGATACATTTGAGTTTTAGGAAATAGGAAATCCCGCTTAATCAGCGGGATTTTTTTTTAAATACCAAGGCAACCAAAATATTTTTTTGCACTCCTGTAACTAAATTGCGTTCTTTAGCTCTTACCATGATAACTCAAAAAACAAACTATATGAAAAACATTTTTAGAATTTTAAGTCTAGCTCTTGTGGCTGTTTTGGCTTCTTGTACGCAAGATCCAACCACCTACAAGCAAATTGTTAAAAACAATACCGATACTACGATTACTTTTATTGCAGTAAGTAAAACGTGTCACAATACCTATACCTTGAAGCCAGGAGAAGAGGTGACTACGCACGATGCTCAAGTAGTGAACGCACCAGCCGACTGCAAAGACCATCAATACACTGTAACTCCTGAATTAGATGACAGCTATACCGATATCACCAATGCTGCCAATTGGGATTTCGAAAAAAAGGATAAAACCGTTACTTGTCGATTTACCTTCGAAAAGCGCTAACAAAAAAAACTGTAATGGTGGCCGATAGATATTCTCTATCGGCTTTTTTCATTTAATTATTTTAATTGTTTGGCAAATACCCTTTTTTAGGTATTTTTGCGTTGTTTAGAATTAATCTAAATAAAACGATAGCTATGATAAACGTTAGTGAAAGTGCAAAAAATCAGGTGGACAGATTGCTTAGCGATGGCAGCAATGCGCCTGGAAGTTTTATTCGTGTGGGCGTTAAAAGCGGCGGCTGCTCGGGCTTATCTTACGATTTAAAATTTGATACCGACCTAAAACCAGAAGACAAAGTGTTTGAAGACAACGGTGTGAAGATAGTAGTCGACAAGAAAAGTCTGCTCTATTTAGCTGGAACCACTTTAGAATTTGAAGGCGGATTAAACGGAAAAGGATTCAATTTTAACAACCCTAACGCTTCTCGCACTTGCGGATGCGGAGAAAGTTTTGCAGTATAGATTATGAGTGAAAGCGAAAAAGCCATAAAAGAAGCCACCACCGGAGAATACAAATACGGTTTTACCACCGATGTTGAATCTGATAAGGCGCCCAAAGGATTGAATGAAGATATTATTCGTTTGATTTCTTCCAAGAAAAACGAACCAGAATGGTTGTTAGATTGGAGATTGAAAGCGTTTAAAATTTGGCAAGGAATGGAAGAGCCAACATGGGCTCACGTTCAATATCCCGAAATTAATTTTCAAGAAATCATTTACTATTCTGCACCTAAACCTAGAAAGGTGTTAAACAGTTTAGATGAGGTAGATCCCGAAATCATCAAGACTTTCAACAAACTTGGAATTCCTCTAGAAGAACAAAAAATTCTATCAGGAGTTGCTGTTGATGTGGTGATGGATTCTGTGTCTGTTAAAACTACATTTAAAGAAAAGTTAATGGAATTGGGAATCATCTTTGGTTCTTTTAGCGACGGAGTGCAACATCATCCAGAATTGATTAAGAAATATTTGGGGTCTGTTGTTCCTATGACCGACAACTACTATGCAGCATTGAACAGCGCGGTGTTTACCGATGGTTCTTTCTGCTATATTCCAAAAGGGGTAAGATGTCCGATGGAATTATCAACCTATTTTAGAATCAATGAATCGAATACCGGACAGTTTGAAAGAACATTGATTATCGCCGAAGACGATTCTTATGTAAGTTATTTAGAAGGTTGCACTGCTCCTCAACGCGATGAAAATCAGCTGCACGCTGCGGTAGTAGAATTGGTGGCTTTAAACAATGCAGAGATTAAATATTCTACTGTTCAAAACTGGTATCCTGGTGATGCTAAAGGCAGAGGTGGTATTTACAATTTCGTTACCAAACGCGGTATTTGCGCTGGTGTGAATTCTAAAATTTCATGGACTCAAGTAGAAACTGGTTCTGCAGTGACTTGGAAATATCCTTCATGTATTTTGAAAGGCGACAATAGTGTGGGTGAGTTTTATTCTGTAGCTGTTACCAATAATTTTCAGCAGGCCGATACAGGTACCAAAATGATTCACATTGGTAAAAACACCAAGAGTACAATTATTACGAAAGGTATTTCTGCAGGAAAGAGCAACAACTCTTACAGAGGATTGGTGAAGATTAACAAGAGTGCAGAAAACGCAAGAAATTTCTCTCAATGCGATTCATTGTTGTTGAGCGATAAATGTGGAGCACACACTTATCCATATATAGAGTGTAACAACAAAACAGCTAAAATAGAGCACGAAGCAACTACTTCTAAAATTGGTGAAGATCAATTGTTCTATTGCAATCAACGCGGTATTAAAACCGAGAAAGCAATTAGCTTAATAGTAAACGGATTTTGTAAAAATGTAATGGATAATTTACCAATGGAATTTGCTGTTGAAGCGAAAAAACTGTTAGAAATTTCCCTAGAAGGTAGTGTGGGATAAGATCGTTCAATGTTTAATGTTCAAAGTTCAATGTTAGCAATATAGAAATGGCAGGGTTTAAATCGTTTGAAGATATGGATGCATGGAAGTTAGCAAGAAGCCTTTCTCTAAAGGTTTATAAACTAAGTTCTCGGCAGCCCTTTTTCAATGATTTTGCTTTGAGAGATCAAATAAGAAGAGCCGTAATTTCTATTTCAAGTAATATGGCCGAAGGATTTGAACGAGAAGGGAACAAAGAATTTGTGCAATTTTTAAGCATAGCTAAAGCATCAACAGCAGAAGTTCGCTCACAACTTTATCTGGCTTTTGATTTAGGTTATATAAACAATGAAGAATTTGAGCAATTAAAACTAGAAACATTAAACGTAGGAAAAACAATATCAGGATTAATTAAATATTTAAGATCGTCAGAACTAAAAGGCTCAAAGTATTCAGCTAACATTGAACTTTGAACATTAAACATTGAACTAAAATTATGTTAAAGATTAAAAATTTAAAAGCTTCCATCAACGGAAAAGAGATTTTAAAAGGTTTAAACCTTGAGGTTAAAGCTGGTGAAGTACATGCTATTATGGGTCCGAATGGCTCTGGTAAAAGTACTTTAGCATCTGTTCTGGCTGGTAGAGAAGATTACGAAATCACAGGTGGTTCGGTAACTTTCAACGGTAAAGATTTATTGGATTTGGCGCCAGAGGCTAGAGCAGGCGAAGGTTTGTTTTTAGCTTTTCAATATCCAGTTGAAATTCCAGGTGTATCTAACATCAATTTCATCAAAACAGCGGTAAACGAAGTGCGCGAATACAACAAATTGCAGCCTTTAGATACCAAAGAATTTATGAAGTTGTTGAAAGACAAACAAGCTTTGGTGGAGTTGGATGGCAAGCTAGCCAACCGTTCGTTGAACGAAGGATTTAGTGGTGGTGAGAAAAAGAGAAATGAAATATTTCAAATGGCGATGTTGAATCCCACTTTAGGCATCTTAGATGAAACCGATTCGGGGTTAGATATTGACGCATTAAAAGTAGTGGCGAATGGTGTAAATCAA
>Ga0102831_1000884_pt1 | contig 13155 bp, 11 predicted proteins | sample ColrivemetaGS747_FD_84508 | JGI IMG/M metagenome (GOLD analysis project Ga0102831, IMG submission 84508) | Estuarine microbial communities from the Columbia River estuary - Freshwater metaG S.747 | ecosystem: Environmental > Aquatic > Marine > Intertidal zone > Estuary | place: USA: Columbia...
GAATTCGAAACTTGGTGATTTGGTCCAAGTTGGTGATGATACAGTCATACTGAATTGTGAGCTTGAATCTAATATTGCGCTTAATCGAAGAAATTTTATTCAAGCATCTTCTATCGGGAGATTTACCTATACTGGGTTTAATACTGTTGTTCGAGGCGTTAATATTGGTCGATTTTGTTCAATTAGTTGGAATGTTTCCATTGGCGGTAAGAACCATGATGTTGACAATGTAACGACAAGTGCATTGTGGGGCTTTTACAATATGTATGGTGAGAAAATGAAAGACTTTACCTATAGTAAAGACAAGGGACATTGTGAGATAGGTAATGATGTTCGTATTTCCTCAAATGTGGTTATTTTAGGTAACATTACAATTGGACATGGAGCAGTTATAGGGGCAGGCGCTGTGGTTACCAAAGACGTACCGCCTTATACCATAGTGGCTGGTGTGCCAGCCAAACCAATGAAAAAGCGATTTCCGGACCATATCATTGTAGCTTTACTTGAAATAAAATGGTGGGATTGGCATGTAGATGTAATCAAAGCTAATATTGATTTGATTTACAACACCAAAGTGGATGAGGATGTAATTGAAAAAATGCAAAATATTAAAGTATCTATAACAAATGCCGACTAGTATACTTGATTCTGACTATTTCAAAGATATGTTTGGCGATAAATCGATGAGGTCGATTTTCAGTGATGATAACAGAGTAATGGCTTGGTTAAAAACTGAAGTTGCTCTGGCAATCGCCCAAGAGCAAGCGGGTTTAATCCCGGAAGGTACTGCCACTAAAATTGAGCAGTCCGCAAAGCTTGAAAATCTAGACATGTTAGCTATGAAGGAAGCCTTCGACAAAGTCGGCTTTCCAATACTTCCCTTTGTAGCGCAACTCAACAAAGCATGCGATCCCGAAACGGCACGTTGGGTGCACTATGGTGCAACTACCCAAGATATACTCGATACTGGTACGGTTTTACAAATGCGCGATGCTTTGGCTTGGATGGAACCACAGCTCGAGGCTATACTCTCGGCTTTGGCTCAATTAGCGAAAAAGCATCGCAACACGGTTATGGCCGGTCGTACTTTTCAGCAACAAGCTGCTCCCATTACCTTTGGCTACAAGGCCGCGATTTGGTTGGATGAGCTGCTGCGTCACCAGGAGCGACTGGTGCAATTAAAAGAACGCTTGTTGGTTGGACAATGTTCCGGAGCCGTTGGTACCTTTGCTACCCTTGGCGATCAAGGCCTGGAAGTTCAGAAGCGGATGTTTGCACAATTGGGCTTGAAGATGCCCGCAATTAGCTGGCATGTAGCACGCGATAGCTGGGCGGAAATGGTAAATTGGTTGGCCACTACAGCGGCTACTTTGGCCAAAATAGCCAATGAAATTGCCATTCTCATGCGCTCGGAGATTGGCGAATTGAGTGAACCCTTTGAAAGTGGTCGGGGTGCAAGCACTACCTTGCCTCAAAAACGGAATCCCATCGCCTGTGAACCCATCATCGCCAATGCACACAAATTGCGGGAGTTGGTAAGTTCGCAACTGACCTCCATGATTCAGGAGCACGAAAGAGGAGCGCTCGGACAAATGCACCTGGAATGGATGGTTATTCCGGAAGCTTTTGTCCTTTTTTCCGGTAGCCTCAAACACAGCAGATTTATTTTGGAACACCTTTGGGTTGGTCCAGATCAAATGCGTAAAAACCTGGATATTGGCGGTGGTTTGTTGATGTCGGAAGCTGTGATGATGGGATTGGCGCCCAAGCTTGGTAAGGCAAAGGCACACCATATAGTATATGGCGCTGCGGCCAAAGCCATGGAAAGCGGGCTCACTTTGCGTGAAGCCTTGCTCGCTGAAAGTGAAATTACCGATCTACTTTCTGTAGCAGAAATAGATACATTACTCGATCCCGCCAATTATGTGGGTGTAGCACCAGCCATGGTTGACGCCGTTTTGGCCAAATTCAACAAGAGAGCATGAGCAAAAGGTGGAAGATACGCCCAGAGCAATCTACTTGGGGCGATTGGGGAGAAGATGACCAACTGGGTCGACTGAATTTGATCGACCAAACCAAGGTATTGCAGGGCATTGCTGAGGTGAAGAGTGGTAAGACGTTTTGTTTGAGTTTACCATTGGATTATCCGGGCGGACAAGTCATCAACAAAGTACGCTTCCCACCCGTGCTGAAGCCTGTGATCCGCAATGGTGAAGCCTATTACAATTACGATTGGCGGAAAATTCATCCAAACCATACCGATATTGGTTCGGATGATTTGGTGATTATGTACACCCAATACTCCACGCAGTGGGACAGTCTGGCCCATCGAGGCGCAAGATTCGACGTATGGGGTGATGGCAATCCCCAGGCAGTTTATTACAATGGTTTTCCGGCAAAGGAGTCCTTGCAAGTAGATGCCGAACAAAATACATATGCACATGCTTTAGGCATACAGCATATGGCCAAGCATGGGGTTCAAGGTAGAGCTGTCTTGGTTGATTTATTTTCTGAATTCGGAGAATTTCCCAGAAAAGAGGTTGGTTACGAAGATTTGATGCGTATCATGAAAAGGGACAATATCGTGGTTGAACCGGGCGACATATTGTGTTTGTGGACGGGACTGGACCAAATGATCATGGGCATGGCAGGAAATCCCGACGATAGCATCAATAAAGCCTGCGCAGTTTTGGATGGATTTGATGAGCGCTTACAGCAGTGGATCATAGACAGTGGCGTGGCAGCCATTGTTTCCGATAATTTAGCGGTAGAGGCTGTTGGCAAGGCTGTTGGGCCACGTGGTACCAATTTGCCCATACATGAACTGTGTTTATTTCGCCTGGGTGTTCATTTAGGCGAATTGTGGTTTTTGGCCGATTTAGCTAATTACTTAAAATTGGAGAAGCGTTCTCGTTTTTTATTAACAGCGCCTCCGCTTCGGTTAACTGGTGCTGTTGGTTCACCTGTTACGCCAGTTGCAACTGTATAAATGGCAGCATACATTCCACTTGATGAACCTATCCCGATTAAAGACCAGAAATGGCCTGAAGGTACACTGCCATTGGTTACAACAAGAACAATGACCTTTAACCACAAAGCTTTCATTGTACAATGCATTGAAGGAATTATTAATCAAAAGACAACTTTCCCTGTTCAGGTACTAATTCATGATGATGCTTCAAATGATGGCACAATTGAATTGATTAAACAATATGAAAAGGAATATCCTCGCCTAATAAAATCAATTATTCAGCCGGTAAATACTTTTAAATTATCGAATAGATACGAATTAAGAAAGCCATTGTACAATTTAATTCAAGGCAAATATGTCGCTACTTGTGAAGGAGATGATTTTTGGATAGATGAGAATAAATTAGAAAAACAAGTTCAATACTTCGAATCAAATAATGCTTGTATAGCGGTTTCAAATTATACTTACATACTCAATGAAAAAGGTGAACTTCATAAAGAACCACCACCAAAAAATCATAGAATTTATTTTGGTGACATTCTCTTGGGTAGAAAAGGCCAAACGCGAACTGTTGCATTAATTTCAAGGAGTAAAGCCCTAGATATTGAATCTTTTTCAAATTTAGGTCAATTTAAAAATGGTGATAGAAAATTAAAATTAGTTTTAATTAAAAATGGAGGTTATATCCAAGTACTTCCATTTTATGGCGCAGTATATCGCCACCACGTGGGCGGAATCTGGGCACCAGCAAGCCGTGAAAAAAAACGCGGCGATGTTCAACACGATTATATTGAAACACATCGTCATTTTTCAATGTCTTTAGGTTTGAAATTGAGATATATAGCTTACCACTTTGTGAAAACCATCAAAGGCGACCTACGCTATGGCCGTTTCAAGTTTATCTGGCAGACGATAACTGCCTTATTTATATTTCCGCAAAAGGTGGTCGGTGTTGAGAAATAAAAAAATACATTGGGTAGTTCCACGCTACCACACAAACATGATTCCTTGGGTGAAGGCATTGCAAGAGGCCGGAGCTACAGTGAGCATGGATGTATTGATACAGGGAAAGACGGAAGACCATTCACTAATTCGGCCAGTTATCTGGGAAGAAGGAAGTTTTAGTCGTAAGTTAAATTCTTTAAAGAAAAAAAAAGGAGTAAATAAACCCTTTGTACTTCCGAATGTTTGGGCCTATTGGCGCTATCTGAAGGAATTGAAACCTGACGTAGTTGTGGTTCGTGATCCAAGTAGATATTTTTCACGCATGGTCATGTTGTTTTCATTGGTTTTGTCATTCAAGTTAGTACTGTATAACCAGGCGCCTTTGTTCCGCAGGACTAATATCCTTCGTCGCCTTATGGTGCATGTGATTAATGTGCTTTTCAGGGCTAAATGGATAACACCCGTAATGGGGAATCAACACAAAGGATTCAAACCATTGCCTAGGCATTATTTTGTACCATTTGCGGCTGATTGGATAGGGCGCAAACAAAATTATCACAGAGATACATGGAGAATATTAGGAATAGGCAAATTTGAAAGACGAAAAGAGCAATTAACATTGTTAAAGGCATTGATTAGGCTAACAGGTGATATACCGCATTGGCATTTGACATGGGTAGGTGAGTTGAGCAATGAACAACACCAAGTATGGTACGAGGAAATTATGAGATTTATTCATGAAAATAAACTACATAACAAAGTCACTTTAGTAACGAATCAACCTCCATCCGTCATGTCGACATTTTATACAAATGCCGATGTTATGGTGTTGCCATCTAGAAACGAACCCGCAAGTATTTCTGTGATTGAAGCTTTGGGACATGGTTTACCGGTTATTTGTTCGCATGAAAATGGAACTGCTTGTTATATTGTTGATGGAAGCAATGGAGCAGTTTTTAAGGCAGGTGACGAAGAATTACTTGCCCTAGCTTTAGGGAAAATACACGCTAAGCTTAAAAATTTACACGCAGAATTTGAAAAGGAAATCGCTGAAACAAGTCAAAAAATGATAGACCCTAAACTTTTTTTGGCTCAATTTTCAAAAATTATAAGATGAGGTCAAACAAAAACATGGGTTTGTATCAAAGCAGGCTGAAGATTTCACACGTTTTGGCTGCACTTGTATTTGCATTCATTTATGTAAATATACCATGGGAATCCTTGTATAGTATGCCTTTTAAAGACAAGCAGAACTACTACGATTATTTAGCTTACGGACAATCGGTATTGAGTTACCTTACTTTCGATAGGATGTTAGATTACTTATTGGGAGAATGGCTTTGGCACTACATTCTTGATAATTTAATAAGAAACGAGTATTTAACCGCTGAGTCCTTTTTTAATTACATTTCGTTTAGTTTGGTTTTTGCCTATTCTCTAATTGTACTCAGTAAAGCCAACCCTATTTATTTACTCTTTTTATTCAACCCATTGGTAGTAGACTTTGGATTTACTCAACTTCGTCATGCCCTATCAATGGTTCTTATTGTTACAGCTTTGTTTATAAGATCTAGGTCAATTAGAATTGCGGTACTAGCTTTATCGGCGCTAATACATACATCTGCTATTTTATTTATTGGTTTATATTTTTTTTCAACTTGGTCTGTAAGTAGTTATTTGAAAAATGGCAAACTCCATGCGCTTAGAAATAAAATAATTATTGCTTCCGCTTGCATTTCACTAGCTATCGGTCCTGCCTTATCAGTTGTGTTGGCTTGGATTGGAGATAGAAGGTCAGGAGATAAAGATTTATCAAGCTCGGTTTCTTATTTGTCATTTTGGATAATAGTTTCCTTTTTATTTATGTTGAATTTAAAAAGAATTCAGCTGAATGTATTTGCCATTTTGTCTCTGATTTTACTACTCACGGTTGCCATGACAGTGATTACAAAAGGATATTCCCTGCGCTTGTTATCAGTTCTTTTTCCATTTTTCATCGTATTGACCGCTAACTCGGCACCGAGAATTCGGATACCAGTGGTAGGTGTTTTTTTGTTCTATTCTATTGTTCAATGGATGTATTGGTTCAGAATAATATAACCTTATGTGTGGCATTTTTGGTACTACTGAAAGTTTGAATGTTAATGATGTTCAAGCGCAATTGCTGCGATTTAAGCACCGCGGCCCTGATGCGCAGCGTCAATATCAGAACAATCAAATCGTTTTTGGCCACAACCGTTTATCAATTCTTGACTTAGACGAAAGGGCACATCAGCCATTCATTCGTGACAATGACGTATTGGTTTTTAACGGTGAAATATACAATTTCTACGAAATCAAACAACAGCTACAAGCTCTAGGTAGTGTTTTTGAAACAACCAGTGATACTGAGGTATTATTGAAAGCCTATCAAATATGGGGTGATTCAGTTGTGAGTCGCTTGAATGGTATGTTTTCTTTTGTTATTTACGACCACAAGCGTCAACGTTTTTTTGGCGCAAGAGATAGGTTTGGCAAAAAACCATTTTATTACAGACTTGATGGTGAAGATTTTTCTTTTTCGAGCAATTTGTATGCCCTTGTGAAGAATGGAGACCAAGAAAGTGAAGAAGCACTAAAGCGTTATTTTTGGTTTGGCTATATACCAGGTGAATGGTCCATAATTAATGGTATTAAAAAATTGTTGCCGGCGCACGCATTCGAATTTGACTTACAAACACGCAAAATGAAAACCTGGTGTTATTGGGAGCTTTCTGCAACTAGTCAAACCACCACGTATTCAGAATATATAGAACAATTAGATGCACTGCTACTCGATGCGGTGAAAATTAGGATGGTTGCAGATGTGCCTTTGGGTGTATTTTTATCTGGAGGAATAGACTCTAGTCTGGTGACTCAATATGCAAATCAATTGGGAGGGGAGATTAAAACGTTTTCAATTGGATTCAATGAGTCACAGTTTGATGAGTCCTTTTATGCTGAACAGGTCGCTAATAAATTGGGTACTGTCCATAAAACCATCTCCTGTAGTTCGTCGGAACTTTATCAACTTATTGGAAGTTATTCTCATTTTTTCGACGAGCCTTTTGCTGATGCATCGGCTATTCCAACACTTTTGTTAGCACAGAAAACCAAAGATTATGTAACGGTTGCTTTGTCTGGTGATGGGGGCGATGAAATATTCTTTGGTTATACTCGTTACAAGTGGTTTTACTGGATTGAAAAGGCATTTAGCATGCCTAGGAGTGCGCGAAAAGTCATGCTAAGCTTCCTCCAACGTGCTTATCCTGAACGTGGTCATCAATGGCGCTATTTATTATCTTCCCTCAATAAAGAAGAAGCCTATTTACGGTTTATGGGCTCTGTTCATGGCTTAATGGAAATGCCTCCTGGATTGATGTCTGATGACCAAACTAATGGACTAAACGCTAGTGGGAATTTTACTCTGAGAATGGCTAATTGGGATGTAATGCATTACATGCCAAATGACATTCTTACAAAAGTAGATCGGGCAACCATGGCCTTTTCACTTGAAGCAAGATCTCCGCTATTAGACTATCGGCTGGCGGAACTAACTCGTTCACAGCCGGTTCATTTTAATTTTTCACCTTTTGATAGCAAAAAAGCGCTCAAACAGTTATTGTCTAATAACTTCAATAATGAATTTTTAAACCGCAAAAAGCAAGGTTTTACTTTACCATTGAAAGCATGGCTCAGAAATGAAATGCGAGAAGAAGTTAATTACTGGGTCTATGAATCTGGTTTAATAGAACAACTATCGTTTTATGATGTAGGTTCATATCGAAAAAGAGTCGAAGCATTTTTGGCTGGTCAAACTAATTTTTATCCTGAAATATGGAAGCTGATGGTTTATGGTCGCTGGAGACAGCATTTTAATGAAATCGTTTCATGAACATTCTCATTGTGACTCCTACACTTGGTTTTGGTGGAGCAGAAAGAGTTATCAGTTTGTTGGCGTCTGACCTTTTAGGCCGAGGACATCAAGTGAAAATACTAGTCTTAAATGGACATGCTCCTAAAGCATATCATTTTGAAAATACTGAATTTTGGAAATTTTCCAATGTGCGTAAGGCAATCCCGAAATTATACTTTTTTCTCGGAAGGAATCAATATGACCTGGTGCTTTCCAGTGCGCGAAATGTAAATTATTATTTAGCTATAGCTAGAAAGCTTGGTTTTATTAAAGTTTTGGTCGTGCGAGATAACAGCGTTATTTCACAATTAAAGAATTTTGTTTCATGGAAGACACGAACCTTCATTCAGTTTTTTTCTTATACTTACCGATGGGCTGATGCCATTATTTGTCAGTCCAAAGACATGTTGCATGATCTATTGCTTACAAATAATATCCCAGAATCAAAGCTTCACCTAATCCACAATCCTGTCAATGTTGAGTGGAAGCCTGGTATTTTGCCGAATATCAAAGGGCAATTGGTTTCGGTAGGTAGGTTATCTGCAGAAAAGGGTTACAGTCGATTGATTCAAGCCATGTATATTATTAGAATGCACCCTTGGTTTTTGCACATTTATGGTACAGGCCCTGAATATAAAAATTTAAAAGAATTGATTAACACATTACATTTAGAAGATCGTGTTTTTTTACATGGTACAAGTCAACGCATTTCTGAAGTACTTCAAAAATCACATGTCTTTTTAACAGCGTCTTATGTAGAAGGCTTCCCAAACAGTGTGTTGGAGGCAAGTATTTGCGGCCTTCCGGTTGTTGCAATGGATTGCCCTGGAGGCACTAAAGAAATAGTTAATCATGGTTTTAATGGATATTTGGTAAAGAAAGAAGAAGATTTTGGAAAATTTGTTTTGCAAGCAATGGAAAAGGAATGGTTGACAAATATGATTGCTGTAGAAACCGGTGAGAAGTTCGATAAAAAACGTATTGTAGATCAGTATGAATTATTATTTAAGCAACTAATACATGTCTGATGTATTTGTCATTCTTCCTAATGGGGCAAAAGGGGGAGCTGAACGTGTTTTAACAGGCTTAATACAAAATCTACATGATAATGGAAAAAATTGTACCTTGATTTATCTATCAGATGAACAACTACCAGGGTTTGGGTTTTCTGGTAAGGTTGAGGTGAAAAAGGGTTCGTTTTTAATAAACTTAATTATATTTTTACCCTTAAGACTTGCCAAGCTGAATAAAAATGCAATTGTAATATCATCACAATTTTATATCAATGTTTGGGTTGGCTTTTTGAAGAACATCGGCATTTGCCGAGCAAAAACTATAGCTCGTGAATCTACGCGCATATTCATTAGATATCGAGGTTGGCGTAAATGGATGGCGGAATTAGGCGTAAGAATGTTTTACAAGCAGCACAATCTGATTGTAGCCCAGACTAATGCTATGGCTCGAGATATTTCATCATTGAGTAATGAATTGCATGTAATTCATTTGCCCAACCCATTTGAGCCCCTCAAACACACTAACCAAATTGATTTGCCAAAATCCTGGTACGATTTTCCCTTGATTGTTGCAGCAGGTAGACTTATTCCAATTAAACGATTTGATTTATTGATCAAAGCTTTTTCGCCAATATCTGAAAGAGCAAAATTGTTAATTTTAGGAGAAGGCCCGGAACGAACTAAACTTGAAGAGTTAATTCTATCGGAAAATTTGAAAGGTAAGGTTTTACTCAAAGGTGAAGTAAAAAACCCAATCGCATATTTTGACCGCGCGGCATGCTGCGTAGTAAGTTCTGAACTTGAAGGATTCCCGAATGTATTGCTTGAAATGATGTATTCCAATGGTGCTATTGTAAGCACTTTATGTGCAGATGGCATAGCTAAACTTCCTGGTGTGGTTAAGTGTAAACCAAATAATGTTTCTGCTTTAGAGATGGCTATTAATACTGTTCTTTCGTTATCAAATAAAGAATTAAAAAAGAATAGGGACGAAATGTTGAAGCATTTAGGTTCTAGAACTTTTCAAAAGTATTGGGAAAATATTTTGATTAATGTTATATGAATTTGTGTAATTATTTTAAAATTATCACATAGAGAAAATGAATAAAAAGTCGATTATTTATCTTGTCAATGTCGACTATTTCTTTCTATCTCATCGTTTACCCTTGGCCTTGGAGGCAAAAAAGAGGGGATACGAAGTGTATGTGGCAGCACAGAACACGGGTAAGTTTGGCGAAATTGAAAAACATGGCATTCAACTGATTGACCTTCCGATTGGTCGTGGAATCGGTGGTATACTGTCTTTTTTTCGTTCACTCTTAGTCTTATGCAGGTTATACTCACGAATTAAGCCTGATGTAATTCACCAAATAAGTGTAAAACCAATCATTATAGGTACGTTTGCTTCAGCGTTTTTCAGCAGAGAAAGCAGAATAATTAATGCTGTTACTGGTTTGGGTTATTCTTTTGCAGATGAAGGCAGGTCACTTGTGCGTTTTTCAATTTTAACCCTGTTGAAGTTTGTTGTTATTTTGGGAAACAAGGAAATGACATTTCTTTTTCAAAATGTAGATGATAAAAACTTATATCTGAGATATGGATTATCGACTCCTTCAAATAGTATAATTATCAAAGGTGCAGGTGTTGATGAAGTAACTTTTAAACGGGATTTAGAATTAAGTGATGAAAAAGAAAAAGTAAAAATCACCCTTTTAAGCCGTATGTTAAAGGACAAGGGTGTAATGGAATTTTTGAATGCCGCACATCTTTTGAGAAGTAAATTAGAAGGCATTGCTGTTTTTAGGTTGGTAGGTGGGCTAGATCTTGATAATCCTGCATTTATTTCAAAAGAGACCATTGTCAATTTATTAGTACCTGATTATATTGTTTGGGAAGGGAACCGTAATGATATTCAACGTGTTTACCAAGCTACAGATATTGCTTGTTTACCTTCATATCGTGAAGGAATGCCAAAATCATTGATAGAAGCAATGGCAATGTCATGCCCGGTAATAACAACTTTGGCACCTGGTTGTAGATGTTGTGTGGATGAAGGTGTTAATGGCTTTTTAGTACCTGTGAAGAATGTTGATGTCTTAGCAAATCGTATCTTACTCTTAGCATCGAACGCAGATTTGCGCGCAAAAATGGGTTTGGCATCTAGAAAAAAAATGGTTTCGGAGATGACATTGAATGAGGTTGTTGATAAAACCTTTGTGCTTTATGAAGCCTAGTGTTTTTTTAACAGGTAGCAGTGGCTTTGTTGGCAGTTATCTACAAAATGCTTTGGAGAATAAGTTTCAGTTTGAAACGTACAAAAGAGGAGAGATACCTATAATTTCTGCTGAGTTAGTAATTCACTTAGCTGGATTAGCTCATGATATGAAAAAAACCAATAATGAATCTGCGTATTTTGATGTAAACTTGGGGCTTACAAAATTGATTTTTGATGCATTTTTGGCGTCAGTAGACGCCAAGGTATTTATCTTCATAAGTTCTGTAAAAGCTGTAGCAGACTCTTTGAAAGACATTCTGACAGAAGAACAAATTCCAGCCCCTGAAACGGCCTATGGTAAGAGCAAACTGGAAGCAGAACGTTACCTTTTAAGTCAAGCATTACCTGTAAATAAACGACTGTACATTTTACGGCCATCGGTTATTTATGGTCCTAATGTCAAAGGTAATCTCGCTTTATTAAAGAAGTTTGTTTCTAGTGGTTTACCCTGGCCTTTGGCTGCATTTCAAAATAGGCGTTCATATTGTAGTATTCAGAATTTAACATTTGTAATTCAACAGTTATACACACAATCATTAGTGCCAAGTGGAATTTACAATGTTGTGGACAATGAGCCACTTTCTACAAATGAATTAATTTGCATTATGGCAATAGCAACTGGGAAAAAGGTGCGACTTTGGACTATTCCTAAATGGGTTATTGTTGGTATATCAAAAATTGGAGATATAGTTAAAATTCCTTTCAATAGTGAGCGATTAGATAAATTAACCGAATCATTTGAAGTAAGCAACAAAAAGCTACTGGATGCTATTGGAATTCCTTTACCGGTAGAAACCAGAGAGGGGCTTTTAAAAATTTAAATCACAAAGTCAATGACTAGGCTGTTTGATTTTATTTTTTCACTTATTGGATTGGTACTTTTATCTCCAATCTTTTTAGTACTTATTATTGTAGGCTATTTTGATACGGGGTCCCCAATTTTTGTTCAAGAGCGAATGGGGAAGGCTAAGCGTACTTTTAAACTCTACAAATTTAGGTCGATGGTCCGATCTTCGGAACAAATTCCTACACATTTGGCCAGTGTTACAAACATTACCCCCTGGGGAAAGTTTTTGCGTAAATCAAAATTGGATGAATTACCACAGTTGTTTAATGTCCTTGAAGGCGAAATGAGCCTGGTAGGTCCACGGCCAAACTTGTTCAGCCAATTAGAGTTGGTAGAATTCCGTACCGCACAAAACGTGTACACCGTCAGGCCTGGAATCACAGGAGAAGCACAAATAAAAAATATAGACATGTCAAATCCAGAATTACTTGCTAAGACCGATGCAAATATGATTAGCCAAATGAATCTACTTTTATATTTCAAGCTCATAGTGCTTACGGTTATTGGTCGAGGAGGTGGAGATCCAATTCAATCTGCTGAATGATAATAATAACATAACAAATTATGAAGGTTAATTATTACAAATACTAGTAGTGTGGTTTCATTATTTATCAAATGCTTTGTGGCTAATATTTTCGCCACTTTGTTATTCAATTGCTCAACTGGTCATTGCTTCTTTGATTTACCAAGCGTCAGTCCTATTAGTAAGTGTTTAGGAATTAAAAATAGCCAAATTGTATAGCCTTTAAAGTCTTGTATGCTTCAAAAATTTGAAGGAATACAAATAACGCAATTTGTCGCTGTTGTGCCTTCTGAACAAGAAGGTTTAGAGCGTTGGCAGGTGCTATTTAAAGAAAATTTGCAGCCCCAACGCACTGAGCAAACAGGCATTTCAGCAGTGCGTAAGAGCAAGCTGTCGACCCTGGATTTGGATTTGGCGGCTTGTCGTGTTTTATACCCAAATGCTACCCGGCCCGATGCCATCATCAGCGTAAGCCAAACGCCCGAGCGCTTGGTTCCCGGGAATGCTTCTGGAATTGCATCGGCCATGGGATGGACCAAAGGAACGGAAAGAGCCGCCCCGCTTTGTTGGGACTTGAAAATGGGTTGTGCAGGGATGGTTTGGGGGCTGTATCAGGCGGCGATGCTCTTGCAACAGGACTCGATCAA
>Ga0102831_1000902_pt1 | contig 13044 bp, 7 predicted proteins | sample ColrivemetaGS747_FD_84508 | JGI IMG/M metagenome (GOLD analysis project Ga0102831, IMG submission 84508) | Estuarine microbial communities from the Columbia River estuary - Freshwater metaG S.747 | ecosystem: Environmental > Aquatic > Marine > Intertidal zone > Estuary | place: USA: Columbia...
ATAAAACAAAGCATACTTTTTTAGTTTCTGCCAAATGGGGAAAAAGAACAAGACAATTAAAAAGCTAGGTAAAAAAACGCCGATACTAGCCACCATGGCACCTATGATTTGTCCTCCAATTCCTTTTTCTTCTAAAGCCAATGCACCGGTAAAGCTTGCAATAGAAAAGATTGGACCAGGAATGGCCCTAACAATTCCAGAACCTGTTAAAAAAGCAGCACTATTTATTTTTAAAACATCTCTTTTGCTTTCTTTGACATGTTCTGTGTTTGGACGAGTTACATATTGTTCATACATCATTGGAATTAACACATCACCCCCACCAAAAACAAAACTTCCAAATCGATAATTATTTTCAAAGAGATTATACACTTTACGGTGTTCCCAGTTTTGACGTGTTGCTTGTTCAGATACAAAACCTGCTATAAGAAAAAATAAAAGAAATAAATGTAAATGCACCCATTTAATTTGTTTAGGCGCAGCACCTTGATCTGGGATTCTTTTATTACTAAAATTGGTGACAATACCAGCTAAAACAATGACAACAGGTATCGTCCAAGGTGTTTTAAAACCAACTAAAGTAAGGATACATGCAAAGCCAAAAACAAAAAAAGTAATAGTATTATTGATGGCTTTTTTATATAAAAGATAGGTAGCGCTGGCGATAAAACCAATTACCATTGGTTGTAACAAATGCAAGGATTTCAAAACAGGTTGTAAGTCAAAATGAGTATAGGCAATGGCTAGACTAGCCATAAAACTTGTAGCTGGTAAAATCCAAATGAGCAAAGTAATTAAGGCTAAGGAAAAGCCGCCTCTTTTAAAAGCAATCAAAACAATTGTTTGCGTGGATGAGGCACCAGGAAGCAATTGGCAAAAAGCATTGTATTCCATCAACTCCTCCGAAGTAATATCCTTCCTTTTTTCTACAAATCGATGTTGTAGTAAGCCAATATGAACTTGAGGACCGCCAAAAGCGGTTAAGCTATGTTGGAAAACAGCTTTTAAAAATGGTATATGTCTTAAGAGGTGCAATCAGATTGATTTATGTAAAAATAAAATAATTTATTTGCATCCAAAGCATTTTATAATTTATCAGTAAAGTATACAAATACATAACTATGATAATTTGTATCTTTGCTCCATGAGAAACTTGTTTTTATTAAGTGTTTTGTTCGTGGCTTTTGGATGTGGCAAAAGCAATTATGCTACCTACCAGCCTATTTATGCTAGTGTTAATTGGGAGGAGCAACCAGACTATAGTCAGTTAAAGAATTGGGCTGCGCATCCAAATAAAATAGACCCTTCAGATAGCATACCAGCTAGTATCTTAACAAAGTACCAACCCAAAAGCTTAGCAGATGTATTTTTTGTGCATCCTACAACTTATTTAGATCCTGCAATGCCTAATGGCTGGTCTGCCTCTTTAAAAGATATTGCAGTAAATATTCAAACAGACTTCACAACAATACTAAATCAAGCAAGTATATTCAATGAAGTAGGTATGGTCTATGCACCAAGATATCGTCAAGCGCACATCAAGAGTTACTATCCAGTCAATAAAATAGATACCATCAATGCCTTGGCTGCATTTGAATTAGCTTATCAGGATGTAAAAAAAGCATTTGAATTTTATTTGACCAATCATAATCAGGGAAAACCCATCATCATTGCTGCGCACAGTCAAGGAAGCACACACGCAAAGCGACTACTTAAAGAATTTTTTGATGGAAAAGCTTTGAGCAAGCAATTAGTGTCTGCTTATATCGTAGGAATGGCGATTGACCCAAAAGAATTTACGAATTTAAAAGCTTGTACCAAGCCAATCGAAACAGGATGTATCTGTGCATGGCGAACTTATAAAGAGGGCTATGTTCCTCCAATTATCCAAAATGAAAAATTCAATTCTATTGTGACCAATCCACTAAGCTGGGACAGCAATCAAGTTTCAGTGAATAGAAAAGTAAATCAAGGCGCCGTATTGTATAACTTTAAAAAAGTCATACCTAAAGTGGCAGGAGCATATAACCATGAAGGTGTATTGTGGACGCCTAAACCTAAATTTTTTGGAAACATTTTATACAATACTAAAAATTATCATATAGCAGACTATAACTTATTCTATATGAGTGTACGTAAAAATGCAATGGATAGAGCGGTACAATTTTCAAGTAGCAGTTCCAATTAATTACCTACTACGCTTAAAAATTTAATGCGCATTATTTTAAGTTGCTCCCAAGTGTAGTCATTTTCACTCAATTCTTGTTGTGCAATTTGTAATGAAGAAGTTTCGCAGCTTTTGAAATACTCTAAGATTTCTTCTTGATCATATTCGTCTAACCATTCATCAATGGCATAATCTAAATTCAATTTAGTACCACTTGCTGCAATGGTTTCCATTTCCTCCAGTAAGCTATCTAGTCTCAGGTCTTTGTTTTTTGCAATCGTTTCTAAAGGAATTTTTTTATCTACATTTTGAATGATATAAATCTTATTACTTGATTTATTCGCCACGGATTTCATCACAAAATCATCTGGTTTTTCGATATTGTAATCAATTACATATTGTTCAATAAGTTTGATAAACGCCTCGCCGTATTTAATGGACTTCCCCTTACTCACCCCTTGACAACGCTCCAATTCTGTAAATGTGGTTGGATATAATGTCGCCATATCTTGTAATGAAGTCTCCAGAAAAATTACGAATGGTGGCAAGCCAAGTTTTTTTGCAACAACTTGACGAAGATCTTTCAATAATTCAAATAAACGATCGTCAGTGGTAACAGCATCTTCGGCCACTTCGCTTTCCTCGTCATCCCCTAATTCGGCGGCAAAAACATTTTGCAAAACCACCAAAAATGAACTAGGTTTTTTCAAGAATTTTTGACCTTTTGCAGTCAGTTTTAATAGGCCGTATTCTTCAATGTCTTTTTCGATCAATTCTTCAAGCATTGCCTGACGAATCAAACTGTTCCAAAACAAGTCATCATGCGTTTTTCCAATACCAAAAACAGGCAATTTTTCGTGGCGATACAAACCAATCTGAGGCGTGTAATGCCCCGTAATAATTTGCACGACATAAGCAGCAACAAATCTTTCATCCAATGCCTGTATGGTTTGTAATAATTGAACTAATTCTGATTTTGCTTGGAATTGTTCTTTTGGATGTAAGCAATTATCACATTTGCCGCAATTTTTATCGGGCCATGATTCTCCAAAATAGTGTAACAAACTTCTTCTTCTACAAACACCACTCTCTGCAAATGCCACAGTTTCATCAATTAATTGTGCACCCACTTCTCTTTCACTCAAAGGCTTGTCTCTTAAAAAGTGTTCTAATTTAGATACATCTTTTTGTGAGTAATATAAAATACAATTCCCTTCCAAACCATCTCTACCAGCCCTGCCTGTCTCTTGGTAATAATTCTCAATAGACTTAGGAATATTATAATGAATCACAAAGCGAATATCTGGTTTATCAATCCCCATACCAAATGCAATAGTCGCTACAATCACCTGTACGTCTTCGTTTAAAAATTGATCCTGTCTTTCTGCGCGTAATTTTTGATCTAACCCAGCATGGTATGCGACTGCTTTTATATTATTTGCTTTTAAAAGATCTGCAAGTTCTTCTGTCGTTTTTCGATTCAGGGTATAAATAATACCGCTTTTCTTTTTATGCTTTGTAATATATTTTACAATGCTTTTAACAGTCTGATCCTTTTTAATTTTCGGCTGAACTTCGTAATAGAGATTTTCCCTATTAAAAGATGAAATTAAAATTTCTGGATGATTAAGAGATAGGTTTTTTACAATATCACTTTGTACTTTAGGTGTGGCTGTTGCAGTCAATGCAATAATGGGCGCAGCAGGATTGATCTCTTCCATCATCTCTTTTAAACGACGGTATTCAGGTCTAAAATCGTGCCCCCATTCAGAAATACAATGGGCTTCGTCCACTGCAAAAAAAGATACTTTCAAGTCGCTAAAAAAATCAAGGTTTTCTTGTTTTGTCAAAGTCTCAGGCGCAACATATAATAATTTAGTCTTGCCACTTAAAAGATCTTCTTTTACAACTTTGATCTGTCCTTTATTTAAAGAAGAATTTAAAAAGTGGGCAACTTCGTCATGCTCACTATATCCTCTAATAAGATCTACTTGATTCTTCATTAAGGCAATCAGCGGGGATACAACAATGGCACATCCTTCCAACATCATTGCTGGTAATTGATAGCACAAACTCTTTCCCCCGCCTGTGGGCATGATCACAAAAGTGTCCCTGCCACTCAATAGAGATTGGATAGCTTGTTCTTGGGTGCCCTTGAACTCGGAGAAGCCAAAATATTGCTCTAAAGCCGCTAGTATCTCCTTGTTTTGAGGTACAGTAGTCTTTTTAATCGTTTTTTTAGGCGTGGGCATCTTAATAAGCTTAAAATCAACCGTTTACTATCTAAATCTACTATTAAGTTAACGCATTTTGTTGAACAAAAGTTCACTAAAAAGGATAATTTTTTAAAATAAACCTTTTAACAAAGGATAGATTAAAAAACGACTATAAAGTTAACGAAGTATTACCTTTGCTCCATCTATATAATGCCTATGTCATCTGAGATTAAATCCATTGCCAAAAACGCTTTATTGATTGAATCAAAAGCGGTTGCAGGATTGGAAAAGTTTATAAACGATCAATTTGTTGCAGCTGTTGAAGCGGTGATCGCATCCAAAGGTCGTTTTATTATTAGTGGCATTGGTAAAAGTGCCATTATCGCACAAAAAATTGTAGCTACTTGTAATTCTACTGGAACCCCTGCAATGTACCTTCATGCTGCAGATGCCATTCATGGAGACTCGGGAATGATTGGACCAGAAGATGTCGTGATGATTATTAGTAAGAGTGGTGAGAGTCCTGAAATTAAATTATTAGTGGATTTAGTAACCCATTTTGGTAATCCATTGATTGCCATGGTTGGTAATGTAGATAGTTATTTAGGAAAGGCCACCTCGTTAGTTATTAATACAACTGTAGATCAAGAAGCATGTATTCATAATTTAGCACCCACATCCTCTACCACGGCGCAAATGGTAATGGGCGATTTAATGGCCATTGCGTTTATGGAATTAAAGGGTTTTAATTCCAAAGATTTTGCCAAATTTCACCCAGGGGGTAATCTTGGTAAAAGATTAACCTTAACAACGGGTGCCATTGCAAAACAAAATACCCAACCAAGTGTACTAGCATCCACAAGTTTGAAAGAAGTCATTAATGCTATTTCAAAGAGTAGGATGGGCGCAACAGTGGTTTTAGATGATTCTGGCGCTATTATTGGCATGATTACAGATGGCGATATTCGCAGAATGTTAGAACAACATAATAGTATACAAGATCTTAATGCCGCTGATATTTTTCATAAAAAGCCAATTACAATTTCCTCCAACACCTTGGCCATTGAAGCATTTGATTTAATGAAAGCGCATGACATTAGTCAATTGATTGTTGCTGACGAAGGTCAGTATAAAGGAATGATACACATGCACGATTTAATGAAAGAGGGGATTTTATAAAACATATCTATGCAAAATAAAAATCACTATGTAGCCATTATGGCTGGAGGTATTGGAAGTCGTTTTTGGCCAATGAGTAGGACCGCTCTTCCTAAACAATTTTTAGATGTTTTGAATACTGGTAAAACATTGGTACAATGGACCTATGAACGTTATGCAAAATTTATTCCTGCCGAAAATATTTTTATTGTTACATCCGAAGAGTATGTTGACATTGTAAAAAAACAATTACCAATCTTACCTGTTGAAAATATTTTAGCAGAACCTAGCAAAAAAAATACAGCGCCATGTATTGCATATATCTCATTTAAATTGGCACAAATGAATCCAGATGCAAAATGTATCGTTGCACCAAGTGATCATTTAATTTTAGAAGAGGAACGTTTTCAATCTATTGCATTACAAGCTTTAGGTTTCGTAGATAATATTAAAGCACTAGCCACTTTAGGGATTCAACCTACACACCCTAACACCGGCTATGGTTATATCCAATTTGAAGGACTAGAAGTAGCTAAAGATGTCTATAAAGTAAAAACCTTTACCGAGAAACCAGATTTAGAAATTGCTAAATCCTTTTTAGCTAGTGGTGACTTTTTATGGAACGCAGGAATTTTTGCTTGGAGCATTAATAATATTTTAACTGCTTTCGAAAAGTATCAACCAGAAATGTTTGAATTATTTGATCAAGAGAAGCAACATTTTAATACACCAAAGGAGCATGACGCAATTCAAAGAATCTATCCACTGTGTACCAATATTTCTATTGACATCGCGATTATGGAAAAGGCAAATAACGTATATGTAATGCCAGCTTCGTTTGGATGGAGTGATCTTGGAACATGGAACAGTGCTTATGAGAATATGGAGAAAGATTATTTAGGCAATGCTGTTGCTTCTGATAATGTGATTGTGATTGATGCTACAAAATGTATGATCAATTCACCAAAAGACAAACTAGTGTTAGTTCAGGGATTAGATGACTTTATTGTGATTGATACAAAGGATGTATTATTGATTTGTAGTAAGGATAAAGAACAATCTATTAAAGAATATGTAGCCGAAGTAAAGCGAAACAAAGGGGATAAATATATTTAAATTACCTATCTTAGAGTGGTTGGGATTTTGCTAATCAAAAATTACCCCCTCTATGGCAACCATTATAACAGGCACAGGTAGTATTATACCACACCATATTAAGTCCAATCATGATTTTGTTGAAAATACTTTTTATGATGAGCAAAGTGAATTGATCAAAACTCCTAGCCAAGAAATTGTCGAAAAATTTAAAGGGATTACAGGCATCATGGAAAGAAGGTATGCAGATGTGCATGTCAATACTTCTGACCTAGCTGCTGCTGCTGCTAAATTAGCGATCCAGGCTGTAGGAATAGATCCTGAAACAATTGATCAAATTATTGTAGCACATAATTTTGGAGACGTACAAAATGGCACCATTCAATCTGATGCTATTCCTGCAATAGCATCAAGAGTAAAACATCATTTAGGCATTGTCAATCCCAACTGTATAGCGTACGATATCTTATTTGGCTGTCCTGGTTGGATACAAGGTGTCATTCAAGCAGATTCTTTTATTAAATCGGGTATGGCAAAAAGATGTTTAGTGATTGGAGCAGAGACACTAAGCAGGGTCATAGACCGGCACGACCGAGATAGTATGATATTCAGTGATGGAGCTGGGGCGTGTATTGTGGAGCATAGTGATGATCCTAATCAGGGTATCTTAGCCTTTAGTGTACAAAGCCATTGCAATGAAGAAGCCTATTATTTATACTTAGGTAAATCAAATCATCCCCAAGCAGATGATACAACAAGGTATATAAAAATGAAAGGCCGAAAAGTGTATGAGTATGCCATTAAGAATGTGCCAATTGCCATGAAAGCTTGTATCGAAAAAGCTGGAGTGGGTATACATGAGGTGAAAAAATTCTTCCTACATCAAGCCAACGAAAAAATGGATGAAGGCTTTATTAAGGCATTGTATAAATTATATGATATAAAGGCTATCCCGGCAGACATTATGCCTATGAGTATCCAAGAATTAGGTAATAGTTCCGTAGCAACTATTCCAACTTTATATGATCTAGTACTTAGAGGGAAATATTCAGAACATCAATTAGAAAAAGGCGATATCGTAATTTTTGCATCTGTTGGTGCAGGCATGAATATCAACGCGATTTGCTATCGACTCTAATAGCCTCGTTGGTTATTACCTTCGATATAGTTGGTATATGCTTTATTACAAACTTTATTGCCACCCGGTGTTGGATAGTTACCAGTAAAATACCAATCACCCGTATTGGTAGGACAGCATGCATGCAATCCTTCAATGGTCTGATAAATCACTTCTACAGGAATTTGAATGTTATCTGGCGTGATGAGTTGTGCAATTTTGTCTGAAATTTCTTCTGTTGTAAAAGGCTTATATAATTCACGCACCACATTTTCGGTATGTAATTCGTTCTTTGCTTCAAGTGTTTTGATCTTTTGATAGACATCATTCATTATCTGCTCCATACCTCTTTCTTTCAACAAGGCTATAGCGGCTTTGAATGCAATAAAATCGCCCATCTTACTCATATCAATACCATAACAATCAGGGTATCTGATTTGAGGTGCAGATGAAACCACAATGATCTTTTTTGGCGAAAGTCTGGATAGCATTCTAACTATGCTTTCTTTTAAAGTAGTCCCTCTAACAATACTATCATCTATGACCACCAAGCAATCTTCATTTTTACGCACTGTACCATAAGTGATATCATACACATGTTGCACCATCTCATTTCGGTTCGCGTCTTCAGTGATGAATGTTCTTAATTTGACATCTTTGATGGCAATCTTTTCTTGGCGAATTTTTCGATTCACCATCTCACCTAATTTATCCGCGTCTACGTCTTTACCCCAACTTAAAATACGTTCCACTTTAATGGCATTCAAGTATTCTTCCATCCCTTTTATCAATCCATAAAATGCTACTTCAGCAGTATTTGGGATATAAGAGAAAATCGTATTCTTTAAATCCTTTTCAATTCTATCTAAAACAATTTTACTCAAGTAATGTCCGAGAGCGATACGCTCTCTGTAAATTTTTTCATCGCCGCCTCTAGAAAAATAAATACGCTCAAAAGAACAAGCCCTTCTTTCTTTTGGTGCAACAATTTGTTCTATGGTGTATCCGCCTTTATCGTCTATAATTAAAGCATTACCCGGCATTAATTCATGTACTTCATTTTCGCCTACATTAAATGTGGTACGTATAGCTGCTCTTTCACTAGCAGCTACAATCACTTCGCCATCAATATAATAATAAGCTGGACGGATACCATGCGCATCACGCATGATAAAGCTATAACCATTGCCCACAAGTCCACCAATGGTAAATCCACCATCAAACATCGGAACGGATTGCTTTAATACTTCTGCTATATTTGGAAAATTAGGATTTTTTGTTTCTTCAATAACTAAAAAGTGATGGATCACTTCCATCATCGCTGCTAAGTCACTTTGTTTTTCAAAAGGACCTGGATCATATTGAATTTGTTTGAACAATTCATCTGTATTCACCAAATTGAAATTACCTGCTAATGCAAGGTTTTTTCCTGGTACTAGATTTCTCTTTATAAATGGATGGCAAAATTCAACATTGTTCTTGCCTTGAGTCCCATACCTTAAATGTCCCAATAATAATTCACCCATAAAAGGCAAATGCCCTTTCATTAACCCTGGGTGCTTGGTAATATCTGGTTGTAATTTTTCTAGTTCTTGTATTTCTTGTCCTACTTTAAAAAATAAATCAGCAATAGGTTGCTGTGCACTACTTCTTAATCTATATAAAAAAGGATTGCCTGCTTCTATATCTAGTTTAACAGTTGCTATCCCTGCGCCATCTTGACCACGATTGTGTTGCTTCTCCATCAAAAGATATAACTTATTTAGACCGTAGGTAACTGACCCCCTATTTTGTAAATAGTAGGAGAAAGGTTTTCTTAACCTAATGAATGCTAAGCCACATTCGTGTTTGATTTCGTCGCTCATGATGAAATTTCTAGTATGTTTTTTCCTTTACAATTGCATTTGCCACTTTTGTCCAATCTGTCAATTCTTTACAAGCTTGGAAATCGTTGTCTATAAATACATAGTAATTAGGTACTTTATCTTTAAACCATGATTCAAGTACTTTTGCTTTTTTCTCTTCAAGAGCCCTTAAAGAAACACGGTTATAATCTTCTCTTAAATTCTCTTTATGTGGCTCTGTTCTTTCTTTGTAATAAACAATTCGAACAGTTTTTCTTCCTCTATCATCTACATACAATTGTGGTTGTGAAATGTCACCTGGCTTCATATTTTGAATTAAAACAACCATCTCTTTATCTAACTGGTCAAAATTGATATAAGTGGATCCATCACGACCCGTTACAGCGCCACCACTAAATTTACTAGATTCGTCATCACTGAATTTGTTCACTGCCTCACCAAAACTAGTTTTGTTTTCTAAAATTGCCTTTCTAACACTGTCTAATATATGTTTTGTCTCATTGATCTCGTCATTGGTGATTGGAGGGATTCTTAAGATATGCTTTACAACAGCATCATCTCCAGATCTAGAAATCAACTGAATAATATGGTATCCAAATTTTGATTTCACAGGAGCAGAAATCTGACCTTCTTTTAATCTGAAAGATGCAGCCATAAAAGCTGGATCAAATTCTCTTACGTTTCTGTTTAAACTAAATTGACCTAGGTTTTCTTTTGAACTTGGATCTTCAGAATATAATTTCACTAATTGTTCAAACTTATTCACGCCATTTTCTACTTGCTTACGGTATTCCAACATTTGTTGAATCACATATTCTTCGATATCACGATTCGCTTTAGGATGCATGATGATTTCCGAGATCTGCACTTCACTTTCATACAAAGGCAAACTGTCTACCGGAATTTTTGCATAAAAAGCTCTTACCTCATTTGGTGTAATCTTTACTTTTTCAATAATTTTATTCTGCATTTCCTCCGCCAAACGTTGTTCTTTAATCAAAAGTCTAAAATCGTCTTTCAACTGAAAGATCGACCTTCCAGCAACTTCTTCTAAGACTTCCTTTGAACCAAATTGTTGTATGAAATTACGAATACGGCCATCAATAGCCACTTCAATTTCTTCCTCTGTAATTAATATAGAATCTTTTTCGGCTTGTAATACTAAAGCTTTTCGAATCAACTGTCCTTCGATTACCTGACAAGGCGTTGGTAATTCAATATTTTCTTGACCCTGTGCTTGTCTCTTATAATCTGCAAGTGCATTGTCTACATCAGAACGCAGAATATATTTATCACCCACTGTGGCAATAATTTTATCTGCTAAAACTTTTTTGATTTGAGCTGTTGCTGCACTAGCAATAACAATTAAGCCTAGGGCGAATACGATGCGAACTATTTTCATCAAATATAAATTAAGGTTCTAAGTTCCGATAGCTGGAGCAATACTCCAACTATCAAATCTTAATTATTTTATAAAGTACGTTTAACTTCTTCTTCCTCAAATGCTTCAACGATATCACCTGGCTTTAGGTCGATAAAGTTTTTGATGGTCAAACCACATTCCATATTAGAAACCACTTCTTTCACGTCATCTTTGAAACGCTTCAAGCTTCCTAATTCAGCTGCTTGGCCTTCGCCTCTTGGGAACTCAACGATACCATCACGAATAATACGAATCTTACTGTTTCTACTTAACTTACCATCGAGTACAAAACATCCGGCAACCGTTGCTTTATCAAACTTGTAGACTTCTCTAACCTCCACATTCGCCACTATTTTCTCTTGGATTTTTGGTTCCAACATGCCTTCCATCGCACTCTTAATTTCATCAATCGCATTGTAGATGATTGAGTACATTTTAATTTCAACACCTTCTGTTTCTGCTAAGCGACTTGCTTGCATACTAGGGCGAACGTTAAAACCAATGATGATGGCATCAGAAGCAGCAGAAAGCAATACATCAGATTCAGAAATCTGACCCACCCCTTTCAATACCACTCTAATCGCAATTTCTTCGGTAGATAATTTTTGTAATGAATCACTCAAGGCTTCTACAGAACCATCCACGTCACCTTTGATGATAATGTTTAATTCTTTAAAGTTACCTAAAGCCAAACGACGACCGATCTCGTCTAATGTAATATGTTTTCTAGTTCTCAAGCCTTGCTCTCTTAATAATTGAGAACGCTTGGTTGCTAATTCTTTCGCTTCTGACTCGTCGTCATATACTTTGAATTTCTCACCAGCTTGTGGTGCACCATTCAAACCTAATATTACAACAGGTGTAGACGGAGGTGCTGCTTCGATACGCTGATTACGTTCATTGAACATGGCTTTAACACGACCATAAAACTGTCCTGATAAAATCAAATCTCCTTGACGTAAAGTACCATTTTGAACAAGTATTGTAGCAACATAACCACGTCCTTTATCTAAAGAGGCCTCGATAATTGTACCTGTTCCTTCTCTATTTGGATTGGCTTTTAAATCTAAAAGTTCAGATTCTAATAATACTTTCTCTAACAAAGCATCTACATTCAAACCTTGTTTAGCAGATAATTCTTGATTTTGGAATTTACCACCCCAAGCTTCTACTAGAATATTCATTTGTGATAATTGCTCGTATATTTTTTGTGGCTGCGCGCCATCTTTATCTATTTTATTCACTGCAAAAATCATTGGCACATTCGCTGCTTGAGAGTGACTAATGGCCTCTTTTGTTTGCGGCATCACTGCATCGTCTGCAGCAACTACGATAATTGCAATATCTGTAACTTTTGCACCACGCGCACGCATCGCTGTAAAGGCTTCGTGACCTGGTGTATCCAAGAAAGTGATGGCTTTACCATTTGGTAAAGTCACTTCGTATGCACCAATATGTTGCGTGATACCACCGGCCTCACCTGCAACCACATTCGCGTTACGTATATAATCCAATAAAGATGTTTTACCGTGATCTACGTGACCCATGATGGTTACGATAGGAGGACGCTCAACTAAATTTGCTTGATCTTCTGCTTCCTCTTCCTCATCCATTTCTACTACATCTTCTAATCCAACAAATTCAACTTCGAATCCAAATTCACTGGCAACCAATTCAATCACCTCCGCATCTAAACGCTGATTGATCGAAACCATGATACCCAAATTCATACACTTGCTGATGATATCTGCAAAGCTTACATCCATCAAGCTCGATAACTCACTCACGGTTACGAATTCTGTTACCTGTAATTTATTATCTTCTCTTAGTTCATTATTTTCATTTTCAGCAGCTTCTTCTCTTCTTTGACGACGATACTTAGATTTAGTGCCCTTACCACGACCACCTTGGCCAGATAATTTAGCTTGCGTTTCCTTGATCTTATCTTGAATTGCTTTCTGATCGATTTCTTTTTGCTCAGCAGTCTGCGGCATATTTCTTCC
>Ga0102831_1000909_pt1 | contig 13006 bp, 10 predicted proteins | sample ColrivemetaGS747_FD_84508 | JGI IMG/M metagenome (GOLD analysis project Ga0102831, IMG submission 84508) | Estuarine microbial communities from the Columbia River estuary - Freshwater metaG S.747 | ecosystem: Environmental > Aquatic > Marine > Intertidal zone > Estuary | place: USA: Columbia...
GTGTTAGATTCCAGACCAGCCAGCTGTCAATTGTACCAAAGGCCAATTCGCCTTGTTGGGCACGAGTCCGCGCTCCAGGCACTTGATCGAGAATCCATTTCAATTTGGAACCGGAAAAATAGGCATCGATGAGGAGTCCGGTTTTTTCTTGGATGAGTGGTCCTTTTCCGGCTTTTTTTAATTGATCGCAGAAGTCAGCGGTTCGTCGGTCTTGCCAGACGATGGCCGGGTGGATGGGATGACCGGTTTTACGGTCCCACACCACGGTGGTTTCACGTTGGTTGGTGATCCCGATGGCAGCGATCTGTTGGGGATCGATCTTGGCTTTGGCAATGACTTCCGCCAGTGTGCCTGATTGAGAACTCCAGATTTCATCGGCATCGTGCTCAACCCATCCCGGTTGCGGATAATGTTGTTTGAATTCTTTTTGTGCGATGGCGATGATCTGGCCCTGCACATCGATGAGTAGGCTTCGACTGCTGGTGGTTCCCTGGTCGAGCGAGAGTATGTAGCGATCGGACATGGCAAGCGTAGATGGGTAAGGAAAGATAAATGATTTGTGTTTTGAATGATATAAAAAATCCCGATCGAGTTGACCGGGATCTTTTCAATGTGCGGGCAGGTGATTAGAAGTCCAGTCCCATCGCTAAATAGTATTTGGGTTTTCCTTTGAAGAATCCATCCATTTGCCAGGCGGCATCCACCCGGAGAAAATAACCGAATACCGTACTGCGGGCACCAAATCCATAACCGCCGGCGAAGGGTCCGACCCCACCGGCTTTTACTTTCACAGTAACGGGCGCCGCCTGGTAGTAGAGAGCGGGTCGTTCGATCTTATCGTAGGCGCCATTCCAGGCCGTACCCAGGTCGACGAATTGTACCAATTGGAAATTGCGCAGCAATGCGTTGTTGATGGGTTTATTGATGAAGGAGGAGAAAACGGGAATGCGCACCTCACTGTTGATCACCATGGCGTTGTTTCCATTGGAGATATTCTGTTTGAATCCACGCAGATTGACTGCCAGCGTTGGGTAGGCGTATTCGTTGTCGGGATCGATTGGATGTGCCGGATCGAAATAACGGAATGTGCCATCGGCCTTGCGATTGTTGGCAAACATCAGCCAGTTGTCAACTCCGCCGAGGAAATAACAAATCTTCTGGGTACCCCAGGAGAAATCAGCAGCGGCGCGGACAGCCCAGCTGATGTTCCGGTAGATGGGCAGGTAATGTCGAACGTCAAATCCGGCATTGAGCACAAAGGGGAAGTCGCCGGTTCCCTGCACGGTGCTTTTACCGATCTGCGCGTTATAATCCATGTAGATCTTCCAGCGCAACCCTTCCCAAATGTTGAGGGTGGGTGTGATTGCATCGTCGTGTACGAACTCAATGTGTGCCAGCGCATAACTCAGTCGGTCATCGGGGGCAAACAGGGAGCGATCGGGGAAGAACTCATTGGCCAGTTTTACATAACGGTCACTGCGGTAGGCAATGTTGATGCGCAGGCTGCGGACTTTATTGAAAGGATAACTGATCGTAGCCTGATACAGATTGGACCGCAGTTTTGAATTGTACCAAGTGGAGTCGGTGTACAAGGGTGGGTTGTCGATCGAATTCCGGTAGTAGGTAAACCCATAGTCGATGCGCTTCTTCAGGTACTGGCTGCTGAACACATATTCGTTGTTGCGCAGATTGGGACTGATGCGATAACCACCGGCGATCTTCCAGTCTTCCATCAAGTCGGAAGTACCCACCCGAACGATCCCGTTCAAAGGGTCGTTGTTGCTCAGCTGAATGGGTCCGTAACCACCTTGGTAAGGCTGATAGCGGGTGACGAGTACGTTGTTGTTGAATCCGCTGACCAGGTAATCGTTAAAGAATTTGGGAGGACGATATGAGTATCGCTTCAATTGCGCGGGCTCAGGCGTCTTGGCTTTGATGGTGCTGCCAACTGTTTTGGTGCTGTCTGTTTCTTCCTCAAATCCGCTGACAAATCCGCCGCCACCCGGTTGTGCGGTGCTGTCGGTGGTGGTTGGTAGCGTTTCGGGGATGGCTTGACGAGCCGCTTTTTTTGCCTCTTCGATGGTTTTGCGGCGGTACTCTGTGGGTTTTGCATTGATGTTGCGCCGACGCAGGGTGTTTTCATCCACCCGTAACCGATAAAGCAGTTTTACATCGCCCAATTGAACCACTTCGCTGACTTGCTGGTTGTCGCCGGCCGTACGCGTTTCGAGCATACTGCTCTGGTAGTTGGTTAAGGGGAATACGTAGGCGGAATCGTTGGTGAGCGAAACAAATCCGACGGAGTCGACATCTGTTTTCTTGTATTCGCTGAGGATGCTGTCGACTTCTTTTTGCGGTGGATTGCGCAGTACTTCGTCGCCGATGAATAGGAGTGTATCCACCCCGGCGCGTTCGGTGGTGAAGAATCCCGCGTAGCGGTTGTTTACCCCGTTTTCATCGCTGATGAAGGTGAAGTGCGAGGTGTTGTATTGGGAGGGGAATCGCGCATTGCCCCATTTCAGGTCGGTGAGCTTAGAAAGTTGCCGCTGCGCAGATTGATTCCAGTTGTCGACCAGGTAGATGTTGAAATGCGGTGCAGGCAGTGAGTCCATCGAAGCGCGGACATCGGGATGCGGACGGTTACTTGAGTAAAGAATGCCCGTTTTGTTGGGGAAGGCCACGAAAGAGGGGTCCAGATCGTCATAGGGATCGTTGGTGATCTGTTCAGACGTCTGCTTATCCAGTTTGTAGGTATAGATATCGGATTGTCCTTTACGAACCGCGCTGAAGATGAGGGTGTTTTCGTTCAGCATGAATTTCATGTCCTGAATCTGATCGAATCCCTGGATCTCTTGTTTGTTGATCTTAACACGGCGGGCCACGTCGTAGATGAAAAATTTGATCTTGCCTTCTTCCCAATACAGAACACCCAATCGGGTCCCCTTCGGATCCCAGGCGAGGATGGGATAATGCGGATTCTTATCATCTTCCCGGGAGCGCACGCCGAGTTTGAGTAATACTTTTCGGTTGATGAAGTTTTCCATCAGGACCACTTGATATCGACCTTGCTTGAATTCAACCACACCGTAGGTGAAGCTGCGGGGTACGGGGTTGGCATTGAATCGGATGTAATCCGTTTTGCCGATGTATTCGCTGATGGCCAATTGTCCTTTCGGCGTATTGCGTCGGCCGCGGATGTCCTTGTAATAATTTTCAGTAGTCTGGTTCATGAAATCCTGCAGGATCTCTTTGAATTTTTTCTTGGCGATCTTGTACGAGGCCTGGTTCAGGTTGCGGTAGATGCGGGCCAGGTAGAGGAAATAAGTGGGTCGCGACTTGCCATATCGGTCGGCGATGTATTTCCAGAATGCATGACCGGCCAAAAGTGGTTTATCGAACGCGAAGTGATAGAATTTTCGGTAGGAGGAGGCCAGCATGATCCCGCGGAGTTGATCGTCGAGTTCGGGATTCCAGTCTTCTGCAGCGTAGGCGATGTATCCATCGGTTAGCCATTGCGGAAGATCGAGCAGGGCTTGGTTGGCAGCGAATTCGCCCAGGTTGTCACCGAAGAGCAAGTTCTCAACCAAATTGCGCGCGATGCCCTGGCGGATCTGAATACGCAGGTGTTCGCGGTTTCCATCGTAATAGACCACCATTTTGTTGTTCACCAGTTTGGTGACACCGCCGGTGTTCTGCCAATCGATGCCGATGCCGATGTTGGACTGTTGCATGGCATCGTAGTTGTTGTAGACCACGATGTTGATTCGGCGTTGCAGCCCGTATTCAACGAATGTTTCAATGGATGGCAGTTCTTTTTCAGCTACCAGGGATACGAATTTCCCCAGTCCGGTGGCGTCTTCCGTAAAGTAGACGTTGAAGTTGTCGGATTGGAAATATTCCCATCTGAATTTCTGGTATTGGACCCGGTTCTTGCCGAATTCAACCGTGTTCACCTGGGCGATGGAGGCGATCGAGCAGATGCTGACGAAGGCCGTTAATGTGGATCGGAAAAACGATTTCATGCGATTGTTGTGCTCCGGGAAAATCTCCCCGTTACCTTTGGGGTCAGAGCGGTTTAAAATTACGAAAAAGCCCTATGTTGATTGTTAAATCCTTTTGCTTCAATCCCTTCTCCGAGAACACCTACATCGTGCAGGCGCCCGATGGCACTTGTGCCATTTTGGACCCGGGATGTTACCAGACCGGCGAACGGTCGGAGCTGGAATCCTACATTCGGACCCACGGGCTGACCCCCGTTCTGTTTTTAAACACCCATTGTCACCTCGACCACATTTTTGGGAACAATTTCGTGCATCAAACCTGGAGTCTACCCTTGCACATGCATCCCAATGAACAGCCGGTACTGGACTATGCCTCCGTGGCCGGAACGATGTACCAGGTTCCGTGCGAAAATTATGTGGGCACCACCCGCTATCTGCAGGAAGGCGATCGCTGGCAATTGGGCGACGAGGAAGTGATTTGTTTGTTTACCCCCGGACATTCACCCGGCAGCTTGTCTTTTTATGCGCCGCAAAGCGGATGGGTGATCAGCGGCGATGTGTTGTTTCAGGGCAGCGTGGGTCGGACGGATCTGCCCGGCGGCAACATGGAACAGCTCATGCAAAGCATCCGTGATCAGCTGTATGTACTGCCTGATGAAACGATCGTGTATTCGGGTCATGGTCCCGCCACCACCATCGGAGCCGAGAAAAAAAATAATCCCTTTGTACGGGGATAGGCAAGGGGTTAATTGAAGGCCTTTGCTTTTCTATCGAGTTGAAATTCTTTCCACGCAAATAAGAGGAAGGCACCGAGGAAAACGGTAGCAACCAATAGATTGAACCAAGCGGCATGTAGCTGACTGATCAGGTATCGGTGAATCAGCACTAAGATTACACTGGACCCGATGTACATCGAAAGTTTTTTTAGATTATAGGGAACCGGATAGAATTTTTGTCCGCTCCAATAGCTCAATATCATCATGGTGGCGTAACAACTCACCGTGGCAATGGCTGCGCCGAGGTAGTGAAATTCCGGGATCAGCCAGATGTTCAAGCCGATGGTGATGGCCGCACCGATCACGGTGATCCAAGCGCCCCACTGATTTTTATCCGTGAGTTTGTACCAGACGCTGAGGTTGTAATAGATCCCCAGAAAAATATTACCCAATGCAAAAAGAGGGACCCACTGCAGACCTTCGGTCCATTCGCCTCGATGAATCGCCTCGAAAAACCAGCCCACCACATCGATGTAAAGACTGATGATTAAAAACAATACACAACAGGTGAGGACGAAAAATCGCATCACGCGCGCATAGGTCTGTGGGGCATTGCTTTGATTGCTCTCCCGGAAAAAGAAAGGTTCGGCGGCCATGCGGAATGCTTGTATGGCGATGGTAATGCCAATGGAAAGTCGAATGATGTTTCCAAATACGCCCAGCTCATGTCGGGCCTGATCGGCCGGTAGATCCACCACTTGTTGATAGATCAGTCGGCTTATCATGTCGTTGGCAATGCCGCCCAGTCCGACGATGATCAACGGCAAGCTATACCGAATCACTTTTTTCCAAATGATGGGGTCGATGCGCAGCGAAACATCACGGTATTGTTTGGCGAGAAGGAGCAGGGTGAGTCCGCTGCCCACAGCATTCCCGATCAGGTAATAAACAATTCCGCTTTCTTCGTTGGGGTGTACGGAACGTATCCACTGCAGCGTATCGAGCTGAAAATAATGAGGTAGGATGCCCAAGAATAGGAATACAATGACCACATTGATGAATATGCCCGCGAGTCGGGCAGCGGCGTAGCGACGGGGACGGTTTTCGAGGCGCAGGCGGGCAAATGCCAGTGCAGAAATAGTGTCGAGTGCCAAAATGGCGATCATCCAGTGCAAGTACTCGGGATGGGCCGACATTTTTAAAAATGAAGCAATCGGATCGGTAAGAAGCCAGAGTCCGAGGGCTAAAAGCAACGTGCTCATGAACAGGGAGGTGCTGAGTGTGCTGTATAGTTTATTCGGTTCAGTTTGTTGCGCGAATCGGAAATAAGCCGTCTCCAGGCCATAGGTGAATAATACATTTAGAAACGGGATCAGCGCATACAGCTGCGTGAGATCGGCGGTGATAGCGGGTTGGGCAAATACCAGCGGCAACGTGAGGTTCATCAGGTAGCCGAGAAATCGGCTGGCGATGGTAGGGACGCCGTACCAAAGGGTCTGGCCGGCCAGTTTCTTCACACTGCTCAAGGGGTGAGGTTTCGACAAAAGTAGGTCAAAGCAAGTTGAGAAGTAGAGAGTTGATGGTTGAGGTTGAGAGGTTTTAAGGGGATTGTTGAATCCCTCGATTCCGGACTCAACTTCTCAACACCATCTCCTAAACATCTCGTATCGGATTATTATATTTGAAAAAACATTCCCTTATGCGTTTTCTTACCCTGCTGATCCTTTCCTTGTTCGTAGCTACGAACCTGCTGGCACAACCCTACGAAGGGAAAGCTGAGTTCGATAAGAAAAGACAGGATGCCTTCCTCTGCGATTATGCAGCTTCTCCAGAGGCGGTAGATCTGGCCATCACCAAGTATTTCCAGCAATTGGGGTACAAGCCGGTCGAGGAGAAAGGGCTCTTCAATAAGGACAAAGGATTCAAGACCTTCAAGGATGCTTATGTGCAGGATATAACCGGCGAAAAGATCGATTATTTGATCAAAGTGGAAGCACGTGCCAAGAAAAGCACGGAAGGAGCGACCTTGACGTTCTTGATGATGAAAGGGTTATTGAATGAGAAAAATGACATGAAAGAGGACGAGATCAAGAAGGTGAAACGATTCTTGGCTTCGTTGGAAGCTTCTGTGCAGCGCGAATACCTCGAGTTGCAGATCAAAGCACAGGAAGATCAGGTACAGAAATCACAGAAAAAATTATCTACGCTTAAATCCGAACAGATCGACCTGGAAAAGAAATTGCAAACAAATTTTTCCAACCAGCAAGACATGGAAAAAGAGATCTCGGCCAAACAAACCGCCCTTGAAGTATTGAAGGCCAAGCGCCTTCAATGATGGTTTAATTGGGGCGCGCCAGGCGTTTGTCGTTAAGAAAACTCGAATCAGTCAGGCATTTGAGGAATTGGATCAGATTGTATTCTTCAGTATCTGTTAGCGTAATGCCGTTACTTACGGACGGGTCAACCGTGCTGGAAGATTGCACGCCATATCTATAATGACGAATGCATTGTTGAATGGTTGCAAATCGTCCGTCGTGCATGTAATTCGATGTGGCGGCGACATTGCGCAGGCTGGGCACTTTGAATTTGAGTGAGTCGGTGCGGTCGCCTGTGATGCGAAAGCGGCCCAGGTCATTTAATGAAGGATCAACGGTAAGCCCGATGTTTCGATAACTCTGGTCGGTAAACAGGGGCTCCGGATGGCAGGTAGCGCATTTGGATTGGAAGAGTTGATAGCCGGATTGCTCGAAATTGTCGAATTGCTCCCGACCTTGTTTGACCCGGTCGTATTTGCTGTTCGCAGAAATGAAAGTGGCCGTGAATTGGCTGATGGCTCGCGTGATCAATTCGGGCCGAATGAACCAGGTGCCAAATACTTTTTTGAACCCTTCCCGGTAGCTGGCATCGTTTTCTAAGTAGGATTTGATCTGATCGAATCGCATGCCCATTTCAATGGTTCCAGTCAGCGGTTGGGCTGCTTCCTCGTGCAAGGTTCGATAAGCGCCGTCCCAATGATAATTTTTTTGCCAAAGCAGATTGAATAAGGGTGGTGCATTGCGCAGGGTGTGTGAATTGAACACGCCATGACTTCGGTCGTGTTCAAAGGTGCCGAAGGCAGCGCGCTGCTCGTGGCAAGTGCCGCAGGAAGTGCTCACATCGGCCGAGAGTTGCTTGTCGTAAAAAAGTCTTCGCCCCAAGGCCACCCCTTCGGATGTAATGTTCAATTCGCTAACGGATTGTTCCATGGCCGGAAATCCCGGGGGGGATATGATCGTGATGGGATGCAGTTCCTTTTGCTCCTTCACGCAGCCCATACATAAGCACAGCAAGGCCAGTAGGCCAAACACTGCCATCTTTTGTATTTGTATGGTCTGCGCGCTTTGTTTCATTCGGAGCCGGGTCTGAATTTTTGACGGCCTGATTTTCGATCGGATTGGATCTTTTTTCGAGTCAGCCTTTTTTCAACGGCTGCTTTGCTTGCCCGTGTGGCAATGCGGGGACGCTTTCGTTGCAGTGCATTTTTGATGAGCTTGCACAACACCTCGACCGATTCATCTTTGTTGGAATGTTGGGAACGGTGTACTTGCGATTTGACTTGAAGTTCACCTTCGCTATTGATCCGATTGGCCAGCTTGGAGCGCAATTGTAGTTGTTGTTCGGGGCTGAACACTCCAGCTGCATCGATTTGTAAGGACGCGATCACGGCCGTTTCAACTTTGTTTACATTTTGACCGCCTTTGCCACCGCTGCGGGTGGTTTGGAATCGGAGATGCGGAAGAAGCTGTTCGGGGCGCATGGCAGGGTTCGGACCGATCGGTACCTTTATGTTGTAAAGTTACTTCATGCGTGCATTGATACAACGGGTAAGCCGTGCCTCGGTAACGGTTGAAGAAAGGATCACCGGCTCCATTGACCAAGGTTTCCTGATTCTAATTGGGATCGAAGAGACGGATACCGACGAAGACCTGACCTGGCTCAGTAGAAAAATCGTGGGACTGCGATTGTTTGACGACGATCAGGGACAAATGAATCTGGCCTTGTCGGATGTGCAGGGCGGAATCTTGCTGGTCAGTCAATTCACCTTGCATGCAGCCTCCAAGAAAGGGAATCGGCCATCTTATATCCGCGCGGCCCGCCCGGAATTGGCCAAACCGATCTATGATAAAATGATCAAGCAGTTGGAAGCGGACTTGGGTAATCCCGTTGCGACGGGTGAATTTGGGGCCATGATGGCCGTTGAATTGGTGAATGACGGGCCCGTCACGATTTGGATCGATACAAAAAACAAAGAATAACATGACCTTAGAACAAGCGCAGCAACAAGTGGATCAGTGGATCAAAACCATTGGCGTCCGGTATTTTGGAGAGCTCACTAATATGGCCATCTTAACCGAAGAAGTGGGCGAACTGGCCCGGGTGATGGCCCGTACCTATGGGGAACAGAGTTTCAAGCAAGGAGAATCGGCCGATCAGCTTGCGGACGAAATGGCCGACGTTTTGTGGGTGCTTATTTGTTTGGCCAATCAGACAGGCGTGAACCTCACGGAGGCTTTCGAAAATAACCTTCGGAAGAAGACCGAACGCGATGCGGATCGGCACCGCGAGAATCCCAAGCTGCAGTGATTCGACCTATCTTTGCGCCCATGGCCAACGAATCGAAATTATTACCGGCGATCATCGCACATTGCAAGGAATACGGGTTCATTTTTCCCAGTAGTGAGATCTATGATGGACTGCAAGCAGTCTATGACTACGGTCAGATGGGCAGCGAGCTGAAAAAGAACATCAAGGATCATTGGTGGCGCAGCATGACGCAGCTGCAAGAGAACATCGTCGGTCTCGATGCAGCCATCTTCATGCACCCAACCACCTGGAAGGCCAGCGGGCACGTCGATAATTTCAACGATCCAATGATCGACAACAAGGATAGCAACAAGCGCTATCGGGTCGACCACCTGATCGAGGCCCATGCCGATCAATTAAAAGAAACAGGAAAAACGGCCGAAGCGGATCAATTGATCGCCGATATGGAGGCCTTGTTGGGAAAGGATGATTTTGCCGGACTCAAATCACTCATTGAAACGAATAAGGTCTCCTGCTCGATCAGTGGAACCTGCAATTGGACCGACATCCGTCAGTTCAACCTGATGTTCGCCACTGAATTTGGATCCACCGATGGCGAGGACAATAAAGTGTACCTGCGTCCTGAAACGGCTCAAGGGATCTTTGTGAATTTTCTGAATGTGCAAAAGACCGGTCGCATGAAAGTCCCGTTCGGGATCGCGCAAGTCGGAAAGGCATTTCGCAATGAGATCGTGGCCCGTCAGTTCATATTCCGGATGCGGGAGTTTGAGCAGATGGAAATGCAATTCTTTGTCCGCCCCGGCACGCAGAAAGAATGGTACGAGTACTGGAAGGAAGCCCGTCTGAAATGGCACTTGGCTTTGGGCTTACCGGCGGATAAATATCGCTACCACGATCACGTGAAACTCGCGCACTATGCCGATGCGGCTTGTGACATCGAATTTGCCTTCCCAATGGGATTCAAGGAGCTGGAAGGCATTCACAGTCGTACGGATTTCGACCTCAAACAACACCAGGAGTACAGCAAGAAGAAACAGCAATATTTCGACAACGACGTAGATCCTGCCACCGGAAAGCCCTATGGAAATTACATTCCGTATGTGATCGAGACTTCGATCGGGTTGGATCGTATGTTTTTGGCTGTGATCAGTCATGCCTATGAGGAACAGGATCTGAGTACGGAAGAGAAGCAGGATAGTCGCGTTGTATTGAAATTGCCGCCTGTATTGGCGCCGATCAAGATGGCCGTTTTGCCCTTAAATAAAAAAGATGGGCTGCCGGAGATCGCTGATGCGATCCTGGCGGATTGCCGCCCGCATTTCCGTTGTTTTTACGAGGAGAAAGATTCGATCGGGAAGCGGTATCGCCGCATGGATGCGCTCGGCACGCCATTCTGTGTAACGGTAGATTATCAAACCAAAGAGGATAATACGGTCACCATTCGTCACCGCGATTCCATGGAACAAGAGCGCGTGCCAATCTCAGCATTGAGGTCAATCGTACAGCAAGCCATCACGATTTAATCATTCGTCGCATTAGTTTCAGTACGATCAGCTTGTGCTACCCGTACAATTCCAGGTGAATGGATTTCTTGTCGTATCCCAAATCGAGGATGCGCTGCTTGGCTTCATCGATCATATTGCGCCAGCCGCAGAGATAAAAATAGGCGGGCTTGACGATGGTTTGTTCCGGATCTTCCACTGACCGCGACATGTTTTCCCGACAAATCTCTTCGTATGCTTGATGCACATATCCTTGTCGGGCCCATTGATCTTGATTGACGATCTCTTCACGCGAGTAGGTGGTGATGTAACGAAAGCTCGATACGTTCCGAGCCAACTCTTTCAGTTCCGGCGCATACAAGGCATCGCCAAATGTTCGGCATCCGAAGATTAGATAGATGTTTTGATGCGGGATGTTGTTGGTGACCAGGTGATGGGCCATGGAACGAAAGGGGGCAATGCCGGTCCCTGTACAGATGAGAAACAGGTCGCGATCGATCGGGTCGGGTAAGGTAAATACACCTTGTGGTCCGCGTAAAGTAAGCTGGCTTCCAATCTGTACCTGTTCAAATAACCAGGTAGTTCCGGCCCCACCTTCCAGCAAAACGATTACGAGTTCAAATACATTGGTGCCGTCGGGCCAGCTGGCGATGGAGTAACTACGCCAGCGCTTATTGGGTTTTTCGTGAATGGGTAGATCGAGGGTGACGAATTGGCCAGGCTGAAAATCGAATCGCTCGAGTTCGTCGACCCGGATCCAGAATCGGCGGGTGGTTGGCGTTTCGTCCTCCATCCGGATCACGGTACCGGTGCGCCAGGGTTGCAGGGCCATGAGCGATGATTTGTGAGTAAGATACGACGAATCAAAAGATTGAATTCAAAATTCAGTTGCGGTATTCACCGCGTATCTTTGCGCCGCAATGGCGCTTGCTGACTTAGTGAATCGATATGCGGCGCACCCCCGGTTGAACGAATTGGGGGAGAGGATATCCATGTCCGCACCCGAACGCATTCATCTCAGCGGATTACAAGGCAGTGCTTCCGCTTTCTTGTTGGCAGCGGCACATCAGCGATCGGATTTTTCGACCATGAACCACCTGGTGGTGTTGGACTCCGCCGAGTCGGCCGCTTATTTTCACAACGCCTTGGAAAGTTTGACGGGTGCACTCGATCTGTTTTATTTCCCTGCTTCTTACAAATCGCCCCGCGATTTCATTCGGCTTAGTTCCTCCCATGTGATGTTGCGCACCGAGGCCTTGATGCGTTTCAGTCGGGGTGGAAATAAAAAAATACTCGTTACTTATCCTCAAGCGCTGTTGGAGAAAGTGGAATCGGCTACGCAATATGCCGATCACGTCATCACCATCAAGACCGGTGATAGCTTAGATGTGCCTGCTTTGTTGTTGAAACTGGATGCGCATCGATTTCAGCGAACGGATTTTGTGTACGAACCCGGACAATTCGCGATTCGAGGCGGCATCTTGGATATTTATTCATTCGGGAATGACAAGCCCTATCGAATCGAACTATTCGGTGCAGAAGTCGATTCGATTCGCATCGTTGATCCCGAAACACAATTGAGCGAGCGCAAGATCTTGCAGGTCAACATCATCCCCCACGTGGAGGCGCTGCAGTCGGAGGCACCGAGGATCTCACTCTTTGATTTTTTACCGGCGAATACGTTGGTGTGGATGGAAGACGAGGCAACCACTCTTGAGCAGGCCAAAGAGTGGTTGTTGGACCTGGAAGCCTATCTCGAGCGGGCTCAGCCCGTTTCGAATGCGGAGGAGGACGACGAGAAAAGCTTATTGCGGTTACCGAATCGGGGGGATCTGTTGGAGTTGGCGGAATTGGAATCGGGGTTGGCCAACTTTCATCGCTTAGCGATCGGGCATTCCGCGGTGGAGCCCTTCGACACGTTGGAATTTCATACACAAGAACAGCCGTCGTTCAACCGACAATTTGAATTGTTGATCCGCGACCTGAAGGCGCACGCCGGTCAGGGATATGCACTAATGATCGCTTCAGAGAATCCGAAACAATTGGAGCGCTTGCAACACATTTTTGACGACCTGAAGGCTGAGTTGGTTTTCGAGCCGATCAATGCTTCCATTCACCAGGGATTTCTGGATTCTGACCTGAAAATACTTTGCTATACCGATCACCAGATCTTCCAGCGTTATCACAAATACAAGGTTAAGCA
>Ga0102831_1000933_pt1 | contig 12805 bp, 21 predicted proteins | sample ColrivemetaGS747_FD_84508 | JGI IMG/M metagenome (GOLD analysis project Ga0102831, IMG submission 84508) | Estuarine microbial communities from the Columbia River estuary - Freshwater metaG S.747 | ecosystem: Environmental > Aquatic > Marine > Intertidal zone > Estuary | place: USA: Columbia...
ACCAGGGTCGGTTGTAATTGGAGTAATGTATGCACTTGTTGCATCAATTGAATATGATAAGTCCAATTTGTGAATATCGGTATATGCACCTAAATCTTTGATTGTATATTTTTGAGTTGCAATGTCTCCATTGATTGATGCATCCGTTCTTTGTACAGTCAATTGTCCAACATTCCAATCTGCGTTAGTTGCGTATCCCCAAGGAGATATTAGATATTGTGCATATAAATCTTTAGCAGTAATACTATTTGCCGTACTTGCTGTGAATTTATAAGATGCCCAACTTGTGTAATATGTTTGAACCGATGTTCCTTGTGAGAATGTGGTTGAAACATATGCTAATGCTTTATTGTTGAATTGGTATCTTAACCAAAAATAACGAGGTGTAGTTGTTCCTCTTGCAACTGTATATTTTACTGAAATGGTGTCACCAACCTTTAAACCTGTTGTAGGAGTTACTGATTGGTTGATTGTTAATTGTGCATTAGTCGCTATGGATATTACTAGTATTCCAAGTAGCGTTAATAGTTTTTTCATTTTATTTATTTAATAATTTTGTTATTAGTTTATCGGAAGCTTTCTTAAGAGCGTTACTAAGAGAGGTTTGATTAAATTTTCCACCCTCATCAATAATTAGCGTAGACATTGATATTTCAGATGATGATTCTTCAACCACTACTTCTTTCTCTTTCTTTCCATCTTTATATAGAATACCCTGCAACCTAACCACCACTTCAGACTCTCCTTTGTGAAAGATTGATATGTTAGTTTTTGTTGTAAGTACATCCAAATAAACAATATTTACTTTTAATTTGTATTGTGCATCCTGCGAAAGGTCATATCCCTTCTCCTGAACGTATTCCTCTAATATGTTTTTCACACCAAATGCAAGATTACGATTTCCTGCTAATTTACCAATCTTAACTTTGTTTTCTACCGATTCAACCCAAATATGGTCTTCTGCTACATACCATATATTTTCTTGTGAGTTTTTGAATGTACCATCAATTCTCCACATAATCCAATTTGTGATATCTCTAGTTGTTTCCGTTTTACCAGCAAATTCCAAACTTGCCATAGATATAGCAAATAGAATTGCTAATATTACCCATGTAACTGCTAGGTATAAAAAACCTAAAGCTAGTCTATCTTTCCAATTTAATACAAACGCTTTAACGTATGACATAATTTTACTTTTTAGTTATTGTGTAACCAATTAAGTAACTAAATTGCTGAAATCTATTGAAAAAACGGGTTTGGTATAAACGTATTTTGGACAATAAAAAAGGTTATCCAATGATAAATATTGAATAACCTTAAAATAGTATTAATTCTAATGTTAAATTATTGTAGATTAACTAATTTGTATTTTGTAGAGTATAAAAGAGATGCTATGTTGTCTAAATCGTTCTGCAACCAACTCATTTGTAATTTTTCATCCTGTCTTTCTTTTGCTAAGAATTTACAAAGGTTATCAAAGTATTTAACTATATTTTCTATGGATGCATCGTTATCAACACCATTTACTTCCTTATATTCAATTAAACCATATTGGCCCTGGTATGTTTCAATTATACCATCTAAAAGGGGTACAATCGCTTCGTAATAGGCTTGTAGAGCGTTATGTGCTGCAAATGAACCTTCTCCGTTTACTCTTGTGTGAAATATATGTGCCTGTGTACGGCTATGAAAAAACATTGATGCGATTCGTTCCATAATTTATTAATCTTGTTCTAATAAATATTGTTCTTCCCAAAAATCATCACTTTTACTTACAATCATACCTTTATCAAAGTAATCATTTAACATTTTAGTTTGATGTTTTTTCATTTCGTTTACCACCTTTGTAATGTAGTGAGTTTTACAATCTGTCATTTCTCTAATAAGAAGATAGAGATGTTTTTTGTTGAAATTTTCTATGTTAGCACTTCTTCTGAATAGTTCTAATACTGCATCTGCTATTTGTATATCTCGTTTCTTTGTGAATACTCTTGTCAAATTTATATCCCAATATCTTAACATAAGTTCTTTAAATTCGTTTAGTTCTTCGCCAAATTGAGTTTGTTTAAAATCATTTTCAGGATTCCAGCTTTCAGGCATTTCAGATAATAGAGATGTCTTTTTGAATCTTTTATAATTTCCGTTATTTTTAAGAATTAGATAATTTTTAGCTACAATACTAAAATAAGAGAAAGCTTTACCCTTTCCTTCCTGAAACATATGTATTTTTTCAATAAGGTTTGATATTACTTCCATTTGAACATCTTCTTTAGATACATCAAAATAAGAAAATTTAAATGTGTTAAGAATGTTCTCTGCTAATTTTTCAAATGGATATTGAATCCTTGTTTTATATAAATCATTTCTTTCTCTTTGAGAGGTTGATTTATTATATGCTATAATAGCTTCTTCTGTATCTAATGTAAAGTATTGTTTGCTTTTCTTTTTACGAGGCATTATTAAATTTGTGTTTTGTAGTTTTCTATTGTATTTTTTAATTCTGAAAATACAGTACCAACTTCATCATCGGATTCAAAAGAACCCTTTAAATCAATTTGTCTTAACTCGTTTAACATATTTTCCAATGTTATTAAAGTATTATCTTGCCTATCATCATAATCTTTTATAATATCTGTCAATTGTTCATTCTGCTTTACAAGTGAGATTCCCCTACGAATCAAAATTATATTAAATATTATTGAAGCTGGTAACAATATTATTAGTAAAAATCCTATTAAATAATCCATAAATTTTAATTATTATACAAATATACAACTTTTTATTGAAACTACCAAATTTAAGCCTGTCCCATTTGTTTTCCAAATACTTGCCCCTTTAAATAATCCATTTGAGCTTCTTCTTTGGCTTTATCTAATTCAGATTGGGCCCAATCCATTTTAGAAATAAATCTAGCATCAAGTTTTTTTTCTTTTACTTTTTTAGTTTCAATTAATTCATCAACTAGAGCTTCTACTAACAATTGTAAGGTTAGTATTCTTTTATTTTGTGCTGCTAACACATCGTTAATATTATCCATATATCAATGAGCCCGAATAGGCGTTTTCAAATATTGTATTTAATTCTTCTTCTACATTTTTTAAGTATTCCTGTCCAAATGCTTTCTTTACTGATAACGATGTGTATCCCATAGCCCCTGCCATTCTGACACACATTCTTTTATATTCCCAAACATCCATATCATTTGGTACTTCAAATTCTATTTTAGAGGCTTCTCTATTTTCAGCTTCATCTATGATAAATATAAATTTTGCCATAACTTTTAAATTAGATTCCATCCATTTTGTAAATAAGAATCAATTTTCTTATTTTTTACAAATTCCATTTCACCTTTTGGCCCTTGTAACATAACTCTTTCGTTACGTCCAGTTTTCTTATCTTTTGTAATAGTTTCTGAATATTGTCTATTTGGGTGGGTGATATCAATTCCTTCAATAGCATCAATCATTCTTTGTACTAAAACACATTCCAATAATCCTTCATCTCCAAAAAATTCATCTGCATTTTTCCAATCCATTTTATCGTTGGTTGCTTTAAACTCCACTTGCCCTAAATTATCTGTATCTATTAACAAATATGTACTACGAATTGTTTTACGAATTTTAGTTTGTTTATATGTATCTTTCTCAAAATACACAACAGGTGAATCTGAATTTTTAATTACTTTTGGGTTGACTAAAGTAAGTTCAGACTCTTTATCGCCAAGTCTTACGGTTATAATTCTTTTATCCATATCAACATCTGATGCAGTAAACATAAATCCGTCTAATTTAGCTATTGCTTCTTTATATGAAGTTATATCATCAGTTGTTATTGGTGATTGATTAATTTTTTGTACTTTCATTTTTTTGTTTTTTATAATGTTCTTCTAATTTTTCTATTATATAATCGGTTGTTCCTTCAGGTCCTTCAAATCCTTGATACTTTGTGTAGTATTTTATTTTTTCAGGATGTTCTTCCAATTCTTTTTTAAGTTCTTCCAATGAAGGAAGATGTTTTGTTATATATGTCATTATTCTAAATCTTGTGGCCCATTTCTATAAACTCTGTAACTATCTTCATCAAAGTGTTCTGTACTTACTTCCATAATAACTGCTCCTTCGGTTAATGCCATTAATTGATGTGGTAATCCTTTCTCAATATAGACAACATCACCTTCTTGCAATTGTGTATAACTTCTTTCTGCCGCTTCAGTATCAATCCAATCAAATTGAAATGCTCCTTTTTGAACATACCAAGTTTCGTTCTTTAACATATGATAATGCATTGAGAACTTATTGCCGGATTTGGTGAATACTAATAGTTTTCCACAATATTGATTATCATTATGAATCCATAGCTCATAACCCCATTTCTTTTCAACTCTTTTAGGTTGTTTGATTTTTACGTTAAAATTTGCCATAATATTAATTTGATAAAGGTGCTTTAATTGTTGGGTGATATTGATATCCTTCTAATACAAAATCATCGGGCACATTACAACATATACCATCTATCTTTGCATTTGTTTTTAATGTTGGTAAATCAAATGAATCTCTACTGATTTGTTCTTTAGCTTGCTCAATATGATTTAAATATAAATGTGTATCGCCGAAATTACCAATCAATTCATCAGGTATCATATCCACTTCGTTTGCTATAATATGAAGTAGTAATCCATATGAAGCAATATTAAATGGTAATCCTAAAAATGTATCTACACTTCTTTGATTCCACATTAAAGAAATATATCGTTTACCATCTTCTTCTCTTGTCCAAACTTGGAATCCATAATGACAAGGAGGTAATACCATTTGGTTTAATTCACCCACATTCCATGCAGATACCATCAATCTTCTACTATCGGGATTTTCTTTTAAGTTTCTTACTAAATCATCTATTTGGTCAATCCTACCATTCTTACCATCCCATTTTCTCCATTGCTTACCATATATAGGTCCTAAGTCACCATCGGTTCTTCCACTTTTTTCATAATCACCATCCCATATATGATTGTTATGTTTATGTAAAAAAGCAATATTAGTTTGGCCTGTTAAAAACCAAAGTAGTTCTGATACAATTTGTTTCCATGCCATTTTCTTTGTAGTGAGTAATGGAAACCCTTCACTCATTTTATGGCGGATTTGATGTCCGAATTCAGATATAGTACCAGTTCCGGTTCTATCTTTTTTCTCTACACCAAATGCAATAATGTCACTTAGTAGTTGTTGGTATTTTTTATCTAATTGATTTTCCATATTATTTGCTTGCAATTTGTGTACTGATATAATTACTGGTTAATACCCATCTATTTTCATCAGACTCATTTGGTTGTGTTCTGTGTTTAATCCAACCAGGGAATATTAATACATCTCCTGTTTTAGCCTCTACCTTCTTCCAATTAAATTCTTCTTCATCAAAATCTTTCATATGATATAACTTAACTTGTTCTAATGGGTCTAAAAATTCTATATAACCACCACTTTCAGGTAAGTTTAAATAAGCAGCTGTTGTTAATGTACAAGGACCGTGCGTATGTATTCTTGTATAACCACCCTTACCATGAACATTTACCCAAGAGTTTGATATAAAATATTGAAAATGTCTATTTAAAGTCCATTCATTGTGAATTATATGTTGTGCAACTGGTTCTAACCATTTATAATATTCTGAAAATTCTTTGAGTAAATGCGGTTGTTTTTTTCTATTTGGTGCAGAACTCATTGCATCTCCTATTTCTAAAAAAGTTTTTACTTTAGTTGTTTTAATTAAATCATCACACAATGGTTGTAATTTTTTCCAATCAAAATCAAAATGAGATTTTATAACCAATGGTTCAAATGGCGTTACATCAATTAATTTAGGAGTACTCATAATTTTTTTATTTACTAACTGCTCTATTAAAATTTGTAGTTAAAACCCATCTTTCTTTATCTAAAGTATTTTCTTGAGTTCTATGTCTTAACCAACCTGGAAATAAAAATGTATCTCCAGTTTTTGCTGGTACTACTCTCCAATCATTAACATTATTATCGTATCTAGGCCTAGAGCTTTTTACATACTCCAAAGGGTCTTTAAATTCTATATACCCCATACCAGGTTCTAACTGTAAATAAGTTGCTGCTGTCATAACAACAATACCATGGTCATGTTCCAATGTTACGCCTCCTTTTTTATGAAGATTTACCCAAGAACTTCCAATGTTAGTTTTAAAACTTTTATTATAAAACCATTCTTCATAAAGAATATGATTTGCTATTGGGTATAACCACTTATAAAAATTTTCAAATTCCTTAATACTATGAGGTTGTAATGTACCATATACAGAACTTTTAGCATCTCCTCTTTCTAATGGAACATCAGTATCTCTTTGATTAATTAAATTTTGACAAACAGGTCTTAAATTTTCCCAATCAAATCCATCATAATTAACTTTTATAATAGTTGCTTCAAATGGAGTTACATCAATTAATTTTGGTGCGGGCATTTCTTTTTGGTTTTTCGGTTTTACTTTTGAAAAATGAAAATAATTTAAATTCGGTATTATCCATTTGTGTCATTGCTACCCACTTTCCTAATACGCTACCACCAATATAAAATGGTAGTACTAAATAATCTCTTTCAAATAATAATGGTTGTAATGAAAAATACATACCAGCTAATGATACTAAATTAATCCATACTGAATTTATTAGTAAATCGTTAAGTCGGTTTTCGTATGTATATTTAATTTCCATTGTTTTAAACACATTGAAAAGTATTTGAAATATTAATATTGCTATGTAGTTCATCATTTAATAAAAGGTAATATTGCTAATTCTTTTGCTTTTGCTTCCACCATAATATCAACATTAATACCATATGTGTTAGGTAATTGTTTAATATAATCTGAATGAGCTTGTGGTTTACTTCCTTCTTTACTTTCTGAATAGTGAACAACGGGAGTTATACCACGTGGCCAAGTTGATGCTGCTAATTCCAATGCCTCATCTTCCGATAATACACCGGGACAAAATTTGTAGTGATGGAAATCAAATACAATAGGAATACCAATTCTTTCGTGAATATACATCAAATCACATACTGAATACATTGATGCTTTATCATCGTTCTCTACTGTCAAACGGCTTTGTACTGATTTAGATAATCTTTTGAAATTCTTACAAAATCTATCCATTGCCGCAATCTTATCACCATATACTCCGTTACAATGTATGTTAATTTTGTTATAAGGAGTTTTAGATAACCCCATCATATCAAATATCTTACCATGCAACTCTAAATCAGCAATTGCAGCTGCTACCACATTTTCTTTTGGTGAAACTAATACAACAAATGGGCCGGGATGTGATGTAATACGAATACCCCAATACTTTGCGAAATCACCTGCTTTCTTTAACTCACTTTTAATTTCTTTGTAGTCTTTTAGTTGAGTTAAATCAATATTATCACCCCAAGGTATAAGTGCAGATGATAAACGAAAGAATTTAATTCCGTTCATTCTGTTCCACTCTAAAATCTTAATAATATCTTTTGCATTGAGTAATGCAAGTTCTGAAACGTAATCTAAACCTTTTGCTTGGAAAGTTCTTTTAACCATAGTTCGGTTAGTACCTACTTTCTTACCCATACTCATATTAATACATGCGTATCCTAAATTCATCATTTTCTACAATTTGTTGTTATACAAATATACGAAAATTATTTCACTTTACCAAATATTAATATGATTTACTTGAAAAATCAGTTGGGTATTGAGAAGGCTTGATGTTTTTTATCCAATAATTAACTGCATTTTGGTCATTTATCCAATTCTTACGGTCATCCCAATTAAAACCACCTTTAGCGTAGTAAGGTAACATATTTTTTATTGCAGCTGCTCTACTTGGATGCTCTGCTCTTACTATATCTATTATACCATCACCATCCGTATCATATCCATCAATAGCACCATCTCCATCATAATCAATAGGTCTCTTTGAATAATCAGTTTGAAGGTTCATTAATATCTCATCGGTGATTTCAGGCTCCAATGCTTTTTTATCTTCATCAGTTAGGGTTACTTCAGATTCTTCCACATTTGTTGTAGTGGAATCAATTTCTTTTTTTTTTATGTCCTCCGTTTGAAGTAATTGCTCTTTATATTTTTCAGCTGCCTTTATAAGCTCATCACTTGGGGCTGGTGGGTTCTCTATAGCCTCGCTAAACACTTCTGCATCGATTTCAGATGTTACTATGGGATTTTTTTCCACTATATCACTAAAAATACGCTTTTTTGGTGAATATTTTCCATTATATTCGTACATTTGGTAATTTTTTTCCATTAAATCATCTAAATCGTTATAATTTGGTGTATTTTCCTTTTTTTTACCAATTAATCCGTTAAATGCGATAATTAGAGCGATTGCAAGAGGGTCAAACACCAATACAATCAAAAATATAAAGAATTTTACTACATTTTTCAATTCTATATTAAATGCTTCAGCAATAAAACGAAATCCACCCACTTCTTTCTCCAAATCTAAGTTTTTTATCTTAATTTCGTTGATTTTTTCGTTATTTTTGGCGTTTTCATCCTGCAAAGCACTTATTTTCTTATTAACTGTGGCAACTTGTCTATCTTTGTTATCAATTGAACGTAAAAGTCGGTTATTCACTGTACCCTTATCCAATATTGTGTTTTGTGTTGAGGATAATTGTCCTAATTGAGTGTTAAGTTGAGTAATTTGTGAATTATTTTGCTCAATTTTAGTTGAAAATACTAATACTTCTCTATCTACTTGCTGTAATTGTAAAGATTGCGCCTGAAAAGCGTTAGAAAGGTATCCAAATATACCAGCAGATGTAATCATCATAAGAATTCCCACTGCTATTGTTAAATACCACTTATTAAAACCCTTAATTTCATCCCACATTTGCTTTAGATAGGTTGCAGCAACTAATTTGGCAAACTCTAATGAGCCCGCCATCACCATTACCGCAGTTGATGCTCCACTAAAGAGTACACCCAATCCAGTTACTGAAAAGAATGCTGCACATCCGGCAATAATTAGGGCTGAAAATCCAACTAAGAACTTTAACCAATTCATTACGATAAATCTACGATGTTTGTTGTTAATTCTACCAATCTTTCTATCTCATTTGATAACTTAATTGCTTGTGCTTGGTCTGCGGGTCTTTCACCTTTTAACATTTCAGCAATAACTTTAGCTCTTTTAGTAATAGCTTCTAAATGCTCTTGAGCTCTCATTTTGTATTCTGGTTTCATAATTTGTTTTTTAAATTGTATATATAAATATACTCTAAATAAAAATGAGGGTGATTTTACTCACCCCCACTTATTGTTAGTTTGTTTGTTTAGTTAAATTAACCAATTGAAACTGTTCGTTTCTTTGGTTTTTCAGGTTCTCTCTTTGGTATTTGTAACTCCAATACACCATCTTCAAATGATGCTTTTACACTATCTAAATCAAAGATTTTAGAATCAGCTGTAAAACTTCTTAAAAACGATGAACGTTTAACTTCTCTACGAAGATATACTCCACCTTCTTTTTCGGTTGCTTTACTTGATTTTTCTCCTTTTAGTGTAATCACATCACCATCTACATCAATGGTAATTTGTTCTTTAGTTAATCCCGGAACTTCTGCTACAATCTCAATACGGTCATCAAAGTTAATGATGTCACATTTTGGATAAGCTGCTTGTTGGAATGCGTTGATACCAATTTCCTTTGATAATTCAGGAAATGATTCTGAAAATACTTTATCAAATAAAGTATCTAATGGTGAGAAGAACTCGTCCCTAAATTGGGGAATAGGGAATCCCTTTTGAATGTGTGCTTTCATTTTTACTTTTTTAAGCGTTAATTTGTATCTCCTTTTGGATGATACGCCGATATGCTGGCCAGCTCTATCGGTTTATAAATATAATGAAATTAAAAATTAATTCCATTTTTATATTCACTATTTTCAATTCGGCAACTCATATGGTCTGCCCAATGTAATAAGTAAGGTAATTCAGTCTTTAACTGAAAGTTCTCATCGTATGAAATAAAGTATTTTTCATTTCCTTTATTATACAAGCCATCTGCTAACATAATACCCAACATTTCTTTTTGAGTAAACTTAATTCCATACTCTTGCAATAACCATAGTGCTCTATGTGTTACATCAAAATAATGAATAGCTGGATTTTGTTTAAATAAAGAACCTTGATTCTTACGATGCCAATCTGATTCTTGCTCTACATAATATGGTTTTCCTAAATCACCTAACTTACCTAAGTCGTGATGTAATGCTGCAAATAATAATTCTTCAACTTCAAAATCAATAGTACCACCATTCTCTTTGAATTGTTTCATTTGCCCAATAGAATTTTTACATACATTCATAACGTGGTCAATATAACCTCCAGCATATGCTGAATGGAAATGTGCTTTACCACTTGCCGGCGCCATTACTAATTCCATTCCTAATTGTTCTTCGGAATACATATGTAATAACTTTTCCAACCGCTCCGGTTGATTAGCAAATGCTTTTTTTACGAAGGCTATAAACCTATCATAGTTAGCCTTTAATTGTTGTTCTGTGTAATTTCTCATAATACAAATATACGATTTATTTTTTAATTCTCCAAATTTTTTCCAGTTAGTGCCTTATAGAGTATCTCAATTTCTTCTTCTGATTGACAATATCCCAACCCATCCCAATCCATTAATTCTACAAAGAAAGTTCCTTCGGGTAATTCCATTTCCTTTAATAATCCACTTTCATCCGTAGCATTAGAAACTAATCTTGGGCAGTATGGGTCAGTTCTATCTTTGGGAATGGCTAAAGTATAATACCATGCAATTGCTTCAGGCTTTTCAATTGATTCTTCCGGTTCTTCTTCTTCCATCTCACCAAAGAAATCATTATTTAATTCATCCAAATCTTCTCCAAATTCTTCAAATAGAGGTTCGTTTACATCACACTTACACCAACCCTGTCTTATAAAAGTTTCTTCGGTTATTGGAGTTAGTGGAAATTTTACTTCTTTTGTTCTCATTATTCTAAAATTATTTTTGTGTAAATTGTTTTTTTAGAATTATAGTTAAATGCTTTTATAATCATAGTATCACCTTTCATAGTTCCAATAGGAGCTATTATTGTATTCAATTCACCTTTAGTACCACTATAAGATGCTGTATTAACAGTACCAACCATTTCATCTTTTGATGTAATTAATGGTGGTAATTTTATAATAGTGTATAGGCCTGTGAAATAATTAATGTACGCTTTCGTAATATACGCAACTGTATCTCCTTCTTTTAACCACCAAGACAAATTACTTTCAAATTCAATTTTTTCAGCTGGGATTGGTTCTTTACCATTTATTAAAATTCGGCCGGTGATTCTATGAGGTTGCTGATTTAATCCAGTAACTAATTTCAAATGATATATTCCATTAGCATCTTTTGGTAATGAACTTTTTCCTGTTTGAGTAAGTACGGAATCAATACTGAATGTATAATCTTTAGTAGGTACAACTATATTTGTTTTAGAACAAGCTGTAAATAAAAATAATAGGGGTATTAATTTTTTCATTATAATAATTTTTTAAGTATTGATTCCCAATTGGGATATTCGTTCCAAGTTTCAGTTTCATAGTGCCAGCCAAATCGTAATAATTCACCTTTGAATTCTCCGGCTCCGTTAGCAGTTCTATCATCAATTAGATAATCACCAATTAATAATCCTTTCAAATGTGTAATAGCCATTTTCTTATGAAAGATTCTGCCAAAGTGTTCTTCAATCCAAAATCTTTTATCCATAGCTGCCATCGGATTTCCCCAAGGTGCAGCAGTTGCTATATATAATTCATACTTACCACTTTCTACTAATTTATGGATAGCTTCAATAGCGCCTTCAATTGGTGGTGGGTTTCTAAATATGCCAGGTATGTGGTCATATCTACCTTTGTAACTTTCTCTTAAGAATGTATTGTTGGATATTGTTTTATTAACTTCTACGCTAAAATCAACTAGCACCCCATCCATATCAATCCATACTATTTTTTTGTCTACCATATATTGTATTAATTATTTACTATGTAAAGATACGAAAAATACCTCAATTTACCAAATAAAAGACAAAAAATAACCCGTTGAAAATCAACGAGTTATAATTTATTTTTGGTTATATATTAATTTTCTATAATATGTACTCCCTCAATTAGCTCCCCTTCTGATGGTGCATCTAAATTAAGTTCAAATGGATTACTTTCACCCAATTTAATTTCTTCTTCTAATTCATATCTTTCAAGTACCCTTCTAACAATACCTGAACGAATACAATCCGATGAATCAAATTCTATTTGATAACATCCTTTTAATCCTGCTAGTCGTTTCCATATATCATAGAATCCACTTTTTTGATAAGCGGGTACTCCATTAGCACGATACTTATCACATTGAGAAAGGTCACCTTCTATAATTAATTTTGAATCATCTGAAATTCTAGTGATTAAAGTTTTTAATTGTAATGGTGATGCGTTTTGTGCTTCATCTAAAATAATATAACTCTTTTCAAAGTTGATGCCTCTTAAGAAGTTCATTACTCTAAACTCAATCTTTTTGTTTTCAATTAATTTCTTAACTTCAACAGGTCCGATAATTTTGTTTAAGATAAATAAAGATGATTCATTATGTACTTCTATCTTCTCCATCAAATCGCCAGGCAAATGACCTAACTTATCTTCGTTACCAACATCAACGGTTTGGTTAATTATAATAAGTTTTTCAATTGGTGATGATTTGTGTAATAATAA
>Ga0102831_1000941_pt1 | contig 12760 bp, 9 predicted proteins | sample ColrivemetaGS747_FD_84508 | JGI IMG/M metagenome (GOLD analysis project Ga0102831, IMG submission 84508) | Estuarine microbial communities from the Columbia River estuary - Freshwater metaG S.747 | ecosystem: Environmental > Aquatic > Marine > Intertidal zone > Estuary | place: USA: Columbia...
AAACACATTCCATTAATCGGCTACATGCCCGAAGAACGTGGCTTGTATAGAAAGATGTCTGTTGTAGATCAACTCCTTTATTTCGCTGAATTGAAAGGATTGAAACGCAGTCAAGCCAAAGAACAAGTTAAGTTTTGGCTTAAGCGTTTAGAAATCATTGATTGGGCAGATAAAAAAATGGAAGAATTATCTAAGGGAATGGCCCAAAAAATTCAATTCATTTCTACCATACTGCATCAACCCAAGTTTCTCATTTTGGATGAACCTTTTAGTGGGTTTGACCCGGTGAATGCAGACCTCGTAAAAGACCTCATCATTGAATTAAAAGAAAACGGCACCACCATTTTATTCTCTACTCACCGCATGGACAATGTTGAAGAACTCTGCGACCGACTAGCCATCATTCATAAAGGCAAAAAAGTACTTGATGGTGCCATCAATGAAGTACGCAGATCTTATTTCAACAATCAATACGATATCCATTTCCAATCAAAAGAGATACCTGCTCAACTTCCTCATTGGGCTACCTTGGAAAGTACGCAGTTTTCTGAATTTGGACACTTAAAAATCAGGGTTCAAGTTATAGACCCCAATCAAGTTCAAGAGCTCATAAAATGGGCACAAGAAACCAATCAAATGATTGGATTTCAAGAATATGTTCCTTCCATGCATCAAATTTTTGTAGACCAAGTTAAAACCGCATGAAAAATATCCTAGTCATCCTCAAAAAGGAATACCTCACCCGAATAAAGAACAAGTCGTTCATTGTTATGACTTTCTTGGGCCCAATTTTGATGGTTGCATTTTATGCCGGTGCTATATATTTTGCCACTCAAGGTGCCGAAGATAATAGAACCCAAACCATTTATTTAACTTCTCAGCAAGATTGGATTAAACCAGAAGAATCTACCATTTCACATGATAAATTCCTGTTCATTAAAACCAATCTGAGCCGTGACTCAATATTGAACTCCATTCAGAACAAGACCGTAGATGCATGGCTCAACATCAATGACCTAGATCTACGCAACCTAGACAGCGCCGAACTCATCAGCAACGGCTCCCTGTCACTGTCTCAAAATAGCAGCATTGAAAGCTTTATCAAAGGTGAAGTCCGTCAAAAAATTCTTGAAAATCAAGGCATCAATAAGGCAACTTTAGATTCAGCGGAAGTCATTGGAAGCATCAACAGTTTAGAACTAGGAGACTCTGGCAACACCGAATCAAGTGCCACTGGCATCAAAAGTGGAATTGGTTTCGCAATGGCATTGATCATATACATGTTTATTTTTATTTATGGTTCAATGGTGATGCGCTCTGCGATGGAAGAAAAAACTAACCGAATCGTAGAGGTAATTGTCAGTTCAGTAAAACCCTTCGAATTGATGATGGGAAAAATATTAGGGGTCGCGCTCGTGGGTCTATCTCAATTCTTTGCATGGATCATTTTAACCATCGCTCTTATCAGTGGGGCTTCTACAATCCTTCAAAGCGGTAGCTCCAATATACCTCAGAATTTAAATTCGGCAGGAAATATTTCAAATTCCAACAAAGGACTAGAGCTAATCTCTGAATTGCACAATCTTCCTTACTGGGAAATTGGGATTGTATTTGTTCTTTTTTTCCTCGGGGGATACCTCCTCTATTCCAGCATTTTCGCGGCCATTGGTTCAGCTGTTAACCAAGATACCGATGTTCAGCAATTTATGATGCCTGTAAGTCTACCTTTGGTGTTTGGATTCATCATTGCTCAGTCTGTAGTATTTCAAGCCCCCCATGGAAATCTAGCAAAGATTTTTTCAATGATTCCGCTAACCAGCCCAGTAGTCATGGCTGTTAGAGCCCCATTTGGCGTTCCAGTGACTGAAATCATAGCAAGCTTTTCGCTTTTGGCTTTGACATTCTTGTTAATGGTTTGGCTTTCAGCAAAAATTTATAGAATTGGAATACTGTCTTACGGCAAAAAACCTACATGGAAAGATTTTGTCAAATGGATAAGACAATCGTAAAAAACTGTTTGTAAAGATTTTCTGCCAATTCTTTGAATATTACACAAGATTCGATAGATTGGCCACATGATTCGATCAGCGTTAACCGTCTCGGTTTTCATTTTCATTGTGTCCACCACATGGATGGTCTTTGAGAAATTGATTGGACTACATGATACATACATAGATTTCCATCCTTACATAACCATGATTTTACCTGTATTAATTATAATAATTACGGTAAAATCTACTCAGCTTTACCGCTTTAAATGTGGTGGTAAACTCACATTTGCCCATGCCTTATTTTTTGGGTTAACACTAACTACATTCAATACCGCTCTTGCACCCTCCGGACTTTGGATTTTTGAAAATTTTATCAATCCCAATTTCTACAAAGACTTCATAAATTACTCAGTCACTCACGGTCTCCAAGATCAGGCATCCGCTCAAGAATATTTCAATCACCAAAGTTATTTAAATCAAACATTGATGGCACAAGCCGCTATGGGAGTATTTTTAAGTATTGTTGTTGCAATTTCTTCAAGTCGGAAGTGATAGCCCGTAACCCGAAGCCCGTAACCCGTAACCCGAAGCCTGTAACCCGTAACCCGCAACCCGAAGCCCGCCCCCCGTTTACAACAAATTCAACTGCCCGTTATCAGACAAACCAGCTTCTGGTGGTTCAGGTAATTGATCTTTAGAATTGGCTTCAATTGACTCCTCCTCGGTTATTTCTTCCTCTGAATCTTCAATTATTGGCTGTTCAATTTTCTCAGGAACTCCATCCATAGGAGAAACTAACTGTACTTTCTTAACTGTTTCAAAACTCAATCGATTACCTACTGCTTTCCAACCTTTGACATCCATGAATTCAGATAGATTCACTTCGGAAACTTCTTTTTCCTTTTTCTTGTTTTCTGTGGTAAGCTGAATCAAAGAAGTGCTTGACAAAGAGCATGCAATAAGTTGCGAACCTTTTTCCTCAGAAATAAATATGAATTTCTTCTCTAAAGTGCTGGTTTCAATAATGAAACGCTTAACAAAATAATTCTTCGTTTTCCCGTCCAAATAAACCACCTGTAGCGGCATTTCGGCATAGAATTTTTGAATATGATATACTTCAGCGGGATCATATCGATTAATCAATTCATAGTTGGTAATTTCATAACTACCTTCTTTATATATGACTAAAATTCGATCTTCACCGTTGAAATCACCCAAGAATTTACCTTTTTCATCGCCATTTAAACGACCAGTTAAATCATCCCACCAAATGTTTACTCCACCTAAAGTTGATCCGCCTTTTTCTTTTAAATCGACCCTCTTGACTGGATATTTGGTTATTTGATTTCCTGACGCGCCTTTTCCTTTAATAGCCAATTTAGCAAAATCGTATTCAAAACTCTTGAGTCTTGCGTTGGCCGATGCACTCAAATGAATGGTTACCTTCTCAGCTTCGCCATTGGCGTTGGATGTAAAATACAACACCGAACTCTTTGGATGTTCGTTTGCCATGTTATACATTTTTTCGCGAATCAAACCAGTAGCATTGAAACGTTTTGCCATGGCTTTCTTTGCACTTCCATCCCAATAAACCAAGTTGTAGGTGGTGCGCTCGTCGCCTTTACGCCAAACATCTACGTGTATGATGTCCTTACCATAAAAATGCTTATCCGTCACTTTAGCCACCGAATAAGAGCCATCTTTTCGGAAGGCTATGATGTCATCAATATCACTACAATCTGTGACGAAGGTATCTTTCTTTAACGCCGTCCCTACAAATCCTTCTTCAAAGTTTGCATATAACTTGACGTTTGCAGCAGCTACCACATTTGCTTCGATATTATCGAATACGCGAATCTCCGTTTTACGTTCTCTTCCTGTGCCGTATTTCCTGATGAGCTGCTTGAAATATTCAACTGCAAAATCAACAATATGCTCTAAATGGTGCTTTACTTCATCAATTTCGTTTTCAATTCCGCGAATCAACTCATCAGCCTTGAAGGCATCAAACTTAGAAATTCGCTTGATTTTAATTTCCGTCAAACGAACCAAATCATCTTGATTTACTTCTCGGTGCAGCAACTTTTTGAAAGGCTCTAAACCTTTATCAATGGCCTCAAGCACCGCCTCCCACGTTTCACATTCTTCAATGTCGCGGTAGATTCTATTTTCGATGAATATTTTTTCTAGGGACGAAAAATGCCATTTCTCTTCCAACTCACCCAACTGAATTTCCAGCTCGGTGCGAAGCAATCTGAGTGTATTATCGGTACTTGCCTTGAGAATCTCACTAACACCTACAAAAAGCGGACGATCTTCAAAAATCACACAAGACAACGGCGATACCGAAACCTCGCAATCTGTAAACGCATACAATGCATTGATAGCCATATCAGGACTGATTCCCGGTGCTAACTGAATTTCAATTTCTACGTCTCTCGCGGTATTGTCGATGACCTTCTTAACCTTGATTTTTCCATTATCGCTTGCCTTGATAATACTCTCAATCAAGCTGCCCGTGGTGGTTCCGAAGGGTATCTCTTTTATCAGAAGCGTGCTCTTGTCTTTTTCTTCAATTTTCGCCCTGATTCGAACTTTTGCCCCTTTTTTCCCATCGTTATATCCCGAGAAATCTGCCTGTCCTCCAGTAAGAAAATCGGGAAAAATCTCAACCTTTTTACCTCTTAAGATCTGAATACTCGCCTCACACAATTCAATAAAATTGTGGGGCATAATCTTGGTTGACAAACCCACGGCAATACCCTCAACTCCCTGTGCTAAAAGCAATGGAAACTTCATCGGCAAATTTATGGGCTCACGTTTTCTTCCGTCGTAACTGCGTTGCCATTCAGTGGTCTTATCATTGAAAGCCACTTCTTTAGCAAACTTAGACAATCGTGCTTCGATGTATCGCGGAGCAGCAGCAGAGTCTCCGGTGCGAACATCACCCCAGTTACCCTGAGTATCAATCAATAAATCTTTTTGCCCGATATTCACGAGTGCATCGCCAATGGCCGCATCTCCGTGTGGGTGATAAGCCATAGTAGCTCCAATAATGTTTGCAACCTTATTGAATCGACCATCATCCATTTCGTTCATGGCGTGAAGAATTCTTCGTTGAACGGGCTTCAGACCATCTTCCAATGCAGGAATTGCACGCTCCAAAATAACATAGCTCGCATACTCTACGAACCAGTCTTTGAACAGCCCTGCAACGGGCTTCACCACTCCCCCAACGGCAGCCTCATTCGAATTTTCATTCGACTGTTCTTCTGGGGATGTTAATTCGGCCTCTAAATCGTCTAAATCCATGATGAATGACTTCAAATCTATTGCTTAAACTTCTTTGTTCCTAAACAGTTTATTCACATCTCAGACACGTGCCATTTTGTCAGTTTATCGTATATTTGTAGATAGTTATGGATTTGCAGCAGGTAAAACAACGTTTTGGAATTATTGGAAATAGCCCTTTGTTGAATGCCGCTTTGCAAACCGCCACCAAAGTTGCCCCCACTGATATGAACGTCTTGATTCAGGGCGAAAGTGGTGTCGGAAAAGAAAGCTTTTCAAAGGTGATACACCATTTAAGCAACCGCAAACATGCGCCTTTCATTGCCGTTAACTGTGGAGCAATCCCTGAAGGTACTATTGATAGTGAATTCTTTGGACATGAAAAAGGTGCATTTACCGGAGCTACCGATAAACGAAAAGGATACTTCGAAAGCGTTAGTGGCGGAACAATATTCCTCGATGAAGTAGGTGAATTACCTCTTGGCACTCAAGCTCGATTGCTACGTATACTCGAAAACGGGGAGTTTATTAAAGTAGGAAGTTCTGCTGTTCAAAAAACCGATGTTCGAATCGTAGCAGCGACAAACCGCGACTTACTGGAAAGAGCGAGAATGGGAAAATTCAGAGAGGATTTGTACTACCGACTTGCTACAGTTCCAATACGAGTTCCCAAGTTACTCGAACGAAAACAAGATACCTATTTACTATTTCTTAAATTCAGCTCTGATTTTGCAGAATCCCATCATAGAAATATTTTAGAACTGACCCCAGATGCACAGCGCGTGTTGTCTGAATATCCTTGGCCTGGAAATATCCGTCAACTCAAAAATGTAACTGAACAAATTTGTGTTCTTGAAACTACCAATATGGTAGATACGCCAACATTACTTCGATATTTACCTCCAGTTGAATCACACCTACCCATGTTACTAGGTAAAATGGATGGCAACTACGAAGGAATGAGTGAAAGAGATATATTCTACAAGGTTTTAGTTGACTTGAGAAGAGATGTCAACGACTTAAAAAAAGTGGTCTTCGGATTGTTGGAAAACAACGAACCCATTTCAAACTCTAACTCAAATTTCAATACTCCAGGCTCTTACCCTCAGTCATATCCCCAGGAAACACCTGCTTCAAATAGGTTACAGCTACCCAATGAAAACAATCGTATCCATGAATATGAAACTCCAACATTTACTGGTGCTGATGACGATGATGAAGACTTCATTGAAGCAGAAACTTATTCTGACAGTGATTCTACTTTAAGTTTAGAAGCCAAAGAAATCGAAATGATTCGACTAGCATTGACCAAAAATAATGGCAAACGTAAAAAAGCTGCTGATGATTTAGGAATTTCTGAAAGGACCTTATATCGGAAAATTAAACAATACGATTTAGAATGAAGTTAATTGTCAAAACCCTTTTAATTGGTTTAGTTGTATTGATATCATCATGCGGAATTTACAATTTCAGAGGTGCCAATATCCCTGATGATGTCCAAACTTTTAGTGTTGGATTTTTCAGTAATGAAGCATCATATGTAAACCCTAGCCTGGCGGTAGACCTAACTGAAAAACTTAAAACAAAGTTCCAGACCGAAACTTCATTGAATTTAAAATCAGAAGAAGGCGACTATCAAATTTCAGGAGTTATAAAAAGGTATGAAATCACCCCGGCCGCATTAAATGCTCAAACCGGAGCAGCACAAACGCAGTTTAGCATAACTGTCACTGTAGATTTCACTTGCCCAAAACACTCAGAGAAAGACTTTAGCAGAGATTTTACCTCTTCTACCACCTTCAATGCTACAACAGAATTTACCAGTGTAGAATCATCACTTACCCAAGAGCTTACTGAAATCATTGTACAACAGATCTTTGCGGCTATTGCATTAGATTGGTAAATTGAAAACATACTTGATCCATGAACGCCAAGGAACTTCAAAAAATATTGAATCAGCCAAAATCCATTGACGCTACAACGGCATTGGAGATCATTCAGTTAAGCAAAGATTTTCCCTATTTCGCGTGGCCTTATGCAGCGCTGACAGCGTTCCAATTAGAAAAAAACGATTTCCGATTAGAAAACACACTTCATCAAACCTCCCTCAGAATTCACAACCGTCAATGGCTTCAAGATTACTTGTTTAAATCGTCTAATGCGGTTAATAAAACAGAAGAACCAGTGTTAACGGATGATTCTGAATCGGAATTTGAACCAGAGTTAACTGAAGATTCAGAAACTGAAGCCATAAATCCATCTCTTGAACCATTAGAAGAAGATTTCATTGAACTCAAACTTGATACACCAGAAGATGATGAAATCAAAAGCCTTCCCATTGAAGAAAGTGAAAGCCTCAATAATGTAGCATCTCAACCATTAGAACCGATTAAACCGAAATTGGTTGCACCAATTTATAATCTCGAAGACTTATTTCCTGTACCTGCGCCTGAACCAAATGAAAAGAAGATGGTCGCATCATCCGACTTTTACGCTTGGCTAAATGCTGGAATTGAACAAAAAAATACTCCAAATAATAAACCTTTAGAAAGAAAAGAAGATTTAATTGAGAAATTCTTGAAAAATCGCCCTAGTATCTCCAGGCCTAAACAAGAATTTTTCACCCCAGAAAAGGCCATGAAAAAAAGCGAAGTGTTGAGCAGCAAAATCGTAACTGAAACATTGGCAAATATTTACAACAAACAGGGCAATTTCGAAAAGGCAATTGAAGCATATGAACAGTTGAGTTTGAAATTTCCCGAAAAAAAGCCGTACTTTGCAGACCTTATTGATCAAATAAAAAAAGAAAATAATTTATCATGAATTGGATACTCATTTTAGCCGTTATCATCTCCATCTTGTTGATCTTGGTGATATTGATTCAAAATCCCAAAGGAGGCGGGTTGGCATCTAACTTCTCACAAGGAAATCAAATTTTCGGAGTAGAGAAAACCACCGATATCGTTGAAAAAGTAACTTGGGGCGGTGCAATCCTAATTGTAATCGTTTCATTGATTGCTTCATCCTACAACGGCGGAAGAAAAGCTGCTTCACAAAATCAGCCAGCTGCTGACAAAGTACAGTTGCCAGACGTTAAAATTCCAGTAAAAAAATAAACAGTCTTTGACTTATAACAAAAAAGGCTTCCCGCGGGAAGCCTTTTTTTATGCTTACTTATTTTTCAATCTCTCCAGTAAATCTAAACCGTGTTGCTTTGCAGTTTCCTTGGCAATTTCGTAACCCGCATCGGCATGTCTAACCACACCCATTCCCGGATCATTGTGCAGTACCCTGCGTAAACGCTCTTCTGCATCTGCCGTTCCATCAGCGACAATCACCATTCCAGAGTGGATTGAATATCCCATACCCACACCACCACCGTGATGCAAACTAACCCAACTCGCGCCTCCCGCCGTATTTACCAATGCGTTGAGAATTGGCCAATCGGCTACTGCATCTGATCCGTCCATCATGGCCTCGGTCTCTCTATTTGGAGATGCCACTGAACCTGTATCCAAATGATCTCTTCCAATTACAATAGGAGCTTTCAACTCTCCGTTTCGAACCATTTCGTTAAAGGCCAAAGCAGCTTTCTGACGCGCACCTTGCCCTATCCAACAAATTCTAGCAGGCAAACCTTGAAATTCAATGCGTTCTTGAGCCATAGTAATCCAACGTTTCAAACCCTCATCTTCAGGAAATAATTCCAATATTTTCTTATCTGTTTTGTAAATATCCTCAGGATCACCGCTCAAAGCCACCCACCTAAATGGACCTTTGCCCTGACAGAACAACGGACGAATATAAGCAGGAACAAATCCGGGAAAATCAAATGCATTTTTCACGCCGCGTTCCAACGCTCTTCCTCTCAAATTATTTCCATAATCAAACACGATTGAGCCCTTTTGTTGCATCTCCAACATCAATTCTACGTGTCTTGCCATGGTTTGATAACTCAAATCAACATATTTCTCAGGATCGTTCTTTCTCAATCTATCAGCCGCCTCAACGTCCATCCCTTCGGGATAATATCCAATCAAAGGATCGTGGGCAGATGTCTGATCGGTCAAGGTATCAGGAATAATTCCGCGCTCCAACATCCTCGAGAGCAAATCAACAGCATTGCATAAAACCCCAATACTCACACCCGCACCTTCCTTTTTTGCCATCAAAGCCTTATCAATTGCGTCATCTATTTCTCTGCACATAACGTCCAAGTAACGGGTTTCCAAACGCTTTCTAATTCTCCACTCCTCAACCTCTGCAACCAAAGCCACACCTTCATTCATAGTGATTGCCAAGGGCTGAGCTCCACCCATACCACCCAAACCGGCGGTAACGTTCAAAGTACCCTTTAACGTACCACCAAAATGCTGGCGTGCGCATTCAGCATAGGTTTCATAGGTACCTTGCACAATTCCTTGAGAACCAATATAAATCCAACTTCCGGCCGTCATTTGACCGTACATCATCAAACCTTTCGCCTCTAACTCTCTAAAATGATCCCAATTAGCCCAATTCGGAACCAACTGACTGTTGCTTATCAATACACGAGGAGCATCTTTATGTGTAGGCAAAATCGCCACGGGCTTACCGCTTTGAATCATCAACGTCTCATTGTCGTTCAAGTCAATCAATGCCTTACAAATATTGTCAAAAGCCTCCCAGTTGCGGGCCGCTTTTCCCAATCCACCGTAAACAATCAAATCTTCTGGACGTTCTGCTACATCGGGGTCTAAATTATTGTGCAACATTCTATATGCCGCCTCTTGAACCCAACCCTTACAAACCAACTGATTGCCGGTTGGCGATTTCACCGGCCTTGGACCTGATATCTTTTCGTTTGACATACTGCAAAGGTACTAAAACTTAGCCGTAAGGCCGATTCTCTTGCGCTGTAAATCAACCTCGGTAACCCGTACTTTGATCTGCTGACCCAAAGAAACCGCCTCCGATGGATGCTTAATAAACTGCTTTGAAAGTTGACTGATATGAACCAATCCATCTTGCTTAACCCCAATATCTACAAAGGCTCCAAAATTGGTAACGTTGGTCACAATTCCGTTAAGTTCCATTCCAATCTCTAGGTCATTGATAGACTTAACCCCGTCTTCAAACACTATGTTTTGCGCTTCTCCGCGAGGATCCAAACCGGGTTTTTTCAGTTCCTGAAGGATATCTTGAAGCGTCAACAAGCCCAAACTTTCCTTTTCATTGACATAGTTCTTAGCCTCTATTTTCGACACCAACTCTTCGCGTCCAATCAACTCATTTACCTTCACCCCCATGTCCTTACTCATCTGTTCTACAACCGCATACCTTTCTGGGTGAACCGATGAATTGTCTAAAGGATTTTTACCATCTCTTACACGCAAAAAACCGGCGCATTGTTCAAATGCTTTTTCCCCTAATCGAGGAACTTTTTTCAATTCTGCCCTACTTTTGAAGGCCCCATTCTCTTTTCTGTAATTCACAATATTTTGAGCCAATGACGGACCCAACCCGCTCACATAAGACAACAAATGTTTGCTCGCCGTATTCAAATTCACTCCCACTTTATTTACCGCTGATTCCACCACAGATTGCAAACGCTTGGTTAACAACGCTTGATTCACATCGTGTTGATATTGACCCACCCCAATACTCTTCGGGTCAATTTTTACCAACTCGGCCAACGGATCCATCAATCTCCTACCAATACTCACCGCGCCTCTAACCGTCACATCCTGATTAGGAAATTCCTCTCTTGCCGCCTCCGATGCGCTGTAAATACTAGCTCCAGCCTCATTCACCATATACACAGAAACCTCCGATGACATCTTTGCTTCACTCAGTGCTTCATTCACAAACGACAAGGTTTCCCTTCCAGCAGTACCATTACCAATGGCAATTGCTTCCACTGCATATTTTTTAATTGCTTCAAACAATATCTGCTTCGATTTCACCAGTTCTCTCTGCGGCTCATGAGGATAAATCGTTGAATTAAACACCAAATCACCCGTCGCTGATAGGCAAACCAACTTACAGCCCGTTCTAAATCCCGGATCTAGTGCCATCATGGGTTTCTGTCCTACAGGTGATGCCAAGAGCAATTGCTGCGCATTCAACGCAAATACCGAAATCGCATCTTCATCAGATTTCTCCTTCAGCAAAGCGATCATTTCATTTTCCAAACTGGGTTGCAACAACCTTGAATAAGCATCAATCATAGCCATCTTCACTTGATCGGTCAAATCTGAATATCCCTTCAAAAACTTACGCTTCAACAAGGCAATGGCTCTCTCTTCATCGGGCTCCACACTAACCTTCAAAAATCCTAAATCCACCCCTCTATTCATGGCCAAAAACCGATGCGAAGGACATCTCCGTAACAACTCGCTATGTTCAAAATAATCTCTGAACTTCTGCGCTTCATCATCATCTTTTTTACCTCTTGCAGCTTTACTTGAAATCGTTGCTTGGCTCTCAAATAGATCCCTCAGCTGTGCCCTAATTTCAGCATCTTCATTGATCCATTCAGCAATAATATCTCTCGCCCCAGCCAAAGCATCTTCCTCTGAAGCCACTTGTTCATTGATGAATTGACCCAACTGTTGCAGTATTCTCTGATTCTTTTGTTCAAAAATCTCCCTCGCCAAAGGCTCCAACCCTTTTTCTCGAGCAACGTCTGCACGGGTCTTTCTCCGCGCTTTATAAGGCAAATACAAGTCTTCAACCTGACTGATTTCCGTGCAATTTTCAATGGCTGACTTCAATTCTGGAGTCAACTTTCCAAGTTCCTCAATTTTATCTAATACGGTTTGTTTTCTTTTCTCGAGGACATCAATACGTTCGGCCTCATCTTTGATCTTGCCAATTTCAACCTCGTCTAAGTTTCCAGTTTTCTCTTTTCTATATCGTGCCATAAAAGGCACCGTCGCCCCTTCCGAAATCAAATCCAAGACAGCCTTTACCTGCCAGGACTTCAATCCCAATAATTCTGCAATTCTGTGTTCCACTCCACAAATATAAACTTGGAGATTGGGCACTAAACTGACCCCACGGTGATTTTAGTCACCTCAAATCCACAAAAAAATCAAGAACTTCGCAAATATGAAAAAAATAGCATTCGCATTCCTTATGATGGCTTCCTCTTTGTATGCCATCAGCTGCAGCTCAACAACTACTAATGCATCGAATACTGAAAACTCAAGTGCCGTTATTGCAGATTCAAACCAAGAAGCTACAGCTTCGCAAGACACAACCAAAGCTGGGAAAACCATCATTGTAGACGTTCGCACACCAGAAGAATGGACCAATGACGGCCACGCCGATTGCACCACACTAATCCCCCTTAACGAACTAGAAAGCAAAATTGAAACTTTGCGCAGCTACGATAAAATCGTTTTTGTTTGTCGCAGTGGCGGCCGCGCCGGAAGAGCCAAAGAACTCCTTGAGTCAAAAGGCTTTAAAGATGTAAGCAACGCCGGCCCTTGGCA
>Ga0102831_1000943_pt1 | contig 12743 bp, 10 predicted proteins | sample ColrivemetaGS747_FD_84508 | JGI IMG/M metagenome (GOLD analysis project Ga0102831, IMG submission 84508) | Estuarine microbial communities from the Columbia River estuary - Freshwater metaG S.747 | ecosystem: Environmental > Aquatic > Marine > Intertidal zone > Estuary | place: USA: Columbia...
AAGGATGTTTCGCATGGCCTTGGAACGCACTTTTTCGATCGTCAAACCCGACGGCGTCGCCCGCAACCTCATTGGTGAGGTCTATCGTCGCTTCGAGCAGGCGGGTCTCAAGATCGTCGCCTCTCGCATGGTGCACCTGTCCAAGTCCGAGGCGGAAGGTTTCTACGCCGTCCACCGTGAGCGTCCCTTCTTCAACGATCTCGTGAAGTACATGACCTCGGGCCCGGTGGTGTTGCAGGTGCTCGAAGGCGAAAACGCCATCGCGAAGAACCGCGAGATCATGGGCGCCACCGATCCGAAGAAGGCGGCACCCGGCACGATCCGCGCCGACCTCGCCGAGAGCATCGAGGCGAACACCGTGCACGGTTCCGATGGTCCGGATACGGCCGCTCAGGAAATCGCCTACTTCTTCCGCGGCATCGAGATCTGCCCGCGCGGCTGATCGCTCGCGATCAACACCATGACCGAAGCTGCCACCGCGCGAACGAACCTGCTCGGACTCGAGAGAGCCGAGTTGGAGTCGTTCGTGGGCGGCCTCGGTAACAAGCCCTTCCGCGCGCGCCAGTTGATGAGCTGGATGTACAAGCGCGCGGAGGGCGACTTCGCCTCCATGACGGATCTCGCCAAAGATTTCCGTGCGCAGTTGCAAGACTGCGCCGAAATTCGCGTACCCGAGATCGTCTCGCGACACGACTCGGCCGATGGCACCCGCAAGTGGCTGCTGCGCGCCGATAGTGCGCAGGCCTTCGAGATGGTCTTCATCCCGGAGGTCGATCGCGGCACGCTCTGCATTTCTTCGCAGGTCGGTTGCGCGCTCGACTGTTCTTTTTGCTCGACAGCGCAGCAAGGCTTTAACCGCAATCTCTCGAGCGCTGAGATCGTGGGTCAGGTGTGGTTAGCGAATCGTGAGCTCGGTTTCGAGCCGGGCGGCGATCGACGTATCACCAACGTCGTTTTCATGGGCATGGGCGAGCCGCTCGCGAACTTTCGTAACGTCGTGCCGGCGATTCGCATTCTGCTCGATGATCTCGGGTTCGACATTTCGCGTCGTCGCGTGACGCTATCGACGTCGGGTCTCGTACCGCAGATGTATAAGCTCGCCGAAGAGGTTAACTGCGCACTCGCCGTATCGTTGCATGCGCCTAACGATGAACTGCGTAACGAGCTCGTGCCTATCAACCGCAAGCATCCGATCGCCGAACTGCTCGATGCTTGCTGGCACTACATCGACGAGCAGAATGGTCGCAGCGTGACTTTCGAATACGTCATGCTCGATGGCGTCAATGACCAACTTGAGCATGCGCGGGCACTCACGAAGATGTTCAAAGGTCGTCCCGCCAAGCTCAATCTGATTCCGTTCAATCCGTTTCCCGGCACGAGCTATCGTCGCTCGCCGATGCCGGTGATTACCCGTTTTCGCGATGAGCTGATCCAGCGCGGCGTATTGGCGACGATTCGGCGCACCCGCGGCGACGACATCGATGCGGCGTGTGGTCAGTTGGCTGGCAAGGTGAACGATCGCACCCGAATTCGCCTCGGCGACAAGCTGGCAGGCGCTATGGCAGCGGGACTCGCCTCGTGAGCGATTCGATCGGGACGCTGCTGGCGACGGCCCGCGCGGCCAAGGGCGTGAGTCTTGCCGAGGCGGCTACGCAGCTGCGGTGTGATGAAGTGCTGCTGCGCGCACTCGAAGCCGATCGCTTCGAAGAATTGGGCGCGCCGGTCTTCGTGCAAGGGCACCTGCGTCGTTATGCCGACTACCTCGGCGCTTCGACCGAACAATTGATGGGCGCTTGGGCGACTCTTCGCGCCGAGAAACTCGCTGAGCCTGATTTGGCGCGGATTCCCCGCGCGCCGGTGCGTGCGGTAGATCCCAAAGTGTGGACTCGTCGCGCCGTCGCAGTCGGCCTCACGGTGCTGATCGCCGCTGCGGCTTGGCTGATCCTCGGTTGGGGTTCATCTAGCGTGCCCGCGCCCGTTGCGGCGACACCCGCTCCAGTCGCTGAGCCGCCACCGACGGCAGTTCCTGCAACGACGCCGGTCACTACGCCGACGATCGCGCCTGCACCGGCTGCGCCCACACCTGTGGCGGAGGCCGCGTCAGAGCCAGAGTCAGAGTCAGCCCCAGCCCCAGCACAGATTGCCGCCCCAACGCCCGTATCCACTGGTGCTGCCGTGCTGCGACTCGTGCCGCGTCAGCCTTCCTGGATCGAGGTTTACGACGCAAGCAATCGTCGTCGCTATTACGGCAACGCGGCTGCCGGAACCCCGCTCGCGTTGCGCGGTGAGGCGCCGTTTAGCGTGGTACTCGGTCGCGCCGATGCGGTTGCCATCGAGCTCGATGGGCGCCCGATTACGCTGCCTGCCGCGTTCGTTTACAACGCCACGGCTTTTGTCACCATCGATGCTGCTGGCAACGTACAACGTGCGGCGGCGCGCAACACCCGATCGACTGCTCCATGACTGTTTCGATGATCCAGCCCGTCAAGGGCATGAACGATGTCCTTCCCACCGAGATCGCTCGCTGGCAGTTTTTGGAAGCCACCGCGCGCGATTTGTTGCACGCGTACGCCTTCGAAGAAATGCGCGTGCCCGTGGTGGAGCAGACTGATCTGTTCAAGCGCGCTATCGGCGAATACACCGATGTCGTTGAAAAAGAGATGTACAGCTTCGAGGATAAGGGCGGAGAGCGACTCACGCTGCGTCCCGAGGCAACAGCGGGCATCGTTCGCGCTGCCATTTCCAATGGCATGCTGCGCGGCGCGCGCCACAAGCTGTGGTGCGTGGGCCCCATGTTTCGGCACGAAAAGCCTCAGAAGGGTCGCTTCCGCCAGTTTCACCAGATCGACGTCGAGGCGATCGGCTTTGCGGGCCCTGATATCGACGCCGAGCTGATCGCGCTCTCGAATGCCTTCTGGCAGCGCCTTGGGCTCACGCGAGTGTCACTGCAAATCAATTCTTTGGGCACGGCCGAGGCGCGTCGTGCGTATCGTGCGCAGCTCACCGATTATTTTCGCGTACATTACGACACGCTCGACGAGGATAGTCGTCGACGTCTCGAGGGTAATCCGCTGCGCATTCTCGATAGCAAGAACCCGGCGATGCAGTCGATGATCGCCGCTGCGCCGACACTGCCGGACTACCTCGATCCCGAGTCGAAGGATCACTTCGCCGAACTGCGTGCGATGCTCGATTCACTCGGTATCGCCTATACCGTCAATCCGCGTCTCGTGCGCGGCCTCGACTACTACTCGCGCACCGTGTTCGAGTGGGTGACGGATGCGCTTGGCGCACAGGATGCCGTTTGCTCCGGCGGTCGCTACGACGGCCTCATTTCGCAGCTTGGTGGCGAGGCAACGCCGGCCATTGGTTTTGCCATGGGTGTCGAGCGGGTAGTGGCCTTGATCGAGCAAGCAGAGACGGCGCCCAAGGCCCCGCAAGCCGACGTTTATCTCGTCGCACAGGGTGCGGCAGCGGTCCGCGAGTCATTCCGTCTTGCCGATGTGCTGCGTCGTGCCATGCCCAGTCGTCGTATCGAGACCAATCTCGGTGGCGGCAATTTCAAAGCCCAATTTCGTCGTGCCGATCGCAGTGGCGCCGAGCTTGCGCTGGTTCTCGGTGATGATGAGCTTGCACGCGGCGTCGTGCAGATGAAGCCGCTTCGCGAAGCTGCGGGCGATGCGACTGAGATTTCTTTGACGGCTGCGGTTGAGACCGTGGGTCAGTGGTTTTCACGTCAGGAGTAACGAACGTGATCGATGACGATTATTACAACGAACAAGAACAGTGGGAGCGCGTTAAGCGCTGGATCCGTGAGAACGGCCCGTGGCTGGTTGCGGGCGTCGTGCTCGGATTGGGCGCGCTGGCCGGATGGCGTTGGTGGGAAGCTCGTATCGAGCGTCGTCACGTCGAAGCGAGCGAATCCTATCAGCGCATCATCGACACTCTAGAGAAGAACGAGAGAGCCGACGCACTCAAGGCGGTCGACGCGTTGCGTGCCGAGTACGCCTCGTCGGCTTATGCCGATCAGGCCGATCTGCTGGCGGCGCGAGTGCAGGTTGAGGCCAACGAGTTGGGCGAAGCGGCAATGCGCCTCGAGCGTGTCATGAAGGGCTCGGACGATCCGCAGTTACAGTTGGTGGCACGGGTTCGTTTGGCTCGTGTGCAGATCGCTCAGGGCAATGCCGACGCCGCACTCGCCACGCTCGGCACAGTCGATCCGGGCGCATTTGCGGCTCGCTTCGATGATGTCCGCGGCGATGCTTTGCACGTCAAGGGTGATCGCGCTGCCGCGTTGGCGGCTTGGCAGAAGGCCGAGGCTGCCTCCAGCGATCCGACCAAGCCTGCCACTGTCGATCTCGAAGGTCTGCGTTTGAAGATCGCCGATGCCCAGGCCGATGGCATCGAGACGCCTAAGGGTCCGTGAGGATCGGAGAATCTGCATGACTCGTTTCAAGCTCAGCTCGCGTTATTTCTTGGCGGCCTTGGCGCTCGGAGTTTTTGGTCTGCTTGCCGGTTGCGACAAGGACAAAGATATCGAACCGCCGGCTGAGCTCGTCGACTTCAAGTCGAGTCTCGATGTTGATCGAGTCTGGAGCGTTTCGATTGGCGGCGGCGATCCCGTCATGCGAGCGGGCCTCGCGCCTGCCGTCGATGGCGAGGTGGTCTATGCGGCAGGTCGCGATGGCGAGGTGCTGGCGATTTCTCAAGCCAACGGCAAAACGCTGTGGCGTGCGCGTACTCGTTCGGAGTTGACCGGCGGCCCGGGCGCCGGATTTGGCATCGTCGCGGTGGGTTCTGCCAATGGCGAGTTGATTGCACTCGATCAGGCAACCGGTTCGATACTGTGGACCGTGTCGGTGGGCGGTGAGGTGCTATCGGCTCCTGCGATCGCCTCTGATGCAGTGATCGTCCGCACCGTCGCTGGCGTGCTGCTCGGATTGTCTCGCGAAGATGGCAAGACTCTGTGGCGTGAAGAGCAGCAGATTCCGCGTCTCACTTTGCGCGGTGCTGCTGCGCCCGTCGTCGCGGGTAATGCCGCGATTTGCGGTTTTGATAATGGACGTGTGATCGCTGCCGAGACTCGCAACGGCGAAGTGCTCTGGGAGCAGCTCGTCTCGGCGCCGAGTGGTCGTACGGAGCTTGAGCGAATGGTCGATATCGACGCAGCGGTCAAAGTATCCGGGGTCGATGTCTTCGTCGCGGGCTTTCAGGGACGAGTGGCCATGCTGGCGCTCGACTCGGGCCAGTCGTGGTGGTCGCGCGAGTTGTCGAGCTATCGTGGGCTCGATGTCGATGATGAATCGGTCTACGTCAGTACGGCGAACGGTGAGGTGGTCTCTCTGCGCCGTCGCTCGGGTGTCGAAGTATGGCGACAGGCTGGACTGCGCCTGCGCGGTTTGTCAGCCCCGGTGGTGATCGGTTCGTATGTGGCCGTCGCAGATTTCGAAGGCTATGTGCATTGGTTGAATGCCGGTACGGGCGCTTTCGTGGCACGCACCAAGGCTGGCGCTCGCGTCAGCAACCCGCCGGTTCGCGCCGGCGATCTCATCGTGCTGCAGGATGACGAGGGTCGCGTGACGGCCTTCCGTCCGCGCGGCTGATTTTTTAGGAGCTGCGAGCATGTTGCCTGTAGTCGTGCTCGTGGGGCGACCCAACGTCGGCAAGTCCACGCTGTTCAATCGTCTGACCGGCACGCGCGATGCGCTCGTGGCCGACATGCCAGGCGTAACGCGTGATCGGCAGTACGGGTACGGGAAACTGGGTCCCGTTCCCTATGTCGTCGTTGATACCGGCGGACTGGTCGAACACCCCTCGGGCATCGAAACCCCGATGCGCTTGCAGACCGAGCGCGCCGTGGCCGAAGCAGACGTATTGGTGTTCTTGGCCGATGCACGCACGGGCCTTACGCCCCAAGATTATTGGGTTACGAGCGAGCTACGTCGTTCGGGCAAGAAGGTCGTGCTGGCGGTCAACAAGGCCGAGGGGCTAGACCCCGCCACGGCCGCTGCCGATTTCCATTCACTCGGACTAGGCGATCCGATTGCCATCGCCTCGGCGCACGGCGATGGTTGTCGTGAGCTCATGGATCATGTGCTCGCCGATTTCGATCCGGAAGCCATCGAGCGCAGCTCGAATCCGAATGATGGTCGAATCCGTATCGCCATCATCGGCAGGCCAAACGTGGGTAAATCCACACTCGTCAACCGTCTCATCGGTGAAGAGCGTGTCATCGCGAGCGACATGCCGGGAACGACGCGTGACAGCATCTTCGTGCCGTTCGCGCGCGATGGTCGCGAGTTCACGTTGATCGATACCGCGGGCGTTCGTCGCCGCGGCAAGGTCGAGGATTTCATCGAAAAGGCGAGCGTCGCACGCACCTTGCAGGCGATCGATACGGCGCACGTCGTGATCTTCGTCGTGGATGCGCATGACACCATCGGTGAGCAGGATGCGAACGTGCTCGGACTCGCCTTGAATCGGGGGCGTGCGCTCATCATCGCCGTGAACAAGTGGGATGGTATTCCGGTGGAGCAGCGCGACGAGATCCGTCGACAGCTGGAATTCAAGCTCGACTTCGTCCCCTACGCGCCGGTGCATTTCATTTCAGCACGACACGGAACGGGTGTCGGCGAACTCGTCGTCGCGACCATCAAGGCCTACGACGCAGCGATGACCGAAATTCCGACGCCGAAGCTCTCCAAAACGCTCGAGAGGGCGATGGTGCAGCATCAACCGCCGATGGTTCGGGGGCGCCGAATCAAATTACGCTACGCGCACCAAGGTGGTCGCAACCCGCCGCGCATCATCATTCACGGCAATCAGACCAATCAGGTACCCGAGTCGTACACGCGCTATCTGGCGAACGTGTTCCGCAAAGAATTCGATCTGTTTGCTTCGCCGGTCGCGATCGAATATCGCACCGACAAAAATCCCTATGCGCGTCCCGGTCAGCGTCCGATCAGGGCGACGCGTTCACAGATTCGAGAAAAAGCGCGGGGTCGACGAACGCGCGATTGAGCGCAACGCCCCAGTGCAGGTGAGGGCCGGTCACACGTCCCGTGGCACCGACTTCACCGAGCTTGTCGCCTGCTGAGACTTTTTGACCGACCTTTGCATCGATGCGGCTCAAGTGACAGTACATCGTCACGAGCCCACGGCCGTGATCGACGATCACCGTGCCGCCGTTGAAAAAATAATCACCCGTGTCGATGACCGTGCCCGGCGCCGGTGCGACCACGTGTGTGCCGACGGGAGCGGCGATATCCATCCCGGAGTGCGGATTGCGGGGTTGGTTGTTGAACACTCGTCGCAGACCGAAAGAGCTCGAGCGCGGACCTTTGACAGGCGGAATGAAACGCAGACTCTCGGGTATCTGGGTGGTGAAAGTGCCGTACATCGCGCGCAGATGGGGTTGCTCGCGCTCCACGCGAGCGGCATCCTCGGGCGACAAATCCACATGCTTGGGTGCCACTTTCAGCGCTTGCGTCCGATACTGCTTGCCTTCAATCGTGAAGCCGCGAGTCAGCGTGCTCGCACCGCGACGAATTTGGATGGCAGCGGGCCCCGGTGAGCGCGAGAGAGGAATACCAACGAGTGCGATCCAGCCGCGTTCACGCGGTAACACCATCACGGCATCGCCCTCGAAACTCACGAATGGGGCCTCGCTGGAGTCACCTTCTATATCGACCATCACGACACCGCCCGGAACTGCGCTTGCGCGCGGCAGGACAATTTCTGCCGTCGCGATCGGTATACACACGACGAGGCAAGCCATTGCGAGCCATCGAATCATCGAACGAATCATTCAGTCTGGGTCCTTTTCGGAGCGTGCGTTGGGCGATATGACTTGCGCGCGCAGTTTACCGTTTGCGACGCGCGCCTCGATGATGGAGCCGATCGGCGCCTCACTCGGGTTTTGAACGAGTCGACCGCTCTCGGCGAGGGTCACCAGGGCATAGCCGCGATCCAGTACCGCCAAGGGGCTCACGGCGTTCAGCGTGCGTGAGGCGAGGGCGAGGCGCTGTTGTCGTTGCTGCCACTCCTGCAACCACGCTTGTTGCAAGCGATGGTCGAGGTGCGTCAGTCGTTCGCGCAAGGCTTCTAGATGATGGCGCGGAGACACACCAGCAAGACGAGCCTCGAGGCGGTGCAGACGAGTAGCGCGTTGCGAGCGCTGCAGCGCCCAAGCCGCTCCGAGTCGTTGCGTGAGTTCATCGAGTTTCTGTGCCGCTTGGTTGACGCGATGACCCGGATGCGTGAGCTCGAGGCGCCGACGCAGTTGCTGCAATAGGCTTCGATCATCCGTTAACCGCCGCGACAGTGTTTGCTGTAGTCGATGTGACAGTTTGCTGAGCGTCGTGCGCCACGTGCTGGAGTCTGGCACCACGAGTTCTGCCGCGCCCGATGGCGTGGGTGCACGCACGTCGGCGACGAAATCGGCGATCGTGAAATCGATCTCGTGCCCGATCCCGGTGACCACTGGCATCGGCGCAGCACGGATCGCACGTGCAACGGCCTCGTCGTTGAAGGCCCATAGGTCTTCCATCGAGCCACCACCGCGCGCGACGATGAGTACATCGCACTCCGCTCGAGTGCTCGCTTGCGAGAGGGCACTGAGTAATTGCGGTACGGCATCTTTGCCTTGTACGGCGGTCGGATAGATCACGACCGGCACCGCCGCGAAGCGCCGCGCTAGGATGTGCAAGATGTCGCGGATCGCGGCGCCGGTGGGTGAGGTCACGACACCGATTCGGGTGGGCAGGGTCGGCAGCGGCCGCTTCAGCGTGCTCGCGAAGAGGCCCTCCGCCTGTAGCTTGTCTTTCAACCGGTCGAACTCGCGACGGAGCGCGCCGACGCCCGAGTCTTCTAGATGTTCGACCTGGAGTTGATACTCACCACGAGGTTCGTAAAGCCCGACACGAACTCGGGCCATGACGAGCTGGCCGTCCTTCGGGACGAATCGGAGCGCGGAGTTGCGCTGTCGGAACATGGCGCAGCGGACCTGCGCATCTCGATCCTTCAGGGTGAAGTACCAGTGGCCCGAGGCGGGCCTCGAGAAGTTGGTCAATTCCCCTTCGACCCAGAGCGTCGGCATGCCGTGCTCGATGAGCAGCCGAACCTCACGGTTCAGGCGTCCGACGGTGTACACATCTCTCTCGGGTGCCGACATCCCGGCGAGTTTACCGGGTCTGGTCGGGTGCGGTAGAATGAGCCGTCCAAACACTACTTGGACGGTTCCCCTCATGCGAATCCTCGAAGAAGCACTCACGTTCGACGACGTGCTTTTGGTCCCGGCGTACTCGGAAGTTCTGCCGCGCGAAGTCGACCTCTCCACCCAGCTGACCCGCAAGATTCGTCTGAATCTGCCGATCGTGTCGGCGGCGATGGATACCGTCACCGAGGCTCGACTCGCCATCGCCATCGCTCAAGAGGGCGGCATCGGCATCATTCACAAGAGCATGACGATCGAAGCGCAGGCGCTCGAAGTGGCTCGCGTGAAAAAGTTCGAGAGTGGTGTTGTCGTCGATCCGATTACGGTGACGCCCGAGACGACGATTCGCGAGGTGCTCGACATCACCCGATCTAAGGGCATATCCGGTATGCCCGTGGTACGAGGTAAGCAGGTCGTTGGCATCGTGACGAGCCGTGATTTGCGTTTCGAAACGCATCTCGACGCACCGGTGTCGTCGGTGATGACGCCGCAGGATCGTTTGGTCACCGTTCGCGAGAACGCGCCGCGCGAAGATGTGCTGCAGCTCTTTCACAAGCATCGCATCGAGAAGGTGCTGGTCGTCGGTGATCATCACGAGCTACGTGGCCTGATCACGGTCAAAGATATTCAGAAGGCCACCGAACGTCCGCGTGCCTGCAAGGACGAGAGTGGTCGTCTGCGCGCCGGCGCTGCGGTCGGCACTTCACCCGATACGCTCGATCGCGTTGCTGCGTTGCGTGAGGCCGGCGTGGACGCCGTCATCGTCGATACCTCGCATGGCCACTCGCGCGGTGTGATTCAGATGGTCGAGAAGATCAAGTCGCGCTGGGGTGATCTGCAAGTGATCGGCGGTAACATCGTGACGGCCGAGGCAGCCAAGGCTTTGGTGGCCGCCGGTGCCGATGGCGTGAAGGTGGGTATCGGTCCAGGGTCGATCTGCACGACGCGTATCGTCGCTGGTGTCGGCGTGCCGCAGATCTCGGCTGTCGCCAACGTGGCTGCGGGTCTCGAGGGCACCGGCGTGCCTTTGATCGCCGACGGTGGCATTCGTTATTCGGGCGATATCGCCAAAGCGCTGGCAGCCGGCGCGCACGCGGTGATGATCGGTGGCTTATTCGCCGGTACCGAAGAGTCGCCGGGTGATGTCGAGCTCTTCCAAGGCGCGAGCTACAAGAGCTATCGCGGTATGGGTTCGCTTGGCGCCATGGCTGAACGTCACGGCTCGAGCGATCGATACTTCCAAGACACCACCACCGAGCTCGAGAAGCTCGTCCCGGAGGGTATCGAGGGTCGCGTGCCCTACAAGGGGAGCCTCCTAAATATTTTGCATCAGCTGGCCGGTGGCCTTCGTGCTGCCATGGGTTACACCGGGAGTCACTCCATCGAGCAGATGCGGACACAGCCTTCCTTCGTCCGCATCACCACCGCGGGCGTGCGTGAGTCGCACGTTCACGATGTCAGCATTACCAAAGAAGCGCCGAACTACCGCATTTCATGACCGACATACACGCTGACCGAATCCTCATTCTCGATTTCGGTTCGCAGTACACGCAGCTGATTGCGCGTCGTGTGCGCGAGCTCGGCGTCTACTGTGAAATTCATCCGTGGGATGCGGGTGATGCGGCGGTCCGCGAGTTCGACCCGAAAGGCATCATCCTCTCGGGTGGCCCCGAGTCGGTGACGGTGGCTGGTGCGCCCGCTGCACCGGCTGCCGTGTTCGAGCTCGGCGTGCCGGTGCTTGGCATTTGCTACGGCATGCAGACGATGGCCGCGCAGCTCGGCGGGCGCGTCGAGCCCGGTGCCGTGCACGAGTTCGGCTATGCGGAGATTCGCGCGCGCGGACATTCAACGTTGTTGCGCGACATCGAGGATCGGGTGAATGCCGAAGGGCACGGTTTGCTCGATGTCTGGATGAGTCACGGCGATCAGGTCGTGGCTCTGCCCGCCGGTTTCAAGACGATTGCTTCGACGGGTGATGTGCCCATCGCCGGCATGGCCGATGAAACTCGTCGTTATTACGCGCTGCAGTTCCATCCGGAAGTCACACATACCAAGCAGGGCACACGCATCTATCAGCGTTTCCTGCGCGAGATCTGTGGCTGCGAGGCTAGCTGGAACGCAGGCAATATCATCGAAGATGCCATCGCTCGCGTGCGGGCGCAGGTCGGCAAGGGTCGCGTGCTGCTCGGTCTTTCGGGTGGCGTCGATTCGTCTGTCGTTGCAGCGCTACTCCACAAGGCGATTGGCGATCAGCTTGTGTGCGTATTCGTTGATCACGGTTTGCTCAGATATCGCGAAGGCGATGCCGTGATGGATATTTTTGCGCGCAACCTCGGTGTGCGCGTGATCCGGGTTAATGCCGCTGAGCGTTTCTTTAGCGAGCTCAAAGGCGTTTCGGACCCGGAGGCCAAGCGCAAGATCATCGGACGTCTCTTCGTCGAGGTCTTCGATGAAGAGGCGAAGAAGTTGGCCGGTGAGGGCGCTGACGGTGCAAATGCCGGTGATCGCGTCGAGTTCCTGGCGCAAGGCACGATCTACCCGGATGTCATCGAGTCGGCCGGCAGCAAGACCGGCAAGGCGCATGTCATCAAGAGCCACCACAACGTGGGTGGTCTGCCCGCCCACATGAATTTGAAGTTGGTTGAGTCTCTGCGCGAGCTTTTCAAAGATGAAGTCCGGCGCATCGGTGTCGAACTCGGCTTGCCGGCCGAGATGGTGTACCGACACCCCTTCCCGGGTCCGGGTCTTGGGGTACGTATTCTGGGTGAAGTCACTCGCGAGGCGGCTCATACCCTACAACTTGCGGATCACATCTTCATCGAGGAGCTGCGCAAGTCGGGTTGGTACGACAAAACCAGTCAGGCATTCGCGGTGTTTTTGCCGGTCAAGAGTGTAGGCGTGACCGGCGATGGGCGCAGACATGATCCGGTGATCGCCTTGCGTGCCGTCGAAACCATCGATTTCATGACGGCTCATTGGGCGCATTTGCCCTACGAGCTGCTCGACGTCTGTTCTCGTCGCATCGTGAACGAAGTCAAAGGCATCAGCCGAGTCGTGTACGACATCAGTGGTAAGCCGCCCGCGACGATCGAGTGGGAGTAGTCGCAATCACCTTAACTCTAAAATGAAGACCTCATCGAACACGCTGAGTCCGAAAAAACTCTTGCATACCAAGTGGACTGCTGCGGAGCCTCGCAACAAAGAAAAGCACTTTCTCGTTACTCGCGTCATCGAGCCCGAGCCGCCCGGGTCGCCCGTGGTGTCCGTTGAGATCGAGGCGGTGCATTCGCACCGGCTTCAGTTGATCGCCTGGCGTGAACTCACCGATGCAACGCGTTGGCGACGAGGATGGGTCTGACGCCAAGCGGCGAAAATGCCTGTCGTCACCAACATGATGAGGCTATTAAATGGCGTAATAGCAAGTAACGTTTGGACGACTGTCGCTGGATAATAGCGTCGTTGGTCCCGCGCACTGCGCGCGGGTTGTCTTAAGGAGGAACTCATGAGCTTTGCGTTGCACAAGATCAAG
>Ga0102831_1000946_pt1 | contig 12727 bp, 9 predicted proteins | sample ColrivemetaGS747_FD_84508 | JGI IMG/M metagenome (GOLD analysis project Ga0102831, IMG submission 84508) | Estuarine microbial communities from the Columbia River estuary - Freshwater metaG S.747 | ecosystem: Environmental > Aquatic > Marine > Intertidal zone > Estuary | place: USA: Columbia...
GTGATGTACGGCACTGTTTTTGCCAAAAGCTTGCTTGCAAAGTTACCGCAAACAAAAGTCCTGATGGACCCTCCTTGCAAGTGCCTCGATTAATATTTTAAGCAAATTCACGAATGGCTTTACTTCGAAATCTGGTTATTTGGCTGCTCAATCACCCACAGTATGTCTTAGGTCTTCTTGGTCTAGGAACTTTGGTGCTCATCGTCACCAAGAAAAAATGGCAACGTAAAAAACCCTATTTACCATGGTTATTGGCTTTAGTTTTCATAGGCTACGTATTTGTTTTTATCCGATTTTATGACCGCATTGAAGCCTTGCGTCCGGTTTTAAAGAACAATACACAAGAAAACCTAGAAGAAAGCGCAATCGCTGATGACCAAACTTATTGTTTTGGTTTAGATGTTTCTCAGTATCAAGGTGAAATCAACTGGGATGAATTATTACTTACCAAACACCCTTTGCGTTTTGTATTCATGCGGGCGACGATGGGTAGTAATGGCCTAGATGAGCGCTATTCAGAGAATTGGTCTGAGGCCAAAAGAGTTGGTCTTAAAAGAGGCGCGTATCATTTTTATCGACCATTTCAAAACTCTACAGAACAGGCTCAAAATTTCATCAGGAAAGTTGACCTTGAAGCCGGCGACCTTCCGCCTGTACTCGACGTCGAAAGAACCTCTCCCTTTGGTCAGGACAACCTGCGAGAGGGCGTGCGCAATTGGCTTCGCATCATTGAAAAACACTACGGCGTTAAGCCGATTGTTTATACAGGCCGACACTTTTATGAAAAACACCTTAAAGGCAGTATTGATGCTTATCCTTTATGGGTTGCTTCTTATGGTGAACATCACAAAGTGAAGCATTTGCCGTGGCGTTTTTATCAGTTTTCCGAAAAAATGACTGTTCATGGCATTTCACGAAATGTAGATGGTAATTTCTTTAAGGGAAGCTTAACGAATCTTCGTAACTTCGGAAGATGAAATTACTCGAGTTTATTTTTCATTTAGGCGTCTTATTCGCAGCCTATAATTTCATTTGGTTTTTCATTGAATTGATTGTAAAAGCTTTGCGCGGGATTCAAGCTCCTACAATAGCTGAAACCTACATGATCAAAGCATTAAAATACTTGGTTTTGACCAATATTACCTTTGTATTTTGTATTGACTACGCTCGTTTTGAACCTACTTATGTGGTAGACGCTCAACGTCTTTTAATAGGCGGAATCATTTTGCTTACATATTTGTTAGGCAAGTTTCAAAAGCAACAGCAAAGATTACAATTTCTTGGAGGGTTTAATATGCCACAAACCAAGCAAGTCTATTCTTTACCTCTTGAAATTACTTTGTTGGTCTTGGTCACTATCGAATTGATCTTACTTTATTTTTTCCCGCAGTTTGCTGAAAACGCTTTGGCTAATTGGTTTGAAAACAACATCGAAAGTCTAGAAAAAGCATTCCTCTTGGGATTCATTTTTAAGGTCATTGGTTTCTTTTTCTTGATTGGAATTTTCTTGAAATTGCTCAACACGATCAATGTGGTACTTTCTGGAAAACCCCTCTTTGTATCCATGAGCAATTTTTCACAAGGACAAGCCGCTCAGCAAGAAACAGAAGAACAATTCGCTGACTACGAAGAAGTCCAGGACGAGCAACTCAACGAGCCCAAGAACTAACATGGATTACAGCTTGCCTAAGAAATACAAATTATGCAGCCTCAAGAAAATTGAGCAGCTATTTGCTTCGGGCAACCTTATCAAAGCTTTTCCTATTCGCATCCTGTTCATTCTTGAAGAAATCGCTTTAACTGACAACCAGCCCGACGCCCCTTTTTTTCAAGTATTATTTTCGGCTCCAAAACGCAAGTTCAAACACGCCCACGACCGAAATTACATCAAACGGGTCATGAAAGAAATTTTACGTCATCAAAAACCTGAACTTGAGTCTTTTCTTTCAGCCCACAATAAAAAACTCGTTTTTTCGATAACTTTTGTCGGCACTGAACGTCCTGACTACAAATTTTTGGAACAAAAATTAGGAAAAGCCATTCAACTACTTCTTTTAGAACTCAAATCAAACGCATGAAAAACTTTATTTTAATTCTTGTCTTTTTACTGCTCAATATCAGCTTCAGTAAGGCACAAAGCAATTCTTTTGAAACGCTCAAAAGCCTCGAAATCATGGATCAAATCTATGAACACCTCGAGCTCTATTTTGTCGATGAAACTAAGAATGGTCAGTTGGCTAAAACGGGTATCGATGCCATGCTCAAAGAGCTTGATCCTTATACTGTTTATTACCACGAGTCCAATATTGAAGATTATCGCCTCATGACTACTGGTCAATATGGTGGCATTGGCGCCCTGATTCGTCAAATCGGAGACTTCAGTTACATTTCTGAGCCATACGAAGGAAAACCCGCTCAAAAAGCTGGGCTTAAGGCAGGTGACAAAATTCTAAGTATCGACGGCAAAACGATGGAGAAAAAAACTACTGAGGAAGTTTCAGATGCGCTTAAAGGTCCGAAAGGCACTTCTTTTGAACTTGTTATAGAGCGCGCTGGTGAAGGCAAAAAGAATTTCCAAATTACCCGAGACGAAATCAAATTGCCAGATGTCCCTTATTTCGGAATGCTCCGCGAGAACGTAGGGTATATTAAACTCAACTCGTTTACCCAAACAGCAGCTTCTGATGTGAAGTCGGCCATAGAAAAATTGCAGGCACAGGGCATGAAAGAACTCGTGCTTGATTTGCGTGGCAATGGTGGTGGTTTGCTGATTGAAGCGGTTAAAATTGTTAACTTTTTTGTCCCAAAAAATCAATTGGTGGTGACTACAAAAGGCAGGGTTCAAGAAGAAAACCGTACTTACAAAACCCTAGAAGAGCCCTTTGCGCCAAATATGCCGCTAGTTGTACTGATTGATGGAGGTTCTGCCTCGGCTTCAGAAATTGTGGCAGGGAGCCTTCAAGACCTCGACAGAGCCGTCATTATGGGAGAAACAAGTTTTGGAAAAGGTTTGGTACAACGTACTTATGACCTCAAATATGGATCAAAAATTAAAATTACCATCGCCAAATACTATACGCCTTCTGGCCGTTGCGTGCAGCGCCTAGAGTACTATGATAAAGAAAACGGCCAAAAGCCAAAAGAAGTAGCAGATTCTTTGCTGAAAACTTTCTACACCAAAAATGGCAGACCTGTTATTGATGGCCGTGGCATTGAACCCGATTTAGAGGTCGAATTACCAGACCTGAGCAGACTCTCAGCGATGTTGCTTGTTAAGCATCATATTTTCAATTTTGCGACTCAATACACGCAACAACACCCAGAAATTCAGGCGCCAACGCTCTTTAAGCTTTCTAGTCAAGACTACGCTGACTTCAAGAAGTTTGTATTAGCCCAAGAGAATTTTGACTACACAACCGCTTCAGAAGAAGCCCTAAAGAAGATGAAAACAACTGCTGAAAAGGAGGGCTATTATCAAGATATCGCTACTGATTACGAGCAAATGTTAATTAAAGTCACCCCTTCTAAAGAACGCGATCTCGATAAATTTGAGCAAGAAATCCGCGAGTTACTCGAAGAAGAAATCATGACGCGCTACTACTATCAAGAGGGCAGAGCGAAGCATTCACTCCAAACAGACCCTGTCGTATTAAAAGGCATTGAAATTTTGCAAGCACCAAGCCAGTACAATACGATTTTGAAAAAATAAGCGTTAGTACTGCATGTTGCAACGTTGGTTCGGACCAAAAATCCACGCAAGAGTCCATTATTTTGTATTGCTACTTTTTGTAGTGGGTATAGCCTGCAGCAAATTCCTGATGTCAATGGGTTTGTTAATAGGAGTTCTGAATCTTTTATTAGACGCCCGTTTTAAGCAATATTTCCGACGCTGGACCGAAAACCGCCTTTTGCATTTTGTGCTGCTATTTTATTTTTTGTGTTGGCTGAGTTTATTGTGGTCTGCAAACTTATGGGAAGGATTAGATCAATTGCGCAGGCTTACAACGCTTTTGCTTTTACCACTCATCATTACTGCCAAACCGCTGCCACAACCAAGAAAAATACAGGGTTTGCTCCGCATTTTTTTAGCGGCGGTGGTCATAACCTCCTTGGTCAATAGCATTGCTTTTCATTTTTTCGCCAAACAACTAGAACTCATCGATATCAGACAAATGTCTTTATTCGGCTCTCATATTCGTTTTGGTATTTTGGTTGCTTTTGCTTTTTCCATTGCACTTCAACGCATCAAAGAAAATAAATGGCACTTTTTACTTTTGTTTTGGTTGGCGTTTTACACCTATGAAAGTCAGGTCTTAACGGGTTATCTGGCCTTGTTTATCATCTTGTTTGGGCAGCTCATTTGGCGCTACTACTTAAAAGAAAAATTCATTCACATTTATTCGCTTTTAGGAGCTGTGGCCATCAGCGCAGGTACTATAGTTTTTTATCTGTCAAAGCCTATCGAATATAGAGAAACCTGCCCAATGAATCCCAATAGTTTAAAAGTGGCCTGGGCCGAAAAATCTAAACTTCCTTTTGATGGGCAGGACCTCCGAGGCCAGCAGTTGGCAACAACTCTAGAGCGTTATTTGCTCAGTAAAAATGGCTGTGCAAGTAAATACGGCCTCGACAAATTAAGCGCTCAAGACATCAATTATATAGAGCTGGGTTATGCCGATATCCATGAAACAAAAGGAGGCATCATGGCCCGTTTACATGGCTTGCGCTATCAAATCCATCATACAAGCAATCCAAATGATCATTCTTTATTGGAAAGATTGGCCTATTGGAAAACAGCCAGCGAAATCATTAGCAATCATTTCTTTTTAGGCGTAGGTATTGGCGATACTAAAGAAGCCATGCATGCGCAATACGACAAACAAAACTCAGAATTACGCATTGATAGAAGGCTCAGACCTCATAATTACTACCTCACTACTTGGCTTAACTCCGGAATTATTGGACTGATTTTGCTAATAACACTTCTGTATTTCTTCCTCAAACAGCAATGGCAATATCGCCAATTACAGGGCTTTCTGTTTGGTTTGGTTTTCGTGTTTAGCTTTTTAATTGAAGACGGTCTAGAAACCCAAATGGGCCTTACTATGTTTGCTTTCTTCTACGCATTCTACTCCCGCAGGGTGACAGCCTAACGTTTCTCTGAAAAATTGAGTAACTTCGCAAAGATGTCTATTGAAGTCAAAAATCTATTCAAATACTACGGCGAGCAAGCAGCTGTTCGCGACGTCAGTTTTTCTGTCAAGAAAGGTGAAATCGTTGCCTTTTTAGGCCCAAATGGCGCCGGCAAATCGACTACCATGAAAATCATGACCGGATTTATTCCTGCCTCTGAAGGCGAGGTTTATATTTGCGGAAAAAAGGTAGATATCGATGGCCTTGAAACCAGACAAATCATCGGCTATTTGCCAGAAAACAATCCTTTGTACACAGACATGTATGTCCGTGAATACTTAGAATTTGTTGGCCGCATTTACAAAATAAAAAACCTCAAAGCACGCGTTTCAGAAATGATCAGTGCGGTAGGTCTTGAAGTAGAGCAGCACAAAAAAATTGGGATGCTTTCAAAAGGCTATCGCCAGCGCGTTGGTTTAGCTCAGGCCATCATTCATGATCCTGAAGTCTTGATCCTCGACGAACCTACCACTGGTCTTGACCCTAATCAGCTCGTAGAAATTCGCGAACTCATTCGCAATATTGGTAAAGAAAAAACAGTGCTACTCTCCACGCATATCATGCAAGAGGTAGAGGCGATCTGTGACCGCGTGATCATCATTTCTAAAGGCCAAATTGTCGCCGATGACAAAGCCAGTGCGCTTCAACAAGAAATCGAGCATCAAACTGTTTATGTCGAATTTGACACCATTGTGAGTAAAGCGCAGCTTTCAAAAATACCAGGTGTGCAGCAAGTCGAAGCCCTAGAAGGCGGTTGGTTACTCGGAACCAGCGCTACAGAAGACCTCCGCAAAGAAGTCGCCATGTTTGCCCAACAACAAGGATGGTTAGTACTCGCAATGCGCATCGAACAAAAAACACTCGAAGAAGTATTCAAAGAATTAACAAAATAAAATGCCTACAAACTTTATTGAAGAACTCAAGTGGCGTGGAATGATCCACGACATCATGCCCGGAACCGAAGAAGCACTTTTAAAACAAGTTTCTGCAGGTTACATTGGTTTTGACCCGACGGCTGACTCTCTTCACGTAGGTCATTTAGTTCAGATCATGACGCTTGTTCATTTTCAGCGTGCTGGGCACAAGCCTTATGCTTTGGTAGGTGGCGCAACCGGAATGGTTGGTGACCCATCGGGCAAAAGCCAAGAGCGCAATTTGTTAGATGCTGAAACGCTGCAACATAACGTAGCTTGTGTCAAAAATCAGCTTGAGGCTTTTCTAGATTTCAACTCGGGTTCTAATGCGGCTGAAATGGTCAATAACTACGACTGGTTTGAGAAAATGTCGTTTTTAGATTTCATCAGAGACGTTGGTAAGCACATCAGTGTCAATTACATGATGGCCAAAGATTCTGTTAAAAAACGTCTTGAAACCGGCATGTCTTTTACTGAATTCTCGTATCAATTGGTACAGGGTTATGACTTCTACTACCTCAATCAGCACCACAATTGTATCTTACAACTTGGTGGCTCAGATCAATGGGGAAATATTGTAACAGGCACAGAGCTCATCCGTCGTAAAGCGGGTGGAGAGGCCTATGCTGTTACTACACCACTTATCAAAAAAGCAGACGGCACCAAGTTTGGTAAAACAGAAAGCGGTTCAGTTTGGCTTGATCCAGAAAAGACGAGCCCCTATGCCTTTTATCAGTTTTGGCTCAATGCTTCTGACACAGATTCAGCAAATTACATCCGCATTTTTACGCTCAAGTCTAAAGACGAGATCGAAGCACTTGAAGCCCAACATGCTGAGGCGCCGCATCTAAGAGTTTTACAAAAAGCAATAGCAGAAGATATCACCACGCGTGTTCATGGTGCAGAAGCGTTGCAAACAGCTATTGCAGCAAGTAATATTTTATTCGGGAAGTCAACAGCTGAAGATCTTCGTTCTTTATCAGAGAAAGATTTCTTTGCCGTTTTTGAAGGCGTCCCACAAGCCAGTGTCAGTATTTCAGACTTTCAAAGCGGCTTAAGCATCGTTGAAGCCTTAGCTGCCAAAACAGGCTTTTTAAGTTCGAATGGTGAGGCGCGTCGTGAGCTCAAAGCAAATGCTGTTTCAGTCAACAAAGAAAAAGTAGCTGAAGACTACATCCTGAGCACCCAAGATTTAATCAATGACCGCTACGTCCTGCTTGGCAAAGGCAAAAAGAACAACTATATCTTGAGGGTGGAGTAAGTCACTACTTGAAAAAGGCTCAAGAAAGCGACTTGAAATTTCTTTACTTTAATCATTCCCGACAATGACAAATCTTTGTTTGTTGTCGCCAATTTGAATGAAATATAGGCCTCCTGGGAGGTTTTGGATCCCAATAGTTTTGATGACTTCATTCATCACTTCTTTCTCTATTAAACTTCCATCAGTTTTCAAAATCTTCAGCTCTTCACCAATTAAACTCGGTGAAATTTGAATATGAACAACCTCATTGGCAGGATTTGGGAATACTAAAAACTCCTGGTTGTCTAGGTTTGCTATACCAGTGAAATCTAGTGTGAGGTTGATTGTGAGCAAAGAATCGCAGCCCGCAGCATTGGTTAAGACTTGCGTATAGGTTCCGGAAGCCGTATAAGTTTGTCCGTTTATTGTGTAGCTGTCTATGGCATTTACAGTGATACTTGCGCTATTTGCGTCATTCACATTCACCCAAACGGTATCGGTACTAACACAACCTTCAGGGCTCGCACCAGTCAATACATAATTATTACTGGTTTGCGGCACAAAAGGAATGCCATCAGCAACACCATTATTCCAGTACATGAAAATACCCCCAGCGCCCGTTAACGTGACTTCTTGTCCAAAACAGATATTTTGATCTGGGCCTGCATTTAAATCTGGTAAATTGCCGTAGTTAAGGACCAATGTATCGCTTCCATAGCAACCATCGTTACTCATTCCTGTAACGATGTAGGTCCCGTTTGAAACGGGCACAAATGGAACCCCATCTTGGATACCATTATTCCATTGTAAATTGATTCCGCCTACTGCATTAAGCGTGACAGCTTGCCCTTGACAGGTGTAAATATCTTGTCCAGCATTGATATTGGGAATCGCGTTGACGATGACCTCTAAGCTATCTTGTGCAGTACAACCTGCAGCTGATGTTCCACTAACAACAAAAGTGCTCGTAGCGTTTACTTGAAAGCTTTGACCATTGGCGACACCATTATTCCAGGTATAATCTTGAGCACCAGTTGCATTAAGTAATATAGTAGCTCCTCCACACACCACGGTGTCGTTACCAGCATTGACAATGGGCAACGGATTGAGTGTAATTAACAGCGAATCCTTGGCGATGCAACCCTCTGGACTCATTGCAGTGGCAGTATAATAGCCGCCTTGGCTCGGCACAAAAGATTGGCCATTAATGACATTGTTATTCCAGGTATAGGAACTGGCTCCGGTTGCAGATAGCGTAATACTACTTCCTTGACAAACACTTTGATTTGCACCAGCATCGATACTAAATTGTTGCAGCAAAACATCTGTTTGGTCCCAGGCAGAACAGCCATTGGCATTGATACCAGTTAGCGTATAGGTTTGATTGATACTTGGTGTAAATGTTGTTCCATTCTGAATGTTTGGCGACCAAATATAGGTATTAGCACCAGTACCATTCAGCGTAACTGTCCCGCCATTACAAGCATATAAATTTGGCCCAGCACTGACAGTTGTAAGAGAATTTGAAGCAGTAAATAAGTCATTAATTTCACAGGTTGTCAAGCAACGGTTCCAAATACCAATGTCATCTATTTTTCCACTGAAGTAATTGCCTCCAATTCCTCGGCCGATATAAAGTGGTAGTGTTGTACTTGTGACGCCAGTATGCGTGAAATTAGTGGTAGCAACCAACACATTATCTTTATATAGCGTCATTACCCCAGCATTATAAACCATGACAATATGTGTCCAGACATTGGTGGTACTTGTACTTTGAGCCCAGAACCATGCAGCTTGTTGTTTATTGGTGCCAAACTGCATATTTGTAGCCCCTGTCTGAAAAATCCAAATAAAATTGTTTGCTGCATTTGTGGCATGCATGATTGGAATCCCTACAACAGAACTTGTATTTCTGTTATGCCATAAAGAAACTGTAAATGTTGAATTTGGATTGAAAATGAAGTTTGGTGTATTGTTAATCAAGTATTGGGTACTTCCATTAAAGCTAAATGCAGCGTTTGCATTATTAAATCGATCGGTAGTCGGAACAGCACCATAGTTTGTTAAACTATTTGCGTTGCCATTTGCATCGTTGCCATTTCCGTCAAGTGGAAAGTAAGAAAGAAGTCCATAAACCGGCACATACGAAGGAATTTGTGCCAATGCTTGCATGGAGGCAAACAAAATTGAAATAAATAAGAGTTTTTTCATGGTTTAGATTTGACACTAAGATAGAAAATATGCAGAATGATTTGTCAGTGGGGCTGTGTATTATTCATTAAATAAGTTCAAGATTCATATTAGAATCATTTTGTAATTTATTGTAAATCAAACTTTTTATTCAAAATAGGGTTATATTAATAACCTAAACCTACTACGTGCTGCCTGAAAACCAAGCTTTTGATTATGCCTTTTTAGGCATGGGCTGTGCCAATTCATTACTTGTAATGGCTTTACCCAAGCGTGGCTTGTTAAATTCTGCTAAGATTTTAGTGCTTGAACCAGCACAAAAAGTGCGTAATGACCGCACTTTTTGCTTTTGGTTAAGCCCTGAAGAATTACAAGAAGCTGGGCTTGAAAAATTAATTAGTCATAGTTGGGATAAAGTCAGTTGCAATGGGCAGCCAGCTCAGGCATTGAATCATAAAAAATACTATTATTTACGTGCAGAGGTGCTTTTTGAGCATGTCCAAAATTTACTAATGGAAGTCGGGGCAACGTGGCGTCATGAGGTGTTTAACGGAGAGCCACAACACTTAGCAAAACACGTATACGACTCTAGACCACCTCATTGGGAAGGATTGGCAAAGGATCAAGAATTGATCCATCAGAGTTTTTTTGGCTGGCTCATCCGGGCTAAAGAGCCGATTTTTGACCCATCTACCTTTACAATGATGGATTTCAATATCGAGCAACAAGGGCAAACGCAGTTTATGTATGTTTTGCCATTTGATGCTCATACTGCGCTCCTTGAACCAACTAGATTTAGCCCTGATAAACTATGCCAAACCAATGCTACAGCATTACTAGATTCTTATTTGGCACCTCATCAAACCACCTTTGAAATTCTTGAAACGGAGCAAGGTTGTATACCGATGTGTGCGGCAAGATTTGAAAGGCAGCAAGCGCATACAAATGTGCTAGCAACTGGAGCAAATGCAGGTAAATTAAAGCCCAGTACAGGCTACTCTTTTGTTAGAAATTTACGCGATGTAAATCAGATAGCAGATTCTCTGGCACTTCATAAGACCTTTCACCGCAAAAAAGCCAGTGCGCGTTTTGTGTTTTATGACCGCTTGTTATTAGAAATATTGCATCGCAGACCTCATGCAGGAAAAGAAATATTTGGTCGTTTATTTGCCCGAAATAAAGCGGTAGACGTAATGGCATTTTTAGATGAAGAAACCAATGTTTGGCAAGAAGTCAAACTGATGTCGAGTCTTCCAATACTCCTTTTTTTAGCAGCAGCACTTCGTTTTTTATGGCGCAGTTTGAAAGCACTTATTCGTCCCAGTGCTGTGGCATTGGGCACAGGCGCGCTGCTTTTGATCCTTAGTAAATTTGGGATTTTAGAATGGTTTATACCATTCTGGATACTAGGTTTATTGTTGGTGGGCATTCCTCATGGGGCGCTTGCTCATCTACATCTTTTAAAAGAACTAAGTTTTACAAAGGTAGTTGTATACGTTTTCAAGTATTTGTTTTTAGGGTCGCTCATGTATTTTTCATGGTCAGTGTCTGCACCCTTAGCCTTAAGTTTATTTCTTGCATATTCTGCATGGCATTTTGGTGAAGCGGACCTCAAATTATGGACACCAAAGGCCAAGTGGCCTGCAATTATTATTTGGGGTTTCTACGTGCTTTTCACGCTCCTGTTCTCTCATTTTACTGAGTTAGTAGCCATACTTCAAAGCATGCAAATCGAATTTCCAAATAGCTACATAAGCGCGATGAACACTTATAGTCTTGAATTCACATATTCTGCTGTAAGTGTTGGCTTACTCTTTTTATGGCGATTTCCCTTAAAAGGTGTTTTTTGCTCACTAGTCTTGTTACTCATCGCTGCGCAGCTTCCTTTATTGGCTGCATTTGGCTTATATTTTATCTTTCAGCATAGTGTCAACGGTTGGCAGCAACTGAGGTTGAGTCATGAAATGACAAATACACGGCTTTGGATTCATGCCTTGCCATTTACACTTGGAAGCTTTTTGCTCCTAGGGGTTTTATATTATTTAGACATTCCGGTAAATTGGGGACAAGCTTTTATTTTTCTTTCTGCTCTTAGCTTTCCACACGTGCTTTTAATGCACCGCATTTACAAGTGAAAAGACCTTTTCACGACTTGCAAAAATCGCAACTGCTCAAGTTGTGTTTGTGAAATCAAGTTATATTCTAGCACTGAAGTATATTATTTTTGAATAATTGTATTTAAATAAGTCCTCATGAAGAACCTGTTTTGCGCTTTGTTGCTCATTTTATCTTGCCACCATTTTTCAGCTCAATCGGTATTGTTCAGTAATATCCAGTACAAACGTCATTTCCCGACCGAAGAAAATTGGGAGTTCTTTAAATTGAAGCAAACAGATAGTATAATTACTTGCATGAAGTTTTACTTTCAGTCGGACGACACACTTTATTTTCGTGAGTATCCATCTGAACGCATTCACAAAATCAGTAAAAATGACCTTGAAGAATTAACCTTTGCGATTGGAAAGGATTATCATTTTGCAAAACGCAATCAAAACTTAAATGCCGCAGCGCTCAAACCAAAAATCTTGCTTGGCCTTTCGGCTGCTTCTTTGGCTGGAATTGTTATTGATTTTGCACAACCCAATCCAATATTCCTCGAATTTGGTCAAGTCTATTTCTTACCTATTTTGTTTTTAGCAAGCTATGCACAAGCAAAAAAGATGGATCGTTATTTGAATTATTATCAAATTGCTGAAAATCAAAAATTCTCTAGGCCAATACAATTACCACCCAAACCACAAAAAAATCTTCCTGAAGAATTGGCCAGTCAGTTAAATTCAGGTACAACCCAAACGACATCAACGGAACAAAATAAAACACCTGTTAAGTTGATTGAATCTCAAGATTATTTAGTCAATACCGAGGGCACCAATATTTCAGACGCGTATCGATACGGAACTGCAGGGGAAGCAGAAGCACAAATCTTACGTACAAATTCGGGCTGTGTTTATAAACTTTCTGATTTTTATTTTCAATCTGATGGCTACTACTATGTCGGAATTGAAGAACACCCAGGTACTTACCGTATTGCAAAGTCAGAGGTTTCTGAATTAACTGGTGTATATAAAATTGGGAGAGATCGCCAATTCACAAGAAAAAAAGCCGTTATAGCATCTGCTAGGTTTAGCAA